>Ga0114978_10003676_pt1 | contig 12516 bp, 13 predicted proteins | sample S_140212_EF_Meta_FD_87027 | JGI IMG/M metagenome (GOLD analysis project Ga0114978, IMG submission 87027) | Freshwater microbial communities from Lake Simoncouche, Canada to study carbon cycling - S_140212_EF_MetaG | ecosystem: Environmental > Aquatic > Freshwater > Lake | place: Lake...
ACTCATGTTGGATGTGAACATGGAGTCTGTGGTGCTTGTACGATTCACTTAAATGGACAAGCTATTCGATCCTGTATTATGTACGCTGTTCAAGCACATGGTCAGAAAGTAACAACTGTTGAAGGTTTAAGTCAACCAGACGGTACACTTCATCCCTTACAACAAGCCTTTAAAAATCAAAATGGCCTGCAATGTGGGTTCTGTACACCCGGTATGCTAATGACTTGTACCGCCTACTTAGAAGAAAAATCAGATCCCACCGAGCAAGAAATAAGAGAGGTTATCTCAGGAAATATTTGCCGCTGTACTGGCTATCAAGGAATAGTTAATGCAACGCTTGAGATCGCTAATAATAAGTCAACCAATGGAGGTGCATGAGATGCATACTAAAAACGTTGGTACGCCCGTTCAAAGATTAGAGGATGATCGCCTATTGCGAGGAAAAGGACGATACGTTGATGATATAGATCTACCTGACCAACTTGCTATTATGTTTGTAAGATCATCAGAGGCGCATGCATTTATTAGGAGTGTTGATTGTGATCAGGCTCGAGCTTTAAATGGTGTTATTGGAGTCTATCAATTAAAGGATTTTGGCCCCCTTGCAGCTAAACCGATGATACTGGCAAATCCAAGTCCACTCATTCGACAACCAATAACACAATACATGCTGGCTTTAGATGAGGTATGTTATGTTGGGCAGGCAATTGCTGTCGTAGTTGCTGAAAATCGCTATATTGCGGAGGATGCTGCACAATTAGTAGTCGTTGATTACGAACCTCTTCCAGTAGTTATGGACGCACGGAAGGCGGCAATGGCTAATGCGCATCTAGTGCATCAAAATTCTACAGACAACCTTGCAGCGACCCTGCCCTGGAAATTTGGAGACATTGATCAAGCTTTTGCAAAAGCACCCCATATATTTAAAGAATCGTATTATCAACATCGTGGAGTAGTCCATTCCATGGAATGCCGAGGAGTTATTGCACAGTATGATGCCCAACTAGATCAGCTTACAGTTTGGACCTCTACGCAATCCCCATTTTTAGTAAGAAGATTTCTTGCTCAGTTCCTAGAACGGGAAGAAGTTGCTATTCGGGTAATTGCGCCAGATGTTGGAGGTGGTTTTGGACCAAAGGCGGCCCACTATCCAGAAGAGTTAGTTGCAACATTACTAGCAATAAAATTAAAACGTCCTATTAAATGGATCGAGGATCGACTTGAACATTTTCTAACAACCACACAGCAGCGCGATCAATGGTGGGATGTTGAGGTGGCTTGTGAATCTGATGGTCATGTTCTTGGTATGCGAGCAGTATGTACGCACGATAATGGCGCCTATCTGCCTTACGGACTTTTACTATGTATGACATCTGTTGCTCCATTTCCAGGTTCATATGCCATTGGTGCAATTGATATTCGCCTAGACTGTATGTTTACAAATGCGGTTCCTACAACGCCTATTCGTGGTGCAGGACGACCAAATGCCACCTTTGTAATTGAGCGTACGATGGATACAATTGCAAGAGAACTAAAACTTGATCGTATAAAAGTACGCCAACGCAATTTCGTTCAAAAGGAGCAATTTCCTTATTTAACTGGAGCAAAGCTTCCAAATGGCATAGCTATTCAATATGATTCGGGAGACTATGCTCGGTGTTTAGATATGGTAATTGAGGCATCCCAATACTCACAATTAGAAATTCGCTGTAAAGAAGCAGCTCAAAAAGGTGTTTACCGTGGAATTGGTATTGCAAGTTATAACGAAGATAGTGGCTTACCCCCATACGAGGGAGCAACTGTTAAAGTTTTACCCTCTGGAAAAGTATACGTAGAACTGGGCTCCTGCTCTCAAGGCCAAGGTCTTGAAACAATTGTTGCTCAAATTACCGCTGACCAATTTGGACTTCATGCCTGCGATATATTGGTAAAACTTGGAGACACCATTGCATCTGCGATGGCTCTTTCTACGGTAGGAAGCCGAGTAGCTTCGACTGCTGGACCTAGTGTTTTTCTTGCTGCCCAAACTGTTCGTCAAAAAGCATTTAAACTCGCAGCAGAACACTTTAATGTATCAGAAAATGAAGTCAACATTGATGCTGGAATATTGTTCTTAAAGACAATGCCTGATCAGAAGATAAGTCTAGCAGATTTGGCAAAAAAATTAGTTGCAGGAGTTATGGTTAATGTTCCACAGGGTTTTTCACCTGGTCTTGAATCTACGGCCTATCACACCACTGAGAGAGCTGTGTATGCCAATGGTTCAAACGTGGCTGAGGTTGAGGTCGACATTCATACAGGCGAAGTAACACTTCTCAATTACTGGGTTGCACATGATTGTGGCACTGTCATTAACCCTGCATTAGTAAATGGACAAATCATTGGTGGTGTTGTCCACGCCATTGGAAATGCACTTTTTGAGCATATGAAGTTTGACCAAGAAACTGGTCAGCCAATAACTACTAATTTGGGAGAATATCTGCTCCCATTAGCTACAGAAATGCCACAAATTCATATAACGCATATGGAGTCTCCCTCGCCTTTGAATCCTCTTGGCGTTAAGGGAGCTGGTGAAGGAGGCACTATACCGGGGATAGCTTGTTTAATATCTGCTATTGAAGATGCGCTGAAGCCTTTTAACGTCAAGATAAATGAATATCCATTATCTCCTGAGAGGCTTTTATGTCTAATCGAAGAAGCAAAAATACGCACGGTAGCATAAAATTTATTCTTATATCTGTGGATCACATACAACATTAATCTTATGAATCATCGATTACTAATATTTAATTCTACAATCATCTCAATTCGTGCTTTATTAGACATTGGAATATTTTTTCAACCAGCTAATTAGGATCTATTATTTTTTTTACAATAAATTCGTGGATTAACGACTTGTTCTTAATATATAAAATATTTCATATTTCCAAGAAATAAAAATATCATTTTCAAAGCAATTAAAAGAGAAAATATCTCAGGAAAATATCTCTAATTTGTATGTATTTAATTTATAAAAACGGGGACAAAAATGGAAGATATTTTTACAGGTAGTTGGTCTAAGGGTATAAAAGCTCTAGCTCATATTCCACTTGAAAATCGTCCAGCATTTAAAATGGCGATCCATCAACACAATGAACAGTGGTATCTTTACTGCGCACATTTTTGGCATAGTGGCTTATCGATTGTTAATATTACTAATCCAGAAGTTCCAAGGTTTATTCGCTTTATCCCTGGGCCACCTAATACATGGACATTACAAATTCAAATTGCCGATGGTTTAATGATCACCTCAATGGAAAAAATTCCACCTGGCTGGGGTGGCGACCCAAAAGGTCCTTATGGAGAGGGATTTGATGTTTGGAATCTAATCGATCCTGAGAATCCTCAAAAGTTAGGCACTTATAATACTGGTGGGCATGGTACACACCGAAATTACTATGACGGTGGACGTTATGTGCACGCCACATCATGGCCTGAAGGTTTTGATGGTCATATTTACGACATCGTAGACATCTTAGATCCTAGTGAACCTCAAAGAATCGCTAGATGGTGGCGACCTGGTCAATGGCTAGCAGGAGGTGAAGCAGGTGTGCCATTTGGAACACTTCTTCACGGGGGGGCATATATTAAGGGGAATAGAGCTTATTTACCATATAGTGCTGGTGGCTTTGTTGTCTTAGATATTTCAGATATACACCAACCTCAATTCATTAGTGATTTACCTTTCTCACCACCCTTTCAAGCTTTTATTGCAGTGCACTCCGCAGTGCCACTAACTAAAAAGCCCCTAGTCATTGTTAATTCTGAAGCAATTGCTGAACGCGGTGAAGAGCCACTTGGATATGCTGGAATTGTTGATATCTCTGATGAAAAGAAGCCTAGACTCATATCAATTTTTCCACAACCAGAGCCACATCCGGATATGCAAGTTGGTAATTTTTTTGATTTGCCAGGACGATTTGGCCCCCATAATCAGCACCAACCACAGTTTCAAAAAGTTTTATATCAAAATGAAGATTTAGTTTTTCTAACCTACTTTAATGCAGGGTTACGTGTTTATAACATTGCAGACCCACGTTCGCCAAAAGAGATTGCATATTTTATTCCACCAAATCCCTCAACACGTTTAGGTCCTCTGCCAAAAACAGGTCTTGTGACCCAAACAGAGGATGTTCTTGTGGATGCTCGAGAAAATATTTTTATATCTGATAAAAATCGAGGGATATGTGTTTTGAGACTTGAATAATGAGTGACTGTGATTACCAAGCCGATGACTGGTCTTGCAAAAAGGGCCAATTACTACCTCCCTTTGAAATACAAAACTTTATTGCAAGTCCCTGTCCTGCTTGCAATACACGTGAATTTCTCTTACTAGCCTATCGGCGCTCAAAAAAGACTGAGGATTCTAGCGCGTGTCCTTTTTGCTTTTCTAGCAATAGTCTACACTCAATTGGTTGGAAAATTGCAATAGATACAGCAACTCATATCAATCCAACCCTAACTGAGTTAATCCTAAATGAAATGAATCTGGATGTATTCAATAACTCAAAAAAATCGTGTAAATTTATCTAATAATATCTATCAAATTTTACCCAAACAGCATCTATTTAACTATAGATCTAAAATTAACTACTATCCTCCAACAATATATTTAACGATACGATCCATACTTGTATTCTCGATTTTTTCATCTGCAATAGTTTCTCCACTTCTCAAAACCATAATTCTGTCTGCCACATTAAACACATCTTGTAGACGATGACTAATTAAGATAACAGATACACCATTCTCTCTCAGATTACTAATAATATCTAGAACCTTTCCTGTTTCTTTAACTGCTAGTGCCGCAGTTGGTTCGTCCATGATAACGACACGTGCTTGAAATGCAACAGCTCTAGCAATTGCAACCGCTTGTTGTTGACCGCCAGACATTCGTTGAACATTTACTCTTAATGATGGAATATTTATTTTTAACCTATTTAGAAGCTCTTTGGTTTCTTTTCCCATCAAATCTTCATTAAGCCAACCACATAGGTTTTTAATAAATCCAGATGATTTTTCTCTACCTAAAAATACATTAGCTACAACATCTAAATTAGGTGCTAATGCTAGATTTTGATAAATCATTTCAATCCCTTTTTTTCGAGAGTCTTTTGGGGAATTAAAAAAATTCTTTTGATCTTCAAAAAATATATCACCGCTATCTGCACGATGTACTCCTGTTAAAACTTTCATTAAGGTAGACTTACCCGCAGCATTATCACCTACTAATCCTAAAACCTCACTAGGCATTAGATGTAAATTCGCTCCGCGAAGAGCTTCTACTGCTCCAAATGATTTTATAATACCGCGCATCTCTATAAGAGGAGTATTTTTCTTATTTATATCCATATAGTCATCAAAGTATCACGACTTATTAGAACGTAATTGATCAATATAAACTGCGCCAGCAATAATTACTCCAATTGCAACCATTTGATAATAAGTAGAAACATTAATCAGATTAAGTCCGTTAGTTAATATCCCCATGGCAACTACACCTAAAAAAGTATTGGCAATACTTCCCTTCCCACGACCTAGGGCAGTTCCTCCGATAACAGTCGCTGCAATTGATTCCAGTTCTAAACCCTCACCAAGTGTTGCGTGGCCAGAAACTGCTCTAGAAGTTAAAACTAATGCAGCTAATCCGATTAGTGCGCCATGTAAAGCCCATACTCCAATCTTTGTATAAGCTACTGGAACACCAGAATATAAAGCAGCATCTTCATTGCCACCAATTGAATAGATATGCCTTCCAAACTTTGTTTTTTTCATGATTAACGCGCATAAGATAAATACTAAACCAGCTATGATTGCGGGTATCGGGATAGTAAATAATTGTCCGGCACCTATAAAACTAAATTCTGGTGGCATATCCGTAATCGGAAGTCCGCCAGAAAATATTAATGCCAAACCACGAGCAGCAGAGTACATCGCTAATGTCACAATAAAGGCTGGTAGCCCAGCCTTAGCAACCATAATGCCATTGAATGCTCCGATGAAAAGACCTAAAAAAATACCAGCAAATAAACCTGCCCAAAGACCATATTCCACCATAATCATTGAACTTAAAACACTAATTAAACCAATAACCATCCCGACTGAAAGATCAAATCCGCCAGATAAAATAATCATGGTTTGACCGCAAGCAACAATCCCTAAAATAGAAGTTTGACGTGTAACGTTGCGAAGATTTGTACCACTATAAAAATTAGGATTTAAAAATGAAAAAATAAGAATCATTAATAAAATAACCCCAATCAACCCAATACTAGTTAGATATGCTGAACCAGATAACCTATTGAATATACTTAATCGATTGAGACTAGGCAATTCTAGTTCTTTAGTCACATGATCCTTAGTAGAGAATTAAAGAGTATTTTGATTTAAAAAAGTATTTAAAGTGGTGGACGCCATCCTTTAGGTTGGCGAATTAGATTCATATTTACAGTATCCGCATTTTCTTTTGTCATTACAAAATTGGGAGTAAATAATTTATCCTGGATTGGTTGATTTTGAATAGCAGCTAAAGCAACTCGGATACCCCAACGACCCATTAAGACTGGTGATTGAGCCATTGCTGCTGAGATCCAACCCTCACGAACAAAGCGTTCTGTATCATCGTTGTAGTCTACGGTAGTAATAATCACCTCACCAGGCTTTTTACCTTGTGCTTTAAGAACTTGAGCAGCTCCAATTGCAAGTCGATCAGCACCGGTATATACGCCATCAATTTTAGTAAAAGCCTGACTCCAGTCTTCCATTAATTTCAAACCGCGATCTGTAGCGTTTGGCGTCCATTGTTGCGAAAGTATTTTGATATCAGGATATTTAGCAACATAATCTAAAAAGCCCTTTGATCGGCTAATAAAAGCACTTGTTCCACTCACCCCGTTCATCATAACTACATTGCCTTTGCCTTTCAAAGCCTTGACCATGTACTCACCTTGCAATCTACCCTGTTCATAATCGTCTGACCTAATACGTCCTAATACTTTTTGGTTATCGCTCATAATATTTACATTAACCACTGGTATTCCAGCAGCGATTGCTTGATCAATTTGGGCCATTGCAGTGACTGACGTTCCTGGAACAATACAAATAACATCAACTTTACTAGCAATTAAATCCTCCATTTGTGCAACTTGCTTAGCAATATTTTTATGCTCACCAGCATCATAAATAATTACTTTCATACCTAAGATTTGGGCTTCATCAACAAATCCATATGCCTGTGCAACAAAGTGAGGAATAGCCATATTCGGCTCTAAAATACCAACGGTATAACTTTTATTTGGTTTTGATGGTCGTTTGACTAAGTCAATATCTTGCCCAAAAACATTCAAAGTAAAGCAAAAAGAGATGGTGCTCAACATGAATAATTTGAAAAGTTTCATATAAATTTCCTCAAAAAAGTTTAGTGAATGGTTAACTTTTATAACTGGTACTAAATATTTCACTTCTATCTATTCAACACTTCCACCTGAAAATCTTCGGCCGGGCACAGACAGGAAATAACCAACGGCCTGACCACCGTCAGCACCTACAACACTACCGGTTGTATATTGAGAGTCATCTGAGGCTAAAAAGATAGCTACTCCAGTAATGTCTTCACCACTTCCCACTCTTCCCATAGGCACACCCTTTCGACGACCTTCATAGATCACTGGATCAGCATACATTCCTTCAGTTCCTGGAGTCCTAATATAGCCGGGTGTAATTGCATTAGCTCTTATTCCATAGGGAGCCCACTCCACTGCCTGTAATTTGGTGAGCATAATCAGGCCAGCCTTGACGATACTATATGAACCTGCCCAGTTATAAGGAAACAAGCCGGCAATTGATGAAATATTTACGATGCAACCTGATTTTTGTTTAATCATGTGACGAGCAACAGACTGACTCGCTAAAAATGATCCTTTTAATCCTATATTCATCGTTGTATCCCATGCTTCTTCAGGAAGTTCTTCTAATTTACCAGGGACAATTTTCATCGCATTATTTACAAGAATATCTACCCTACCAAATTCTGCAATAGTTTTCTGCGTCAAAGTTTGTATGTCTGCAGATATTGCAACGTTCGTTACGCAATATATACTCTTTTGTCCAAGATTAACAATATCCTCAGATGTTTTCTTAGCAGTGTCCGGATCGATATCGCTAACCACAACATGAGCACCTTCTTTAGCATAAGCTAAAGCAATATCTCGACCAATTCCTCTTCCAGCACCTGTAACAATAGCAACCCTATCTTTTAATCGTTGCACGGCCTATCTCCTTTTTATAATTTAAATATTTTATTATTTTTATTATTTTTATTATTTTTATAAGTGTATCAATATTAAGGGTAATTGCAAGTCTAGGGTTTACCATAACCAAAAACAAATCATTTATAGTTAATTTTCTAAATTCAAAAAACTTTCAAAGTTTTGGATTCTAGGATGAGAAGCATCATAACAAATGGTCTTGTGATGGATCTCTCATGAAATTTTTTTACTTAGCCCTACGAAATATTAGTCAAAAATGGAATATACCGATCTAGGCTTGAAAGAATCGTTAAATCAGTTTAGTATGAAGTTTGAGGAAAAATTATCCCGTCAGTAAACGAACTCCGTTTACACAAAATATCGTACAACCTTTTCCCGGCGCGCGCGTTGGACATATTGGTTTATATCGTGATCCAAAAACTTTGACTGTGGTTGAATACTATTTCAAAATGCCAAAAAATATGGAAAATCGTGATGTAATTGTGATTAATACGATGCTCACAACTGGTCATTCAGCTGTTGCCGCGATTGAAAGAATTCAGGAGTTAAATCCTAAATTAATCAAATTTATTTGTCTTATTAGTTCTCCTGAGGGCATTGATATTTTTCACCGGTTCTATCCAGATATCGCAATTTATAACTTATCTGTTGATAGGGAATTAAATGAGGAAGGATTTATCTTGCCAGGTTTTGGTGATGCTGGCGATCGAATTTTTGGCACTAAATAAATTAAAGCAGTATTTTTTCAAGTTTAGATCGGCGAGCCATATTTACAAAGTCTTTACAAGTAGGTAAGGTTACCTTATTTCTTTACTAAGCAAGATTTATGCTAGCGTCTTGCTACTAATACAACTATTGTGGCTGAAAATTTATATCTTTTACCAACTTTCCATATTTCGCATACTCCTTGTTAATTAAATCAATAGCAAATTGTGGTTGTTCGGTAACAACTATTAATCCCATTTGATTTAATTTATCAGTAATACCAGGAGCTTTTAGTGCAAAGTTAATCGCATCATTTAATTTTGCAACAATAAAGGCTGGTGTCTTTGCTGGTGCTATATAGCCATGCCAACCGTTTGAATACCAACCCGGTAATGTTTCAGCTATCGCCTCAAAATTAGGATTCATGGGTACTCTTTTTTCATTGGTTATTCCAATCATTTTGATATTACCATTTTTTACTTGCGTAATTTGGCTAGCGACGCTTCCAATACTCACCATGATCTGACCACCTATTAAATCATTTTGAACAGGTGCTGCGCCCTTATATGGAATATGGCTAAATTTGATATTCGCATTTTGTGCAAAGTGTTCGAAGGTTAAATGTGGAAAACCTCCGTCGCCATTCGTTCCAACCGTTAGCATTCCAGGATTTTTTTTTGCCCAGTCGATTAATTGAGCTACTGTATTGAATGGGGTCTTATTATTAGCAGTGATTACAAGATAATTAAAAGTAGATATGGTTATAGGAGAAAAATCTTTGAGGGGATTGTAAGGTAAATTTCTCTTGGTGTGGGGTAAAGTAACTAAATTACCTCCTTGCCCTACTCCAATAGTGTATCCATCAGGTTCTGCTTTGGCAATCAAATCTGCGCCAATAATACCAGCAGCGCCTGGTCGATTCTCAACAATGACAGGCTGGCCTAAACGATCAGAAATTTTCTGTTCAATCATACGTGATATGAGATCGCCTGTTTCACCAGGAGGAAACGGCACAATAATCTTGATCGGCCTTACTGGATAATTATCTGCAAAAGCACGTAACCATGGTAAACAACTAGACAAAATTGCTACGATCAGAAAATATCTTTTTAGGTAGGTCACTTCCACATCTCCAAATTATTATATTTTTAACAATATGAGAATAATATATTTTTAAGATTTGAGGTAAAAAATTTTTATTTGTAGATGCTTGGCTAAAGTCTAAGTCGAGAATCAGTATTTGAATACATCTTATTAAATTTAGACTTTGAAAAGATCAGTTTGGCCTTTTTTCGAAGGCACACCTTTTTATTAAATCTTAAATCCAGTAAAGGTTTCTTTTGCAAAAAATTTCTGCCATACTGAATGCCCCCTTCAGTAGTCTTTGCTTACATGAATACCGCATCAAAGTCTCAATATTATGTTACATCATCTATCTTGACCCGACTTATGATCCAGCACGCTCCAGCAATTAAGATAATGGCACCACTCTCATATAGCAATATTGAAGGGTCTCCGTCTTTTCCCTGAAGGATAATCAACCTGCTCAAAGCAGTCATTGCAATAAACAAAGGTATCGTTATTGGAATCCGATGGCTAGAATAAAAGGCTGCAAGCATTCCAAGTACCTCAGCATAAATAAACATGAGTAAAAGATCCTGCAGTTCTACGCGACGATTAGAGATTAAGGAAAATATTTCTTGGCACATTGCTGCAATTGTGAAAATTGCAATAATAATTAAAAATATTTTTTCGATTAAACCAATGATATTTTTTACGTTCATATTAGAGTGGACCAAATAACGAAGTATTGTTAACAGAGTTAAAGTGCTGATTTGACAATATCGCAACTGAGCAGGGTTGCAATACAACTGACATCGAAGTTAAATATTACAAGATATTTATGCAAAATCAAAGTACTATATTTTTGACCCGATTCATAAACTTCATGAGCAGCCCTTTCGAACAATGCCTCATGGAGTCGGCTTAATTACATCAAATCTAACTTTGGCTTATCAATTAAGAATTTGGAAGATTCAATTTTTCATTCACTAATATCTTTCCTTATGGCAGAGCATCGCTTAAACTACACAATTAAAAATTAGGCTCACTTCAATTCAAGGAACATATGATTCAATTATTAAATCCCAAAACAATTTCGGCACCTAATGGAACATATTCTCACGGCGTGCTAGTTACTGGAGCATCCAAATTTTTAGTTATCTCTGGTCAGGTTGCCATCAAATCTGACGGGACTATCCCAGACTCGTTAATTGAGCAATGTGAGATTATATGGGGGAATATACTTGCTATCCTTGAAGAATCTGGTATGTCAATAAAAAACTTAATTAAGATTAATTCTTATTTAACTGACACACAACAAATAAAATCTTTTGTTGAAATCAGAGCAAAATATCTACAAGGTCATTGTCCAGCTTCAACGCTAGTTGTCGTTTCAGCTTTAGCGAATCCAAGATTTTTGATTGAAATCGAGGGCTATGCTTTGATAGACTAATCGGATAACTCCAATTGATTTATTTATCTCAAAAGATTACTGGGTTGATTGCCTCTGTTTAAGGGTAGCTAGTAAATTTTTATCTTGGGGGGGCAGGATCAAGCTTGAAAATTAAATAGCGTGGATACTTTTCTGCTTAGAGTGACTATGGCTATTCTTCATGGTTTAATAAATAACCAACGAGTTGTTTCAAATCAAGGCGAGGATCTAGCCAACGAATTTTGATAGATTAAGCGACAAAATTTAGGTATGTCAGGCAGTTGATTTAATCTCTACAATCTTTCGTATAAGAATTAATGGATTGATGAAAGGCTTTTTCAAACTGAGTAACTGATTCCCCGTGAAAGGTAACAATATCTTGAATGTCTAAGACGCGGCCAACAATTACCTGATCTTCATCATCAAATTCTATGCTAGCTTTATAGCCTTTATATTCGATCACATTTGTCATCCTGGCTTAATCTTTCCTTGAATCATAACTCTCTTAAGCATTTAAATTACTATCTTATGCTATCTCTTCTAGGATATGGTCGGTGCGGATTCAAACGAAAAGACTTCATTTCAACCGTGTGGGAAAGCTAACCACCAAATTACTCTATCTCCAACTGAGTTTTGGATGAATGATTTAGAAAGATCCCCGCTTTACCAATGAGCTAAGTTGCTTGCGATCATTGGGAGCTTCACGTTGCCTCAGGGTATCAGGCAGCGTAGATGCATCTCCACGTTTACCCACTACCGCTAACATTTGGAGGGTATGGTGCTCAGGTATTTTCAATACTTGTGCCCCAGCTTCTTTATCGAAACCACCAATACCATGCATAGCCCAGCCTTGAAGATGTGCTTGTAATGCCATATAAGCCCAAGCTGCCCCTGCATCAAAAGCGTGCATGGCATTAGGAATTAAATCAGGAGAGCCAGCTTTGGCTATTAATTGATAAGAAGCAACAGCAATGAAAGCACTTGCCTTATCGACCCAAGCTTGGTTATTTG
>Ga0114978_10003678_pt1 | contig 12516 bp, 18 predicted proteins | sample S_140212_EF_Meta_FD_87027 | JGI IMG/M metagenome (GOLD analysis project Ga0114978, IMG submission 87027) | Freshwater microbial communities from Lake Simoncouche, Canada to study carbon cycling - S_140212_EF_MetaG | ecosystem: Environmental > Aquatic > Freshwater > Lake | place: Lake...
AAGCAAGACCTGTACGACTTTGATGCCAAGAGCTCAAGCCGTGCATTCGCTACTCCACGTAGCTGGACCTTTGTGAGCGAGCTGTTGAACGACGCTGACGGCGATGACGACACCTTTACCAACTTGGTAGCAGGTACTGTTGGAGAAGGCTTGGCAGTGAAGTTTATGGCACACCGCAAGGTTGCTGGACGCATGCCTAATCCAGCTGACATCTTGAGCGGCAAGGTCAAAGACTTGAACGTGAAAGAGATCAGTGCCATGTACAGCCTGGTTATCTCCATGTGCTACGAGCTGAAGGCTGCTGTTGAGACCAAAGTGGAAGAAAAAAAGTTCCACGAAATGGCAGACAACTTCCTCAGCTACATGATGCGTAACTTTGAAACTGAGTTGACTGTGATGGGTTCGCGTATTGCGTTGACCACTTACAACTTGCCGTTCAAGCCTACCAAGCTCAAGCACTTTGATGAGTTCCACAGCAAATTTGGTAAGTACGTGCTGCAAGCCCAAGGCTAAAACAGGTATGGGGACTACGGTCCCCATATTTCATCATGCGTTATGAAATTGCCAAACTAGATTATCGTCACAATCATCGCACTAGATATCTATTCATGATTCGTTTCAGCACCAGTCCAATAGGCGGCACTGGTGCATTAGACTTTGATCGAGCTCGACGTTGGTTTAATCAAACATACGGATGGGCACAAGAAGCTGAGTTGCAGGTAGCAATGAACAAGCAATCTAAAGCAACCAATGCTCCTCCTGAATCTAACCCACATTGGGCATATCAAACTGAGTATCGTGATTATCGTATCTATGTGGCATCTGATAAAGAACTAGCGTGGTTTCAATTAGCTCATGTCCGAGAATCATAAAGTAATTGTCAAAAAGAATCTCATCATCTTTTGTTCACCTGCGCATTGGGATCTTGTTTGGCAAAAGATACTAGCCGATAATAGTGCCAGCATTGTTGTGAGTTGGGTGTTGAAACGTGAGCTGGGATTCACTGTGCGGCAACATGAAGAATGGATTTCGTTTACTCCGCCAGGTTCTATAGTTCCGCGAAATCGCTGCATAAAGCAAGTTCACTTAGACTTTTTTAACGAAGCTGCACTAACTTGGTTCCAGCTAAAATACCTATAAATGTTGTAAAAAACCCACACTTTTTTCGGTTGACTGGTATTGACAGATCGGGTATAATATACACATAAACAGCAAAAGAGGTTCAAAATGAAAGTGTATTCGTTGTTAGGTTTTGTACAATACGAAGGTTCGGATTTGTTAGGTGTGTTCGGATCTGTAGAGGATGTGATGAAGTGCGTAGAGTCCAACGACAAAGGTTGGCATTTTGATGATATGGGATACGTTGAGTCTGAACTGGGAGAGAAGGTAGACGTGCTAGAGTCTGTGGAGTACGTAGAGTTCAAACACTACTCCTACAATAAAGGTTGACCGCTATTGCAAGATCGGTTATAATATACACATACGCAGCAACAACTAGGACCCAAAATGAACCTCAACATTAACGACACAGTGACTTGGTCTTGCGCAGCAGGTAACCTGATAGGTGTTATCACTAACATCTGCTTGAATCTCAATGCTGCTGAACAAACGGTTCCTTGGATTGACATTCAAGCTATCAACAAACAAGGTCGGGTGTTCAGCACTCGTCTTTGCGCCACTGAGTCTAATCTCAAGGCAATGCGTGTTGCAAAATTTGAAACTGAAACTGTTTAAGGATCGCATGATGGCAATCGTTTACAATGTTCAGGTTCATCCTGTCTACGCTGACATCGTACAGACTCATAAAGTTCTGCACGAGTGTGAGTTTGACACTGCTGAGGCGGCCCGCGAATACATAGAGACCTATGATGGTGCTCTTGGTGTCATTGCTCTTTACACTGGCATGATCGACACTGAGACTGGAGAGAACTTATAAACAGTTGACTACTAATTCAGTCCGCAGTATAATACACACATCTACAAGGAACACTCTATGGCAACCAAAGGCACCACAGCTAACAAAAAAGAAGACAAATTCAAAGACCTCATTGGTCCCAAAGACATGAAGCTGGACGTCAAAGTCCGTGAGAAGCTGATCACAGCCCGTGTGGGCTTGCTGTTGAAAGCCAGCTTCTTTGGTAACTTGGCAACTCGACTCAAGCTGGTTAACGCAGATGAATGGTGCGGTACTGCTGCAACAGACGGACGTCACTTCTATTATAACACTCGATTTATTGAGATGCTCAAGCCCAAGGAAATTGAGTTCTTGTTTGGACATGAAGTGCTGCATTGTGTATATGATCACTTTGGACGTCGCAATGAACGTGATCCACAGATTTGGAATGTAGCCAATGACTTCTGCGTTAACGCAGACTTGAAAGAACATGGTGTTGGTGAGTTCATCACGTCAGTGCCTTGTTTGTACGATCGCAAGTACAACGGTTGGAGTTCAGAGAAGGTGTACGATGACCTTATGAAGAACGTCAAACGCATTAGCATGGGAGATCTTATTGACCAGTTGTTGGATGATCACCTGGACGGCGAAGGCGATGCAGACGGTGATGGCGATGGAGACAAAGACGGTAAGAGTAAAGGTCGTCCCAAGCTGAGCGAAGCTGATCGCCAGGCTATCAAGGACGAGATCAAAGAAGCCATGCTGGCTGCTGCTGCCACAGCAGATGGTGCTGGTAATATCCCAGCTGGTGTGCAGCGACTGATCAACGAAATGACTGAGCCGCAGATGAACTGGCGTGAGTTACTGCGCATGAACTTGGAAAGTACCATCAAGAGTGACTACACCTGGATGCGAGCAAGCCGTCGAGGCTGGCACATGGATGCAGTAATGCCAGGTATGAAGCCCGATGAGATGATTGATATTGCTGTTGCAATTGATGCATCTGGCAGTATTGATCAAGATATGTTGCGTGACTTCCTGGGTGAGATCCAAGGCATTATGGATTCGTTTCCTGCTTATAAGATCCATGTTGTGACTTTTGACACCCAAGTGTACAATCCGCAACAATACGATTCAGACAATCTGGATGGTATCTGTGACTATGAAGTAGCAGGTGGTGGCGGAACTGACTTTGATTGCTTCTATGAATACTTCAAAGAAAATGACATTGTGCCGCGTCGCTTGGTAGTGTTTACAGATGGCTATCCGTTTGGCAGCTGGGGCGATGAGAACTACTGCGAGGTCACTTGGATCCTGCATGGAACTACAACTATTGTTCCACCCTGGGGCGTTCATGCTTACTACGAGGAACACAAAAAGTAACACCAGCGTGTTTTACCAAAACCCCCTGAAAAATTACATCAGGGGGTTTTTTTATGTAAATATCTATATGGAAAACACCAACACTCAACTCACAATCACTGACATTGCGTTAGCTCGCGATGTGATCGACACTGCTGTCAAGCGTGGTGCATTTGGTGCTGCTGAAGCAAAACAAGTAGGAACCTTGTATGAAAAGATTGATCTGTTCATCAAGGCTGCTGTAGCACAGGCAGAAGCAGAAGCAGCCGCCACAGCAGAAACTCAGCCCGAGGCTGGAGTGCCAGATTCCGCAGAATCTACAAACCCTTAAGGAGCATTTTATGGCATTTTTAAAACACATTGGTAAACATGGCGACCGTAAAGTTGCAGTAATCTTTAGACAGATCCCCGGCGATGATCACATGTGCCTTTGCATCTATCCAGACCTGCTGCCTATCAGCATCCACGACCCTTTGATGAAGGTATTGGAAAGTCCAGTTGGACAAGCTGCTGAAGAATTTGCAGATGCTCTAAATCGCAACATCCTACCTGATGGTCGCAACATGCTGCAAACCTTGCATGCCGAACGCCTGATGAAGCGTGTGCAAACTGAACAAGTGTTGATGACCCCCAACATGAATTCTAATGTACGACTAAGTGAGCTCAACAAGATTCTCAATGAGATGAAGAAGGGCGAAGATGCTGTGCGTAAACTGGCAGAGATTGATAACAGCCGTGGTATCGTTGATCCCAAAACCAAACGTGCTGCCGAAGCTGCATACAAAGCTGGACAACAATCACGCTCTAACCCAGTAGAGGCAGGTTACACTGCTGCACCGTCTGATGGTGCGTTGGATGATAAGACTATTGCAGCTAACATGCTCACTCAAGCAGTGCGCATGCATAACGAAGCATCTGGTATGATCAACGAAGCAGCCAGAATGAAGAAAGAAGCTGAAAGAATGTTTCCCGGTGTGAAGATGATGGACTTGCCCAAGATGGTTCCAATTCCACAAGTTGAAGTTGAAGCACCAAAAGTTGCCGCAGTGAAAAAAGGCCGCCCTGCAAAGGCCAAGGCTGCTGCTCATGCCACTGAGTGATGAATTCTTAGCCAAGTGGGATTACATAATTTCTGAAGTCGACAAGACTCAAGTACCGTTAAGATGCATTAACAAAATGATTATCAAGATTGATGGTGGTAAACAAAAGACCATCAATCTTGCTAGATTGCGGCGCGACGGTCTTGACGATGATGAAGTTGAAGAAATCCTAAACAGGAATCTTTCAATGCTGGGAGATACAGTACGTACCATTGACTTTGTGGTGGATGTTAATACTGTGGCCGGCATTGTACAACCAGCCACAGATAAATTACTAAAGAAATTATGAATGTTCGATTACTCAGCCACAGCCAACCAACAGAAGAATTCGTAAACCAGGGCATCGATGATGCCCAAGAACTAGTGGCATATTGTGCCCGTGTATCAAATCCATCAAACCAACTCAATACAGACACTAGTGAAAAGCTCATCAAGTATCTAGTCAAACACCAACACTGGTCGCCATTGGAGATGGTATCAGCTTGTATTGAGATTACCACTACTCGAGACATTGCAAGACAAATCCTACGTCATCGCAGTTTCAGTTTTCAGGAGTTTAGCCAACGCTATGCTGATCCAACAAAAGATCTAGACTTTGTGTTACGTACTGCCAGACTTCAAGACACAAAGAATAGACAAAACAGTATTGAAACCAACGACGAAGATCTAGCATTGTGGTGGGATGAAGCTCAACAAGAAGTGATTGCATTAGTACGTAAACACTACGCTAGAGCCATTGAGCGTGGTATTGCCAAAGAACAAGCTCGTGCTATTCTTCCAGAAGGCAACACAGTCAGCAGACTATATATGAATGGTACATTGCGCAGCTGGATTCACTTTATCGAATTGCGCAGTGCAAATGGCACACAGAAGGAACATCAAGAAGTAGCGTTGGCCTGTGCTCAAGTTATTGCCCAAATTTTCCCAATGGCCGCCGATCTAGTTGCAAAGTAGCGATTGCCGTGCTATACTAGCACATGGCCATTTTGCGCAACCTGGATCGAGAACACGGTAGACACAATAGACCACCTGAATGTAAAGTTATCGACGGTAACGTTGTTAAATTTTCAGACATGGTGGTTCATAGATTTCGCATTGGAGATGTTGACGACCCTGTGCTATATGCAGCCGAACCAATATGGCAATGGCAAGAAACCGAAGCTGGCAAGTTTGTGATGGAGAACGCTATAGAACCACCTTGGTGGGTACGGCATGTGGATCACTTGTGGTATGGATTCGAGTTTGTGATTGTAGCTCGCATGCGAGAATCTGATCAAACTTTTTACACATTGAAATATGTTAACACCAACAATTGAATTCATAGACGAACGAGACGCAGTTCCTCGTCCTCCGGTAAAAAAACTGATATGGAACGGTACAGAATTTGTTCCTTTGAATCTTTATAGGATGCCCTCCCCGACGGGGTCGTCGCTTGCATGGTTAAGAGAAACTTACGGGCTGTCGGGACAGTATGTAGCCGGATGTTATTGGGAGCATACACGTGGCGGATATACCTTGATGGACGAGAAGGTCTATATGTTTTATAAATTGAAATGGGGAGCAAAATGAAAATATTAGTCACAGGCGGACTTGGCTTGATTGGCCACAATGTGGTCAAGAGACTTCAAGATCAATCACACACAATATCCATAGTTGATAACCGGACCACATATGGAATGATCGCACAATCTGAACTTGACTACTTGATGAGAGAAAGATTGAAAAAAATAAATCAATTACCATTGCACCTGTACACTCGAAACATCTGTGACAGAGAATCTGTTGACGACATATTTGAGATTGAACAACCTGATGTAGTGATCCATATGGCTAGTTTTCCTCGGCAGAAAGTTGTGAATGCCAACCCTGCATGGGGTGCTAGTGTCATGATGGAAGGATTGATCAATGTGCTCGAGAGTGCCAAAAAACACCAGGTCAAGCGAGTTGTATACATCTCAAGCTCAATGGTGTACGGTGACTTTGTAGATGATGTTACTGAGGACGCTGTATGTAGACCACAGGGACAATATGGAATTATGAAACTTGCAGGAGAAGACCTTGTTAAAGACTATACTCGTAGGGGATGTTTTGATCATGTTATACTTAGGCCTAGTGCTGTATATGGCCCCCTGGACGTGGAAGACCGAGTGGTCTCAAAATTCATGCTCACAGCAATGCGCGGCGGAGTGCTCAAAGTTAACGGATCAAGTGAAACACTAGACTTCACCTATGTAGATGATGCTGCTGATGGTGTTGTGGCTGCTGCACTTGTGCCTGCCGCTGCCAATCAAACTTTTAACATTACAAAAAGTCACAGCGTTAGTTTGTTGCAGGCTGCTGAGATGATTCTTAAAATTGTAGCCAATGGCAGTATTGAATTGCGTGACAAAGATGCAGACTTTCCGTCACGCGGTGCGTTAAACATAGATCGTGCTAGAGCTGTGTTAGCATATGATCCACAGGTCGATGTAGCAGAAGGATTTGATAATTACCATGCATGGTTTAAAAGTAGCCTTTACTGGGCTCCCAAGACAGTATAACAATCTCCGTGAGGAGATCTTGGATGCAACTGACATAGTGTTGCGTTCAGGTAATCTCATGGATGGCAATAACACCGCTGAGTTCGAAGCATGGCTGGCCAAGAAGAATCATAATTTGCATGCGGTAACATGCCATTCGGGTACGCAGGCGCTAGAGATTATTGCTGCCTACTGTTTTGATAACATTCGTGATGCAGGCAAGACTCCCACAGTGTTGGTTCCGGCTATGACATACCCTGCCACAGCCAACGCATTCATTATGGCCGGGTGGCAAGTGGAGATTGCGGATACCGATACGTATGGATGTATGGATCCTGCCGTGATCCAGGATGATCACACTCGCAGCTATGATGCTATTTGTGTGGTAGGCCTATATGGTGCTGCATTAACGCATCGATGGTATGCCATGACTGATTGTTTGATCGAAGATGGTGCGCAGCATTGGCTTTCTGACAACTGTAACCGACAAGCCAGCTTTACTGCCATCAGCTTTGATCCTACCAAAAATCTCCCCAACTACGGCAATGGTGGTGCGGTGGTCACTTCTGATTTATATCTAGCTGAATATGCTCGTAATTGGTGCAACAACGGCAAAGCCGGTGGGCATGCTTTTACAGGTACAAACAGTCGCATGAGTGAGATCGATTGTGCGCAGATGATGGTCAAGACTCAACATCTAGATGCTTGGCAACTACGCCGAAGTCAGATAGCAAGATACTGGATGTCTAGGCTAGAAGAAAAATCCATCAGATGCTTGATTGATGATACTAACTTTAGAGGTCATGCGTTACAAAAGTTTGTGATTGAAGTGGACAATCAAAGCGAATTGCAACAGAGACTTGCTGCTGGTCAAATTGAAACCAAGGTACACTACAAAAGACCCTTGCATGAGCTGACTGCATATCAAGATTGTAAAGGACCCAACTTGTTGAGTGTGGCATCAAGTCTAGCACGACGCTGTGTCTCATTGCCGTTCTATCCTGAACTCACTGACCTAGAAACTGACTATGTTATTGATTCGGTTTTAGCTGCCGTTTGAAAAACGCATAGCTGGCCAGCCACTCCCACTCGTAGCTTTTCTTTAGTTGATCAAAGTCTCCGGCTACTTCATCATAGTAGTCCAGAGCATCTTGTGCGCCTGCTGCACTTAATTCACTACGTGCAGCCTGGTCTGCTGTTACCCATTGTTGTATACGATATTCATTCTCAACATCAGGCAAGCTGGCCCGTAACTTCAACACTTCTCTAAACGCTGTACGCCAAGTGCTCCAGTCTGATGTGTTATAAGCTGCTATGCCACTTATGATAGGAACCACTTCGTGCGGTGAGTCTAGAGTGAAGTCTAATCCAACACCTGGGTTATTCAACACCAATTGTTTGTTGTATGCAATCATGGCTTGATGCCCGTATACCAAACCATTGCACGGATTTTTAGCGTGGAAGATGTAGTGCTTGGCCTGCTGCATATAATCTGGTTGCCAGGACCAATCAAAATCAATGTCCACTTCTAGCTTGGCAAACACAGCAAAGAACCAAGGTGTGGTGCTGAGTCTTGCTGCTGCATGATATGCTGCTGCTCTCCCATTGATGTTGTCTACTCGTACTGTGCGATTTGTCTTGGGTAATAAAATTAAACGTTTGAGATTGTGTTCAGCATTGGGTTCTCCATTGGAGATGAATACTACATCCAACTGCGGGCTAGGATTTAAGTTTTTCTTTTCCAAATATTTGTAGTCATACACTTGCTTGCGTATACTGCCATGTGCATTTCTAGGTACCAAACAGGATGCCTGATTGCCGGTGAGTCCGACAACCGGTTGTTCTCTCCATAGCCACGGATCTGGTTGCACAGTTACTGGATTATTTTCATGTTCAAACAAAACATATGGCGTATTGCACTGGGAACTAGTGATAGCCGTGACCACGCTGTCTTGATTGTATTGTATCGTTTGCCAAGGCAATCTAGAAACTGATTCATGTTCAAAATTTACATCTTGATATTGTTCCAATCGTTCCAATGAGTCTCGTTGTTGATTCCACTCAGCAGTTGGTATTAGAAATGTATCGCCAAATTGTTGATCACCGCTAGGCCAGCAATGTATCTGATGACTTTGCCAAGGCTTGGGTTCCCATAAAAAATCAAAGTTGCTGTAATCGCAGCAACTGCTTATGACCCAAAAATATCTAGTTCGTATGTGTTGAGATCCTCGACGAATAGTGGACAAATGATCAGTCCAATTAACTATTTTGGCATGAGGTAATCGATCGCGTAAATAATCCACATTCGACGAATGCCCTCCCATATTCATAATTACAATATCAAACATACAGTAATTATAACATAATTTTCGTCAGAGAACAAATGATTTATATAGCAGTAGACCATCTACATCCAGACACACGCAAACCCATGCCCAATGGTATTCCTGTTCACTTGCACGATCAGTTGGATCATCTAGACGGGCAGAGATTGGATTTTCCTCGTATTGTACATTATTTAAAAGATTGTGAAATTCCATCCAGATTGGTACTCACAGTTGATGCTCCGGTGGGTGCGTGGTATCCTGTAGTGATAGGGTGGTTTGATTTTGCCCAGGATTATCTAAGTTTAATCAGCACCTCGGCACTAGTGCGTATAAAGAAAAAAGAAATGAAATTAGTGTTCACTTATCACGAAGGCGACCATCCAGGTCCTATACGCCAACGATTAGATGATCTGTGTGATCGACACAATGTAGATCCAGAAATGGTATGGTTGATCTCTGGTAATTCGTCAGCGGATCAATACCATAATTGTGTGTACTGGCCCGAATTAGAATTGATGTATTGGCGTACCGTGGATCGTAAGTACAGTGGAATTTATCATTTACAGCCAAGATCACGTGCTTACATATCTCTATGCAGAATTGATAAGTTATGGCGTAAAGTATTCATGAGTGATTTATGGAGTCACGGCTTACACCAGCGTGGTTACTTCAGCTACAATCAACATCTACTAGGGTCCGAAGATGATTACAATGGATGTGCATTGGATAACCAATATCTTGCTGCATGCCAACCAAGAGTTGACAAATTTATTGCAGCTGGTCCGTTTCGAGTAGACAATCTCGACACAGCAGCACACAATAACTATCATGAAAACATGATCGGACTCTACGCAGAAAGCTATTTCAACATTGTGTTAGAAACCATGATTGATGTGGATTCATCTAACGGGCAGTTTGTTACAGAAAAAACATTCAAACCCATATTCAATAATCAATTCTTTGTAGCAGTAAGCTCAGTTGATCACCAACGACATTTGCGCGATCTGGGATATCAAACATTTGGACGCTGTATAGATGAGAGTTACGATTCGATCGCTGACAACCAACAACGATTTGAAGCTGTGTTGGATGTTACAAAATCATTGATTGGATCCAGGCTCAGTAAGTTACATCAATTGTATGTAGACTTGGCTCCTGAGATACAGCACAATTCTCATGTGTTCCAAACTGGTATGGCTCACAGATTACAAACTGTTGTGGATCGTATCAACTACAAACTTTAACACCATAGCACCGCTGAAATCGATCAGCATCCGCACGATCGTTGACCATGGGCTCGCCACGTATATTAAGACTGGTGTTTAACAACATAGGACATCCAGTCATAAAATTCCATTTTTCCAATAACGCTCGGATGCCCGACCCATCAGCTGGCACAGTTTGTACACGACTGGTACCATCATGATGAACAATGGCAGGAAATAATGCAGGATTCCTGCAAGTGGCTACCACCTGCATGTATCTACTGTTGTTCCAGTGTTTGGGCATTTCAAAATATTCATGTACATATTCTTCAAGAATAACTGGTGCAAAAGGTCTAAATTTTTGTCGTCTTTTGATTTCGTTTACTTTGTTCTTGATTGACAGTCCTCGGGGATCTGCAAGTAGACTTCTGTTGCCCAAGGCTCGTGGTCCAAATTCTGCACGTCCAGATGCAACACCAACAATGCGATCAGTGACCAGCACGTCAAGTATATGGTTAACAGGATACTCACCAGCAATATCATGCCCAAGAAAAGCAGTATCCCAATTAACTCTACGACCCATGCCCAGTGCCGCAGCGCCAAGGCTATTTCCTGCATCGCCAGGATTAGGCACGATCCAGATGTTTTTATAAAAATCTCCCAGTACACGGTTGGCCACACAGTTTAATGCCACGCCGCCACCGTAAACTAAATTTTTACTACGTCCCAATTGTCTTGCACGACCGATCACATTGCGTATCAATTGCTCAGTAAAGATCTGTGCGCTACACGCAATATCCATAGGATCTGCATCGGGCAAGAATTCTTGATCAACACCAATGTGCAAATTTTGTATAAATTGTGCATTATTTTTTGAATCTAACAATTGCTGTTGCATCTCTCTGAGATATCGTGGCTTTCCGTATGCAGCCATGCCCATGAGTATGTATTCTTCATCCAGTGGCCGGAGTCCCACACGTTGTGTCATCGCAGAATAGAACAGTCCAATGCTGTGCGGATACTGCTGACTCCATAATTTTTTGTATTCGGCACGGCCAGTATCATCATCGTATGCAGCATCCCATATGGTCACTGTATCAAACTCTCCAATAGCGTCGATCACAACCACTGTGGCATCATCATATAGACTGGTTTGGAATCCTGCTGCTGCATGGCACAGGTGATGTGCATGTGTACGAATACGAGGCCTTTCCATGTGATTGTATATATTACCTAACAATCGATCCCAAGTAGGCCATCGGAATCCTTCGCCGCTACGTAGTTGTCTTAAGGCTTTGATCCAAGGACGTTCGTAGTAATGATACTCGATACTGTCTGAATCTACATGATCTAGTGCATCAGCCAACAGCTCTGCACACACGTCTTTGTCATGCTTTTTTTTACTATAACGCTCGCTGTGTGCTGCAAACAAAATATCGCCAGAGTCAGTGATCACGCTGACAGCAGCATCATGGAACCCAGCAGATATTCCTATATAATTCATTTGTAGATGAAAGGATCACGCTTGCGTAGTTCTTTTAATTTTTTGCGATAACGAATCTCTAGGGTAATTTTTGCCCATAGTCTTTTGATCCAGTTCATGTTTATCTCCTAGTATTTCTATTGTAGCCCGGTGTCATCATATTAATTTGCCAGGCTTCGTAATTTTGATCGGTCCAACAATACTCAAAAGTTGCTTTTGCAGTTGGAGTTTCTATCTTGTATATATCCAGATGAGAACCAAGTATTTTCCAAATTTCTTCACACGATTCAGTACCAAAGCTGCCCTGTAGATCCACTTGTGCCAATGGCAAATATCCCAGGCTCAGTTGAGGATCGTTCAAGTCCTGATTGTTTTTGGTCAGCCAATCACGGAATTGATCCTGGTCTTTGGTATGCCAATCATACTCACCACCATATACTATGTCTCTACCCCATTCAATATCAAATTCTCCTGAGTAATACTTTAAATTAGTAATTGCTGAACAAGTTGTAGCATCAAGATCTGCACCATGCTCGTCGCGAAATACCTCAAAAAGAGTTTTACCTATTTGAGCCCAATGAATGTAAACTCCTCCTAACTCTCTATCATATCTATTTTTTAAAAAT
>Ga0114978_10003680_pt1 | contig 12511 bp, 2 predicted proteins | sample S_140212_EF_Meta_FD_87027 | JGI IMG/M metagenome (GOLD analysis project Ga0114978, IMG submission 87027) | Freshwater microbial communities from Lake Simoncouche, Canada to study carbon cycling - S_140212_EF_MetaG | ecosystem: Environmental > Aquatic > Freshwater > Lake | place: Lake...
ACAACACCGATGGTGTTGACCGGAACGCGACCTGTCATCGCAACAGGAGGGTGAGTTTCGTCAGTCCCAGCAACGGCATTCATTAAATAGGCTGCTCGTGTACTTATGACTCCAAACACACTTTCGCTTAATTCTGCGGTGACTCTGGTAATTTCGTTGGCACCGCCCAGTTCAACCACTGTTCCTGCTGTTAGTACTTCGTCGGCTGCAAAACGTTCTGCAACGTCGGCGTAGTTGGCATAGATGCCGTTGGCACCAGACACAATACCAGTTGCACCATTGATCAGCATTACCTGTGTGGGTGTTCCGCCAATGTTGACATTGAATGCAATGTTACCATTGCTGGTTTGATTATACAAGGTTGCTGCTGTTCCAGAGATGCCAATACGGAAGTCTTGATTTACACCCACAGTAAGACCTGTGTTGTTTAAAATACCCAATGTTCCAGATGTGGTATCATTGGCATCGCTACGTAAAAACTGAGTTGAGTCAAGACTATCCAGCGTTTCGGCATTGGTTGCTGTGCCTTGGAACAAGGGAATCTGTGCTCCTACCTGAGTGGATAATTGAATACCGGGGCGCACTGTTGGAAATCCTGAAAGTGCAATTTGTGGAGTAAACGCAGCGTCTTTGCTGACAATGCCCACAATGCTGTCGTTTACATACAATTCAATCACCACGTGGCTGACAGAAGTGTTGTCTGTAATTGTAGCAACAATAGCACCTGTTGTGCCTGTGCCTGGAGTAAATGCAGGGCCTACTATGACCCAGGCAGTTCCTGTCCAGACATTCAACTGTTGATTAACACTGTCGTACCACAAGGCGCCTTGTACATTGCCAGTTGGCGCAGTAGATGATGCAGTAGCGGCTGAAATTACTTTGAACGCAGAGCCATTGTATACCTTCATCAATCCATTGGCTTTGTCCCACCAAAGTTGACCAGTTAAAGGTGCGGTTGGGGCAGTTGTGTTAGACGCATTTTCCAACAAGTGGATAAAGTTTTCGTCTAAAAATTCACCGTAGCCAGCGTAATTTTTACCAACTAGTACCATGTTACTAGAAGTGTTAATAGTACCATCTGCAATAGTAGCAAATAAGGTACCATCAGTTAGATTGATTGTATATGCCATTTGTATCTTACTCCGTTAATTGTATTTATAATGCAATTATATCTCTATATTTATGCCGCACTAAGGTTTGTTAGTGTCTGAATACGAATCGTGTAATCAATCTGTATCTGTCTGTTCAAACTCTTTTGTACCGGATGAAATATTACATGGGTGATAAGACGCAAATTATCTGCTGATCCGTTCCATGTTTTAAGCCCTAGTTCGTCAAACACGTACTCACCATTGAAGTTTGTACTGTTATCAAATGCCTGTTGCCCAGCTGGTTCGCCGTAGTCTAACAGGCATGTTACTAAAATATCTGTGTAAACTTTACCAGCTGTGTGTAGCACTGTCATTTTGTTATTGGCACTGTCAGTGTCAGCCGCAGAATTATCATCTACTACTTTGGCGTAGGTTTCGTTATACAATGTGGCATTTTGCCCTGTTGTGTTGGGCGGCAAGTAGGTAATAATACCAGTGGGGTCCACACTGCTTCCACCGTTACCAAACGCCATTTCGTATATCCAGCCGCCGCCTTGGGCACTGGTGCGATTGCTCAGAGTTTGAGCCATGGCATAAGATATATTTTCGTAATGAATTGCGTTCTTTTTGTCTACCAATACTTCACCAGTAACTGGGTCGTGGATTTTTATAAATCCTTCAATTTTGGCCAGGCCGGGCTGAATTATCATGCTCGCTTCTCCACTATAACTTCCTTGGTTTTTGGGTCAAAAATACGAATATGCCCTTCAACAGATATTGATCCTGTTTCATTGGGTTTCTTAGCCGGTGCTGCTGGCTGCGGAGGTCGTGTACTTTGATTCATACTTTATTTACCTTGCTTATTCGCCCCGTAAAAACCTTGCGGCCTGTGTTGCAGTATCTTGCAATGCTACACCGTTGCTGGGTGTGTCAATGCCAGGTGCGTACCAGGTCACGCCTCTGCGCACCAAAATAGTTACCTCAACTCCTTCTGGAGGTGCTGTATCAAATTCCACAGTAACTGGATTTTCATTGGTAATTGTGTATCCACCGTATTGTCGTAGGCCGCCTATGTAAACTTCAACTGCTTCATTATCCGCAGTGCTGTCTGTACCAGACACATCTATCAGTTCAGCAACAAATGATGTAGTAACTCCATCGCCAAGGTTCACTCCTGCCACTAACGGGTAAGTTGTATTAGAAACAACGTAATTTTGGAACTGCGGTGGCATTAAATTGCCACGGCTGATGTTATAAACTGCTGTGTCCGCTGTATGGTCAGCAACGGCTGTACCTGCTGTACCGCGACGCAGTCCACTCACTGTGTTGGCCTCAGTATCACGGTTACGGTACATGATACGCTCGCCATTGATGGTTAACAATCCCCAAATGTTTGTTGCTAAATTTGGTTCATTCAATGCAGCCGCATTGTGTACATAGATCACATCATCAGTGGTACTCAGTGCCTGTGTCAGATATGTTGTTGTAGCAGGAGTAATGCGGTATGTTGCCTGTACTCCGCGCATGTCTTGGAATATACGGAATGCCATTGCTTCTGGCGCAACACTGTCGGTAAACTCAGTGATCATGACAACATCATTAGCAGCCATAATGTAACCGCTGGCCAATACTATCTGGTTGTTGACCACAGTGAATCCATCGTTGACAAATATCTGAAGACCATTTAGTGTGACCCACAGGCGGTCGGGGTTAGTAATTACTCTGTTTAGATAGAGATTATTAAGTGTAACTGGACGCGGTGATGAATAATCAAATTGTCCAGGATCAGCAGAAGCGTCGCCGGGCGGATTATCATACTTGGTACTGCTGAATGGCTCTACAATCTCTGGAGGTGCTGTCGATTCCACTGGGCCAACATAAACCTGTGTTAGTATATCTTGTTGACGAGTATCGTTCCAGCTGGTCACTGCAATGATGTCACCATTGGATGGTACCATGCCATTGAATGCATTGAACAATAATTGGGTACCAACAACTGATGCTTGTGTGCCAGTTGTAACACAAATCAACACTTTTTCACCCAATGTCAATGGCTCAGCAAACATCACAGCACGTGGAGTATTAGGATCATATGGCTCAACTGTAAAATCTACTCCCAACACCTGCGGAACATTGTCCACATACACGTGAACTTCATTGTCTGCAATAGTTGACTGCGAGAATCCCAAGCGGGTTGGCAACAGATAATCTGTTGTACCATCTGCTAGATATTCAATGCCTGCAGATGTTCTAGCACGGACACCGTTAAACGTGACAACAAGGTTGTCAGGGTTGGTGTATTCCATACTGTTGGTCAAGTCGTATTCTAATACGCCTGTTATACCTGCGATATACTGTGTAACTGGTACAGACCAGCTGTAGTCGACTGGTGTTCCGTCAACAGTTGTTGGCCCAATGGCACCTATCATCAAGTAATCGTTGATGGTGTATGTAGTGTTAAACACCACTTCTGTACTGGTAGTACCGTAGGCCACAAATGTGTAGTCTGTGGTCAACATGCCATTGGCAAAAATTACAAATTCTTCAATCAGCGAGTACTTCACTGGCACCACAACTGAACTGCCAATTTCTGCGCCGTTGTATGCTTGTTTGAACAGTTGATTGCCGCCGCCAATTGAGTACAATGTGATTACTATTTCGTTGCCAACTGCCACACCGGAATCCAAAGTGATAGTTTGTTCTGCCCAGTTAGCAGTGTAATCTACGTCAATGATCAAATCCAGTCCTAGCGTTTGATTTGCAACTAACATTGTTGCAGGCACAGGTGTTACTCCGGCAAAACTAAAGGTTTCACCGACAGAGGTCGCTGTAAACTTTCGTACTTCTGCGCGGAAACCGTGCCCATCACGTGCCCAATCAGCACCAGGTGTGGTGTAAACACGGATATCAAGTGTGTCAAATTCGCTACCGGGCACTAGTTCTTCTGGAGCATAGCTTGAGTATACATCAATATATTCACCGCCTTCCACGTTGATACTTGTGGGTCTTGTTCCCAAGTATGGGTCTGTGTATGGACTTTCGTAGATGGCATCCAAGATGGTTTGATCATATGTGGGACGACCTTCTGGACCATAAGCCAAATCATCAAACGGTGTCGAGTCATATGGATTAGTGTCAAAGCCAGGATATTGATTATAGCCAACTCCAAAAACCTGCACACCTGGGTACTCAACACCGTCAATCAGCAATGGCAAACTCAGACCTGGTTGATTAACAGTGGGAGTGTAGAATCCCATAGTACGGTCAACGCCTGACAATGTGCCAGCATTTACTAAGATCCAGTCAGCTGGATCAAATGTAGCAGTTTGCACACCTGCACTGTCTCCACTTTCTGCTTGCCATACGCGATCCACATATCTTACCTGTGTCCCATTGTCGTAGAGCACGTTTGCTTGCCACGCCTGAATGGTAGAAAAGTACTGATATCTATCGTATTTTATTGTGGTTTTTATCTGACGTACCAGGTCGTTGCCCATGACCACTGCGGCAGTGGCGCCAGAACCGTTGCCGCCTACAAAAGTTATGATTGGCGTAGTAATGTAACCACTGCCGTAATTCACAATGTCAATGCTTACTACTTGTCCAGCACTGTTGACAATAGCAGTCATTTCTGCAGGAATAGTGGCATCACCAGTAACAGTAATTGTTGGTGTAACAGTGTATCCGGAACCGGTGTTGGTGATAACAACCGATTGAACTATTAACGTGTAGTTATTATACCAGTCCACCCAAGGAGTTTGTGTCCAGATCTCAGCATTTGACGCAGTGTCAGCATTAGAATTGGTAGGACTATTGGCATCGGACACTGTGTATGGTAACAGTACCGGCGCAATGAATTGAGGCACAGTCAACGTTTTGTCAAAGAACGCAGGATTGTCAAAGTCAGTTAATGCGCCTGGATACTCATCGTTACCAGTGTACTGCAAGTTGAACTCACGAATTTGTACGTGGTACGGCTTGACTTCTTGAATGTAATTTAACACAAAGTCTTGATTGTCTTGACGATATGACTGGTACGGCAGCAACGAACGAATCTTGTGGTTAACATCAATCAAACTGGTTTTTAACAACCAGCTAGGAGCGGAAAACTCACTCATGATAAACTCAAACATCAACATTAATGAACGATTGCGATTGATTGCCAATTCGTCAATGAATATCTGTTGGTTGATTGCCTGAACAATCTTGCGTGTTTCAATCACTGGTTCTTGGTCAAAGTACTGTGCGTCAAACACTTCAACATCAAATCCAAAGTTGCCAAGTGCATAATTCCACAATGTTGCACTGAGCTCAATGGTGCCGTCTTCAAGTCCCACACGATCCCAACTGGTCAGTGTGCGCTGATAAATTTCAAATTTGCCAGCAGGTGCATTGGTTACTTTGACACTGGCGCCAACTGGAGCAACAGACAGCGTTATCTCAGCCAGTTCTGCATAGTTTGTCACAGTGGCAACAGGATTTACTGTGCTGTTGTAACCCGGCGTGTACCAGTTGATGTAACTCCAATAACGACTGGTGTTGTAATTTTGCACACGAAGGAGTCTGAGTTCTTTGGATCCAACCAACGGTCCGGCAATAACATCATATATGGTCCAGAAGCCTTGGTTACTTGAGTCTGTTGCAACCAAATATCGATAACCGTAAGGAACAATTGATAAATTTTGGTAACCCAATTCTGTTAAGTCAGCAACACGCAGGTTCCAGTTAACAAATGTAGCAGTACCTGTTCCGTGACCTGCACCAGTGGCCACAAACGAAACACCAATTGTGTTGCTGGCTGCTCCGATTGCGGTAAAGTCAGTTGTGCCAACATAGGAAATTGTATAAGTGTCGCCAGTGTTAAATGTTCCAGCACGGTAGGCTTGAGTTGCGGCTGGCTCAGTGTCTTTGCTGTTCAGCAGTGTGAGACTCTTTGTTTCGGCTATTGGATAATTTGCCATTATACGATTGGCGTATCCAAAATAGTTTTTCAGCGCGGCAAAGCGATCAACAAACATGCTTTGACGAGGTCTGAACTCAACACCGTAGCGTTCTGCAGGACTTAGTCCAACATCAGGTACTTGTGCACCTGCAAAGTTAATGCCACTTAGACTATCTTGTAATTTCAAATAAAGGTTGGCACTTAAGAAACTGTCAGCAACACCATCTGCAATCAACTCGTATTCTTGGTGCACATTGTCATCATTTTTAATACGGTCGTATTCAACGTGCAAAATGGTATCTTGCGCACTGATCAAACCAACCACATTGTAAATTGCCACTGTACTAGCATTCAATGGTGCCAGATAGGAGATTCCACTGGCACGTGGGTTGGCAATGTAATTGGCAATGGCATTTATGCTTAGTCTTTTGTTTGCCGTGGTGGCCACTGTGGAGATATTACGCACCCAGAAATAATAACGAGTTGCAAAAATATTATCAGTGTTGAGTTCAGAGCGAGTGGTGTAACTTACAACACTGAGCGGAGTACCTGGTCCTGTGTAGTTGGCTGGTGTTACATCACTTTCAATCCACTGATAAATGTCTACACTGCTGCCAGGAAACGTCTGACTCCAGCGACGACTTGCATACACAATATCATCTTGATTGGGATCAATAAAGCGCACTGAATTAGTGTCCCACCAAATTTCTCCAATTCTTGCGGCAGCCCAAGGATTACCAACGTTATGGACAGGACCGTTGTTGTAGTTGGCAGGATCCACTGCACCAATATAATCAATGTTTTCTCTTGCAACACCAAGAATTTTACCTTGCAATGGATCAATGAAATCCAAATACGATGTGATGGTGGATTCTAACTTGTCATACAGGTAAACAGAATTTAACAACGCAATATCAACCACTGGCTGTTGTAGGTGTTTCACTGTCCAGGCCGGTGTTCTGTTGGTATTTTCAAATACACTAACACGGCCATAGTTAGAATTACTACTGTCTCCAAAATCGCTTCCGGGCGATCCAATCAACAATTTGCCTGTTACATAACTAATAGCAGTACCGTACTGATCAAGTGGGACAATGTTGTCGTCGTACATTTGTTGACCAAATACAAATTGTCCTGGATTTGTAACAGAGTCAGTTGAGCTTGGTAAATAATCAAATGTGTATGTCACACCACTTTGTACAACCACAGTGGAGAACACTGTGCTACGGTCATCAAAATAAGTTGTGTTGTTGTCAAATGTAACTGGTTGGTACAAGTTGCCTCTTGGCGCACCAACCACTAGGGTTGTGGCATCTGTGTCAATGAACACTTCGGCACCAAAATTAGCATCAACAGTTGGCGCCGGGCTTGTTATGGTCTGTGTGTAGGCATAATTCACAAATCCAAAGTCAACAAATGCTGATCCAACCACACCAGGTAACACAGTCAATCGTGAGTTTGTCAATACAGCCGCGGCGTTGATGACACTCAGTGTTAGTATTCCTTGCACTACACGTATGACAGAAGCTGCCGCTGGATAGTCAATAAAACTAATAACGCCAGTGCTGTTGTTGTAGGTGTAGTCAACATTGAGAACTTGAATTACGGTGTTGACATATACCAATGGGTTGTAAGTGGCGTATTGTGAGTAAGTTACACCAATGTCATATGTTTTTGTAAAACCATTGGCAGTAAAGTACAAATCGCCAGGAGCAGAGGCTCGTACATTGGGAATGCCAACACCGTCGTTGGCACTGTTAATGGCAGCAACAACTCCAGCAACAGTGTTGTTGGGGCTGGCCGGAATTACAATTTCGTAGTTGTCAATGCGCAGTGTATCGCCAACAGTTAACACCGGATTTGGAATCTGAGATGATATCACACCATACACGCGAGCTTGGTTTACATTGCGTTGCACACTGCCGGCGCCTGGTAACACAGTGCCATCAATTGGAGCACCTGTGTAGATACTGCAATTGTTTGGACACAGGTCAACTGATTGGCCAAACTTTGCTTGATCAAATGGCGTTTTAATTGTGATCTGTTGTACCAGTTGGAATATGTTGCTGGCAATTTCAATTATGTCGCCAACTGACAATGTTACAGTATCTTCCAATGTCACAGTATTGCCAGACACTGTGAATTGTCCGCCAATGAACTGATCAGCATCAGTTAAGAACGCATTATTAAGCGTCACTGACACTGGAGTATTGTACCCGGCGGGCAGTGTAAAAGTTGTTGTTGCTGTTTCGCCAATGCCAACTTGATATCTTGCAACACTGCGATCGTACACGTATGTACTGCCGTTGATTAAAGAATTGTTTACATCAGTTGGTGCACCAATGATTATCTGCTGTCCATCTGTGGCTGTGGCTACACTTGTTCCAAATCCAGAACCTGCAGGACCAGTGATAGTTTCAACATAGGCAAAATATGAACCAGTTTCCACCTCAATCTTGGTGTCAGCAGCTGGTATTGTAACAAAAGTCAATGTGGTTCCTGCAAATGTATAATCAATGTAGGGACGTTGTAGTACTCCGTTGACACGAACACTGAAAGAATTAATTGTTGTAGCAGTGTACAGCGTGGTACTTAGATCAAATACAGAGGTGTTTGAAACACCTGAGCCCGCAGGCGTCCAAGCGGTTATTGATCCAAAAGCATCAACTGTGTCCACTGTGATGGTTAGGTCATTTGCCGGCGATGTTCCACCACCAATTGTGGCTGCATCAATTGTGAGTGTATTTCCAACTTGATAAGCAATGCCAGGACTGGTCAGTGTGACTGAATATGCTCCGCGCACACGGTCAACTGTGAATGCTGCCAGTGTGCCCGGGCCGTCTGTGGAGTCTTGAACAACATTGTAATAGGTTTCGGTGTCCAGTTGTGATAACATATTTCGTGTTATCACAACTGGTAAATCTTGTAAAGGTGGATTATTAAATACCACTGCTGACGAATTTAGAGTATACTGAACATTATACTGTTGAATTACACCATTGACAGTCACGGTTATCTGTGCAGGCTCGGCTAGATCAAACACCAAATTATCGCTGTAATTAAATGCAGTAGTAACACTGTTGCCAATGTATTCAATTTCTTGTATTTCTAAATCAACACGACCGTATGCATACACTGCATCTTGTTCAGGAGCACCAATGTACGCCCAACGTTCGTCTCGGCTGATTGCCACGGCGGAACCAAACCCACCTGCAGTTGTGGTATAGCCTGGATCATCTTGTGGTAATAACAGTTGTGTTTGCAAGAATGTATTACCGTCAGGTGCTCGGTACAGTACCACTGCGTAACCAGCACCACTATAACTTTCACTAGCGCCAGCGATGGCCCAGTCTTGGTAACCAATATCCAATGCACCACCGTAGCCTGCGGTGTCAGCAGTTCCCAGTTCTAGCACTGCGCTTGCTTCGTATATATTACGTGGTCCACGCACATAAGGGTAAATTGCTCCAACGCCATAATTGTATGTGGGTGCGCCAACCAATGCTGCAATATTTTCGTATGCTTGGGCGATACTTGTACCATAGCCACTGTCAAACAATGCACCACTGGGTTTGAGTCTTATACCGGCTGTAAAAACATCTTGTTTTTCAAGCACTTCCCACAGGCCGGCGCCGTTATTGTCCACCCAGGCCATGGCACCAGGAACCAAGTCGTTGGCAAAGGACAGTGTGCCAATGTCACTGGCCTGTGCAACACGCATGGTGTCAAGATAGAATCCTATGCCTGAACCGGTTATCACAGTTTGATTGCCATTGGGGAATGTGTAGGCCACAGTGAGAGTGGTTGGGGTAGGAGTGGTCAGTACTCGATATACACCGTTGAAAGAGTCATTGAAGAATCGCACAATTAATATATCGCCAATGGATAAGTTGTGTATCTGTGTGAATGTCACTAGACTGGCGCCATCAAGGTTGTCAGTTACACGGGAGATTCTGCCTGGCACTTGAGTGGCACGATATACATTCCAGTCAAAGCTGTTGGTTTTTGCGACCCAGATTTTTGTACCGTTGCCGATTGTATCTAAGTTTGCGTTGATGTTGGTTGGATCATCTAAAGAGAATACTGTTATATCAACGTCGTCGATATTGACATAACCTGCACTTGGCAATGCTGTGTCAGTTATCTCAGTTGTGGTAGTGGTTAAGAAATTAGGAGAAGTTAATTTATAACTTTCACGCCATACATCATTTAACAACACAGTTTGATTTGCCAAACTTGATTCGCCTGGCTCAATTATTTGCACAGTGGCTGGATCACTTTGTAGCAGTGCTTCATTTAATCGTAACTCAACATAACTGCGATTTGCGTTTGCTCCGTACGTGCCTCGAAGTACAGCCCAGTTTTCGTAGATTTGATAATCTGCAGACTCTTTTTCAAGTCTGGCACCGGTGAACAATTCAGCACTTAGTATCGTGCCCTTGGTGCTGATAAATTGCTGATACAGATTGACCTGGCTGGTGTCATCAAGATTCAACGCAACCATATAATCTCTTGGCTGGAATCCAATTAGGCCAAAGCTCAATAGATCGTTGTCGCCTTCAAGGTTCGCAGTTTGTGTGTTGTAACTGTTCTCCAACTGGTCTGCTTTGTTTGCAATGTTGGGCAACAGGCCTTTTTGTATCTTGGTATAGTCACTCTTGACCCAGTCAGAGTAGGCAAATTCTCGCTTGGGCTGAATAATATCTTGTGCAGACCAATAGAGGTTTTTGTAAAGAACAATTTCGCCCTTGGCATACTTGATGTTTGGTGCCCACTCTTTGACATTGTCCCGATTAAGCACAAATCCTTGTGCGTTTAGTGTTCCGTTCCACTCAGTGGTGGTGATAGCACTGACATAAACACGATTCTGTCGTGCGCCTGTTGGAGGATTGTAGATCAAGTCAGCAAAGATACTGACATTGTTGAGTATTACAATGTCCTCATAGTTGATAAATTGTAATTTTACATAGGCAATTGCCTGATTGTTTGTGCCCGTGATTGTAAATCTATTTTCTAATCGTTCAATTACCAAATTTCTAGCATCAAACGGTGTACGGTTTTGATCTAACAACATGTTTTCTGGATTTTGAACACTGATGCTGTCAACCACTGCTCCGGGTCTTTCCGCAGTCAATTGCAGTGCTGCCGGATTTAAATTAATTAAACTGTCAACAGCCCAGCCTTGATTTGCCCAATAAAGAAACTCGCTGGCCATCTGTTTCCAGTCCAGTGTGTAACCGTTTTCTCGTGTGTCAAACACTAGACCCTGAGTGGTCAAGTATTGTCCATAGCTCAACAAGAAATCAACCACACTTGATTGGTTAGTAAACACAAATCCATATGGAACTTGCACAATATCGTTGGTGTATTGTTTTGGAACACGCACTGTGCTGCCGCCGGCACTGATGGTCTGCAACTCGCCGCTGGTGCGGCTTGCATAAATGTCAAAGTACGGATCAATTGTGCTGTATCCAAATACTGCATATCCTGCATCGGTCAGCTGAATGATCACTGCACTATATGCCACAGTGGCAAATGGTGAGTTTTTATACAACATCAAGTCATAACTTTCGTCGGGCAACAGTAAACTTGAATTCAAACTGTCGGGACTGGATCTCTCTGTGTATATTTTGAGATATTGTTTATCTGTGAAACTTGCAGTTCTCCAACACAATCGCACGTCAAGATTTGCTAGTGCTTCTTCTAGTGCCTGTGTTGAATTGATACCTAGCTGTTGATTGTAGTCAACGATCCAGTTGATATAACTGGCCTTGCTGACAGGTGTGACAACACCGGTTGATATGTTAACGTTGCCGCCGTATACCTGGACACCACTGGCATCTAGTCGATATCGACCATTGTACAGGTACTGTTCAAATTCTGTACTGTACTTGTAAAGATCTCGGTCTGCAAACAAACTAAAGAATTTTGCCGGGCGTGTCAGCGCCAACAGGCGCATCACAGCAAATGGATAACTACTGCTGGTCCACCATGCAGCCTCAACAGGGCCGCCGTCGCCAACAACCCAGCTCTTACGGAATGCATTGGGATTGTATTGTCCAACCACACTGTCCAATGGAGCCAGTAACTGGCCTTCTGTACCTGTGGGTATAAAATAAGTTGACAAGTTTGGTCTTACGAAGTCGGGTCTGATATACGGACCAGCTGGATCAGCAACAATGCCCGCCTGTATATCGTCCCATAACACCAAGTTATCCTGTGTGTATGGCGCAGGACCATAGCGTGTTTCCCACCATGCAGGCTGTTGGCTAAAGCCCAACATTTCCCACGGAGTATAATTAGGACTCAGTGTATCATAGAAATATCTACTGATACCGCGCCAGGCTCCCAGTAATGGCAAATCTTTTTCTTTATCGCCAGCCTGGCTATAGTTGTAGGTAAATGGATTGTTGGCAATGTACTGCTGTGTTTTATAATCTAGTTTGTTTTGTCCTACCCAGGTCAAGAAACTTTCGCC
>Ga0114978_10003681_pt1 | contig 12508 bp, 9 predicted proteins | sample S_140212_EF_Meta_FD_87027 | JGI IMG/M metagenome (GOLD analysis project Ga0114978, IMG submission 87027) | Freshwater microbial communities from Lake Simoncouche, Canada to study carbon cycling - S_140212_EF_MetaG | ecosystem: Environmental > Aquatic > Freshwater > Lake | place: Lake...
CGTTTGATGGGGAATGGGGGATCTTTCGTTGTCTCATCGCTGAACTTTGGGGAGTTGCGTGCTTCCTCGGGTGGCATCAGTTGAAGGTTGATGGGCTTTTGTTAGGATACATAAAGAATTTTTGGTGGAAAGTCGTCGGCAGACGACGAATGATTACCAGAAGCGACCGGGCCGATGATGGTTCGGAGGAGCTCAGTTTGATGGCAATCCCCTGTGGACTGCCTGTTGAGGTGCGATTTTTTGTGGAAGAGCCAGAATGTTTTCATTTCTTGGCGGTTTGTTAGTCGTGTTGATGGCGATTCTCAGGGATCTTTCCCAGCGAATCGAGCAAGCAATGGATTGGGCTGGCGACGGCTTGATTCAACTCTGCTTCGGTCCATTGAACTTGAACGATGAATCGTCTGAGCAGGCGATCTCTGCAGCGAGATTCGCTGCTGGTCCCCCAAGGGGCTGGTGGAGAAAGTTGCAGTCATTGGTGCGTCCGCCATCTCTGGCGCTTGTTCGTGTCCCGTCACGCCGCTCGGTCCGCTAATTTTCGTGATGCTCAATCAACCCTGCTCACTCTGAATAACGACGCGTGATCGCGATCGTGCAGCATCGGCGCAAACTTCCGCCGAACGAATCCTGCGTTTTGTGTGAGGTCTGGTAGCTCTGTGACCAGGATCTTAAAGGCCCTCACGTATGGATACCGTATCAACTCTGTTAGGTCTCGTGTTTGGTGGCGCGGCAGGCTTTTTTGCCGAGCGACTGATCCGCGGGTCTGCCTACAAAACACAAAATGAAATCTTGGAACTTGCCAAACGCGATGGCGAAAACCTGCGCCGGGACGCCGAGTTATCTGCCAAGGAAGAGGGGCTCAAACGCCGCGAATCGGTAGAAAAAGAACTCAATTCGCTGCGTGACGAAATCCGTAATCAGGAACGAAAACTTGACAAGCGAGAATCGGGGTTGAAGGACCAGCAGGATGACATCGCCAAGAAAGAGCGCATGCTCGAGACGACTCAGTTAAAACTTTCCGAACGGGGCAAGGTGGTTGATGCCCGCGAGAAAGAGCTGGAAAAAATCATCAAACAAGAGCAGGAACAGCTCTACAAGATCAGTGGACTGGATCAAAAAACCGCTACGTCGATGTTAATGGACCAGTTGGAACGTGAACTGAAGAACGAGACGGGCGGGTTGATTCTCAAGCATGAAGCCGAGCTGAAGCAGCAGTCGGAAAAGCTGGCTCGTGAAATCATCGGCATGTCGATTCAAAAATATGCGTCGGCACATACCTCGGAAACGACGGTCTCGACGGTTGATATTCCGAATGATGAGATGAAAGGCCGCATCATTGGCCGCGAAGGGCGCAACATTCGCGCTTTTGAAAAAGCAACCGGTGTGGACGTGATCGTGGATGATACGCCGGGTGTGGTGGTTGTTTCTGCGTTTGACAGTGTTCGTCGTGAAACCGCAAAACAGGCGATGGTCAAACTGATTCAGGATGGCCGCATTCATCCAACGCGTATCGATGAAATTGTGCTGGAATCGCAAAAAGAAATGGAAGAGTTCATCCGACGACAAGGGGCCGAAGCGGCTCAGGAAGCGGATGTTCCGAACCTGCATGAAAAGGTGATTGAACTGATGGGGCGGCTTTATTTCCGCACCAGTTACAGTCAAAACGTGCTGCGACATTCGATTGAAGTGGCTCATTTGACCGGGATGATGGCGGTTCAATTGGGCCTGAACGGCAATCTGGCTCGCCGCTGTGGATTCCTACATGACATCGGCAAAGCCGCTGATCATGAAATGGAAGGGGGCCACCCGGCAGTCGGTGCAGAACTCTTGAAGCGTTATGGTGAAAAGGGAGAAGTCGTACATGCGGCCAAGGGGCACCATGACGACATTCGTCCGGAATATATTTATACGGTTTTGGTCGCGGCTGCCGACGCCTGTTCTGCATCCCGTCCGGGTGCTCGCCGCGAAACGCTCGAAAAATACGTTCGTCGACTGGAAGAACTGGAAACCTTGGCGTGTGGTTTTCCAGGGGTCGAGCAAGCGTTTGCCGTGCAAGCGGGGCGTGAAATTCGGGTGATTGTGAACCCGGCGGACGTGAATGATCGTGAAGCAGCTAAGTTATGCCGTGATCTGGCAACGTCGATTGAACAGACGTTGACCTATCCGGGTGAAGTCAAAGTAACCGTGTTGCGAGAGACAAAAATTATTGAATACGCCAAGTAAGGCGGCTGGTCGGTAAATAAGAAGGAGCTTTTCGTGCCGAATAATCCTGTTGAGGTGGGGCAATGGAAGTGTGGTCGCGGGCTGCCGTTGCTGTTTATCGCCGGTCCTTGTGTGATTGAAAGCGAAGAACTGGTCCTGCAGGTCGCTCATCGACTTGCAGAACTCGCTCAGACTAAAAACGTGCAAATCGTTTTTAAGTCGAGTTTTGATAAAGCAAATCGAACCAGTGGTGACAGTTTTCGGGGCCCGGGGTTAACTCGGGGTCTGGAGATCTTGCAAAAAGTTCGGGAGACCACCGGGCTGCCCGTGACGACCGACGTGCATGAACCGTCACAGGCCGAGCCGGCGGCGAAGGTCTGCAAAATTTTGCAGATCCCCGCTTTTCTGGCGCGGCAGACGGATCTGGTCGAAGCGGTCGCCGAGGCGACCGCTCGGAATGGCGGGATCATCAACGTAAAAAAACCGCAATTCATCGCCCCCGAAGACATGGTCCACGTGGTGAAGAAGTGTGAGGCGTTTGGGAATCCGAACGTGCTGTTGACCGAGCGTGGCACGATGTTTGGCTATGGTCGGCTGGTCAATGATTTTCGCTGCATTCCGGTGATGCAGTCGTTTGGTTCACCGGTGATTTTTGACGCGACACATAGCGTGCAGTTGCCGGGTGGAGCGACGACGGGTGGCCGTCGTGATCTGGTTCCGTTTCTTGCTCGTGCAGCGGTTGCCTGTGGCTGTGACGGGGTCTTTTTCGAGACGCATCCCGATCCGGATCGGGCGCTCAGTGACGGACCGAACATGGTCCCGTTGGCGGACCTTCCCCAGTTGATCGATCAATTGACGCAACTCAGAACGATGATTCAGGGATTTTGATCGGAAGATGGAACTGAAGGGCGCGATCTTAACGAAGGAATAAAGGAAAGGGGCTGTGGAGTCTGGTCACATGCCCCGAGCAACCGACGGTGATTCTCTCGACGTGTCCACCATGGTGCTAATTCCTGTCTGCTCTGCCTTCAACGCTTGACCTTCCCTTCGTGATCTTCCTTAGCTTTTGTTCAATTCTTCGGATTAAATTCCGGACAAATACAAAATCCTGCTCTTATAATTTCGATGTCCTTTAAGCCAACGCATCGAGTCGAAGCAAAAGGGGTTTACATTCTAATCGGGTCTTCGCCATGGACCCGGCTGGACCAAAAATTCGCATGCACGTCCGCGATTAACCGTGACTTCTAACAGGACCTCTGTGGTCAAGACGGTGGGTGCAAATTGGATGATTCGCATGGATTCACCTTGGACTTCCGTCGAATGACTGCTTTCGGTTGAAATCACCTGACCGGTCTGATCGCGCACAGTAAAGAGCAACTCGGTCTCTTCGTCCAGGCGTGAGTGGATCACATGAATGAAGGGTTTTGGCGACTGCAGAGTCACGAATGCTCGTCCTGCTCCAGTTCCATGAGAAATTTTCCCTGTAGTTCCCGCAAAAATTTCGTTTTCGAACGGAAGGTCGACACCATCATCGGTCACCTTTCCCGCCGAAGCGATGACGGTGGCACGGCAGTCAATTCCCTCGATCCGCTGGTGGGCTGAAATTCTTTGTGCAGAAGACTCGGCCGGTAACGAGAAAAGTTTCGTTCGCCAGATTTCCTCGTCAGAAAATTGGGCCGAGGCTTTTCGCCGGAACTGGATGTTGAGCTTCCAGGCGGGTTCAAACGGAGAAAGATCTAATAACGAGGGGGATCGATTCCCGGTGACATCCGTCAACCACCAGTTCCGCGCGAGTTCATCGACATTCCATCGCGGATCGGTGGAAGTCACGGTCAGGTCCTCATCGGATAATGTCGGTCTTTTAAACTCGTCTAACCCATGGTTTAAAGTGACGGTAAGCGGTTCAACTGTTCGGGAAGCTGGAAGAGATTCGGGTGACCACTCGTCGTATGCCGCTTGAAAAGCGGGATTGGGAATTTTGATGTCTAAAAACCGCTGTTGGTTTTCTGGTTCATAACAGCGAATTTCCAGCATCGGATCGCGATGGGGAAACGGCCCTTGGCTGAGACTGACGAGATTCGCCACGGTGGTCTGACCAGTGACTGGAGATTGAAAGATAAATCCCGTCGACTCGACAAAGTCGACTCTTGAGAGAAGGTAACCGGAACGGGAGGGAATGGAATTCACGGGGTCTGTATTGGGTTTTCCCTCTTTGGTGTGGACGGAAAAGAGCAGGCCGAGTTCCTGAGGTTGTACCGGAAATGTTGCTTGGATTCGTTCTCTTGACGGGCTTTGAACTCCGAAAGGGAAGCGATTCACTCTTTGGGTCATGAAAGAAGAGGGTGCGTCGTAAGAGATGGAATCGATCCCTGCTTTCTCGAATCGTACGATTGTTCCATCACGCAATTTCGCCTGAATGGGACGGGGTGCAGCACGAAAAAAAAATGGCAACGTTAAGCCGGCGCAAATCAACAGTATTGCAGCAACCCAAGTTCGGTATTGCAAAGCGTACCCTCTCAGGATGGTGAATTGAGTTACAAGAACTTCGATGATGGTGAAGAAGAGGTTGAATATACCGTTTCTTGTGCGGGTACGAAAGAAAAGCAGACGGGCCGGAACAGATTCTCTCTGTTCCGGCCCGTCTGTGGGATCCGAGAGTGAGCCACCGACGGTTGCTCGGTGGCCCACGGTTTTTGCGGAAATTATTCGCTGGTCTTCAGGATCACAAACCGGGAACTCTGTCCGTCAGCGACGAGCAGCAACAGAGTTTTGGTCGGATTCTCCTGGCGGACCAAATCGTTGAATTCCTCAGCGGTTCGAACTTTGCGGCGATTCACCTGCTGAATCAACATCCCCGGTTCGAGTCCCGCTTGGCTGGCGGGGGACCCCGGCAGCACCTCGGTGATTACGACCCCAGCATCCTCAGCATATCCAAACTTTTTCGCTAATTCTGCGGTAAGCGGTTGAACCGAGAACCCCCAGGAATTCCCCGATTTGGGACTTTCTTTCATTGAGGCGACGGCACCATTTTCGGGAAGTTTGTCGAGGGTCACCGTGACAGGCAATCGTTGTCCATCACGCACGATCGTCAGGTTGACCTTGGATCCCGGCGATTTCATGGCGATGGCATTACGGAATGTCGCCGCTTGGTCGACTCGCTTTCCATCCAGTTCGACGATGACATCTGCTTGTTTTAATCCCGCTTTTTCACCGGGTGTCCCCTTTTGAACATCACCGACGAGTACACCTTGCGATTCTTTGAGCCCAAAATGATCGGCCAAATCCTGATTCAGCCCCTGAATTCGGACTCCCAGATAACCTCGTACAACCGTTCCATGGTCGAGAATCTGGTCGTAAACCTGTTTCGCCATCTCGACCGGGATTGCAAATCCCAGCCCGACGGATCCTCCGGTTTTACTGAAGATCGCGGTGTTAATTCCGATCACTTCGCCTCGAAGGTTGACCAGAGGTCCTCCCGAGTTGCCAGGATTGATTGCGGCATCGGTTTGGATGAAGTTTTCATAGTTGTTAATCCCGACGCTATTTCGTCCTACGGCGCTGACGATCCCCGCAGTCAGGGTTTGCGTCAGTCCGAAGGGGGCACCGGACGCAAGGACCCATTCGCCGACTTCGGTTGCATTCGAATCACCCAGAGGCAACGGAGTCAAATTGGTGGCGTCGACCTTGATGACGGCCACGTCGCTTTGCGCGTCGCTACCCACCACCTTCGCAACCAGTTCTCGCCCATCGTGGAACCGAACCGTGACTTTACTCGAATCCCCCACGACGTGGTGGTTCGTCAGAATGTACCCATCGGTCGAGACGATGAATCCCGATCCCTGGCCGACGACTGAATTGCGTGGGCCATTTTGTTGTCGTTGTCGCAATCCTTCGGGAAGTCGATCACCAAAAAATCGTTTGAGCATTTCCTCGTTCAGTGGATTGGACGAATCCTCACCGGGAAGATTTCCGAATGGCCCCTCGCCCCCCATTTTTTTCTCGACCTTCAGCGAGACCACTGCTGGAGAAATCCGCTTGGCGATTGCGGAAAAAGCCTTACCGGAATACTCCAATCCTTCAATGGCTTTATCCGCACTGATCCCCGCAGTGGGTGATGTCAGACCGGTGGGGGGTGTTGCCAGAGCCATATAACCGACGCCACCAAACAGTATCATCGAGGCTGCAGTCAGCCCGAATGCACGTTTGAAGTAGCTACGAAATAAACTTGATGTCTCCATGATGAATCTCCTGTTTTCACGTGTTGCGAATCGTTCCGGTCGTTCGTGCATCGGTGACGAACTGACTGGCGAGAAAAGGATTTGCAATTGCAGTGCCAAAACCAAAAGATTGTTTCCTCTCACGGGAAATCGAGAGAAAGTCAGACGGGGGTCGCTCATCTACAGTGGAAATTTGCGCTGGAGCGGTGCCGGATGATTGCGGTGAAAAAACGGGGCTTTCGCCGAGAAAAGGTTCGCGACCGCGCGGGGCCTGACCTGGATTTTGAGGGCGAGTTAACGCATTGGAGATACTGCTTCTGAGCAGTCTGGGATACGTTGGTACGTTAAGTTGATGCCGGTTTCCCAAATCCTTCACTGGGATTCTACGGGGCAATCTGCCCCAGCGGGTCAATCTGCCCCAAGCAGAGAGCAGGAGGGTTTGATCCAACGATCAGGTGGAGTGGATGACCCGCAGTTCGTGGCGCATTGTATTGCGAAGAGGCTTGTTGCTTGTCGAAGGTGTGTGGACGTGCCCCTAAAATTGCCACCCTAAAATTGCCACAACGACGGAGTGGAAAAATTACCACCCCTTCAGTCCGGATTGAGTTGGCGCAGATTTCAGGAAATGATTCGCCGCCGTCGCCAGTCAACCCCAAGCGATCCGTGTTCAACGCGGTCGAAACGATAATCCCTATTGTTTTTCGTTTTCGTATTTCGAGCTAGTCTTCGAGATGAAACTCAAATCGATTCTGGCCCCCTTCGGAGACGGGCGCTGTGAGTGTTGTTTGTGTGACTTCGCCGTATTTCGCCGGAATCAACTTCTTGAAGAATCCTTGCATCGTCGGATTCCCCATGCTGAAGTTATCCATGACCTGCTTGGGGTCGATTTTTTCCACTTTGGCCACGGTGACAGTGAATTCACCGGGAGTTGCCCCAGACACTTCATGCGTCGGGTCGAGATACGTGGATAACGTAAATTCCCCGCTTGCATTGGTAATTCCGCGAGCGGCGAAGACATCTTTGTTATCGAGTTTTGATATGAAGGCGACCTGCGCACCAATCACCGGTTGACTCTTGTAAGTGATTTTCCCACTCACGGGGACCGTCCGCGGTGCTCTTCGCCCGCCGGAACAGCCGACGCTGACGAACATCAGCAGACAGAAAAAACTGCCGATCAAAATCGGAGTGCGACGAAAAAGAGAGGATTTCATGGTAAGACTCGCTGACAAGAAACAAAAATGACCGAAGCGATCGGAACCAAACGACTGAAAGAAGTCTTCCTGCGGACAACTCGGGCAGCCGCGTGGTACACGATCGACAAACCGATAAAAACGTCTGATTTCATGACGATCCGGCGAGTGGCTGCCCGCTCGCGATCCGAGTGGGCAGCACGCTGTTGGGTCGCCATGCAGAATTAAAATTCCCCGACGGGGTAACCATCCGCGCGATCGCCTAACTTCTGATAAGTCAGGTGGTCAATGTTGTCGCTCAGAAACCGCACGGATCCGTCGCACAGCAAAAAATGTGCACCACCCGTATGTTGGGATTTAAAGCCCATTGCCGTATTCCACGAAGAAACATTATTGCAGGGAGCTGCGGCGGCTGCGTCACTGGGGATGCCACGTTCGCCAGGGCAAGTTGGGAAATTGATGGGAGCCGTTGTCGAAAACCAGAGTGATTCGGAATCGGCCCAGCCGCCGCCACCCCCCTGCGTCCAATAGCCCAACGCATCAGAACACCAGCCCCGAACTTCTCCCATACAAATCGTATTCGACGAGCCATCGGTGATATCCTTGAGACCGGCCGACCAGGAACTTCGGGCCATCACACCAGAAATATTATTCGGATTGGGCGTATCCGTTCGTGTGTATTGACCAATCGTTGCTCGCGAGAAGTAATCTTCTCCGTCTCTGTCCGGGTCGAAGAGGGGGCCTGGATTCGAAACGAGTGTACTCATGTTACATCCGGTCAGACTCTGCATTAACGTCGACCCAGTGCTACCGGCGTAACTTGTCATGGCGCGGACGGGATTTGCACCACCAAACTGCCATGTGGTCGCCAACGTCGTTCCGCGCGACTCACTCGGACACTGAAAACCGGGGATGACGACTTGATTCAAAATCTTGTTCGGGCCCACCGGAGTTGCCCACGGCTTGACCACAGCGGAATTCGAGAAATCGATCCGATTAAAAAGCGGACCCTGATCGATGTACGGCAGCAAATTGACCAGATGGCTGGCTTGACTGCCCCCCCAACCGCGATTGGCAGTCGTCCAAGGTGGTCCTGTCCAGATCAGATTGATGTTTTGAGCAAACCGTCCGTAGTTATCGTGGTAATTGTGGTGCCCCAATCCGAGCTGTTTCAGGAGGATGCACACTTTCGGAAAGAAGAAAAAAGCACGTTTTTTCGATATTACGCACAGAAAAAGTTATTGAAAGGTGTTTGTAAAAAAAAAATAAAAATTTCAAAAATAATGAGAACAGATTTAAAGTGTTTGTCAAAGTGGGAAATTCAAGAATTCAGGAAGAATTCAGGAAGTCGTTTGAGTTGGCGAACCTGTTCAAAAAGTGACTGCCGGGGCCGCGATTGCCTAAGCGTACCGACCGCATGCCGCACGAGACGTGGATAAGTTGACAAAACCTTGTGATCCTCTACAACCGCAAACGTCCACGTTTTCTCGGTCCCGGTACCAATCCTCTGGGTTATAACGGGATGGGATGCGGCAGTTACTAAATAAATAATTACTCAAAAAATATAAAAAGCAAAGTAATACTGACTAAGATTTCTGGGAACACTCAGTAACATCTCAGTTCCGCGATGCAGCTCTTTTGATTCCCGTGATATCGGAGGCAGGTACGATGATACGAGTAATGGTGACGATGTTGATCCTTGTGGAAATCGCGGGTTGTGGCAGCCGCTCGGGCAACGGGGGGCCCCAGGTTGTGAGGGGATCGGCAATAAAGCCTGCCGATCCCCTCACAAATCCGGTGATTCCGGAGCCAGCTCCGTTTGATTCGATCGCACTGTCCACCGATACGACTTACACGAGTCAGCCCGTAAGCGACGGCAATCAACCGGGAGAAATCCGGGAATTGACGGCCTTGCGGATCAAATTTTGCTGGTGCCCCACAGGGGGATTTTTGATGGGTAGCCGTGACGATGTACCAGGGCATCTGAACAATGAAGCTCAGTTTGAAGCCCGCTTTTCCAAAGGGTTTTGGATGCAGCAGACCGAGCTGACTCAAGAACAATACCAGCGGTTAATGGGATCGAATCCAGCCTACTTCCCGGGGCGAGAAAATCCGGTTGAGTCGGTGAGGTGGACGGAAGCGGTCGAGTTCTGCCGGCGTCTTACAGAAATTCCCCCGGAAAAGGCCGCAGGGAATTTATTCCGTCTGCCGACTGAAGCCGAATGGGAATATGCTTGCCGGGCCGGATCTACGACCGAGTTTTCCTGTGGTGATGACGAGGCCGAATTGGAAAAATTCAGTTGGCACAGTTCGAATTCGGGTCGAATGACGCATCCCGTCGGCCAAAAGAAACCGAATTCCTGGGGACTCTATGACATGCACGGTAATGTCTCGGAGTGGTGTTTGGATAACTATGGGGACTACCCGGCAGGACCGACAATTGAACCGCGAGGCCCGGAAGCGGGAGAAAAACGGAATTTACGAGGTGGCGGTTGGTTCTTTGTTCCCATGTTCGCTCGATCCGCTCATCGGGATGGCTTTGCACCGGCGGCGCGCTATGCGGGATTGGGGTTTCGGATTGTTGCCACCTCCGCGGCGGTAGCCAAATCAGAGCGCGGTGAATAGGACTGAGGCTTTCGAAAAGTCCTCGGGAATGTTCGTTGAGGGAATGACGCGGCACCATTGGCGCGTGCCGCTAATGTGGTCCTGTCACCGCAAGGCATTAAGTGTTTTCTGTTTTTTTGAAGTACTTCAAAGTGATCGCCGTGTCCCGATGGTCGTCCCCATGGACCGTATTGCCACGGTCCCCTTCTTCATTTCCTATCGTCCCGTATCAATTCTCCAGGATCTTTCTTCTTGGGTTACTTCCGTTTATTGAAAACTGAAAACGGAATTTTCATCGCCGCGCACTTTGTTTTCGTTGAACTCGTTTTTTGCAGGATCTTCCCGTTCTTTCATCGCGTCGGAAAAAGCGTTTTGTCACGCATGGCCCAGTCGTTTTCGTTGCCGACAGGTTTAGCCGTCATCGCATGAAACTGTTTCCAGTTAATCACTTCGATTCGCTGCGTTTTGATCTCTTGCATCACTTCAGGATCCGTGAAAAATCTGCGGTCTCCATCACGATTGGCAGAACTTCCGGTGATCGCCAGCAGCTCTCAATAATCAATTCCACAAAGAATGATGATTTCCGTCACTCTGGGTTTGAGTCCCTGTGATGACCTCAGGGAACTCCTGCAACCAGGGGCAGGGAACCATGATACTCGCCGACGAAATGCAACCTTTCTCCATCGCCTCAATCGTTTCCACGTTGAACGAATGGAACGTCCCCACCTCGTCCGCATGATCGTCCGCGCAGGAAAACACCCTCCTTATCTCTGTGCAACAAACACAATAAGGAGGGTGTTTTTTAGCAACGGCCAAGACAAATTTTTGTCAAGCTCGCGACTTGCGGCGGGATCTCAACCATACTCAGTTGACCGCTTCTCCGGTTTTGTTGTTCGCTGTGTCACCCGCATAGATCCAGAACCAGTTGCTGATGTCGGTGCCACTGCCGCCCGACAATGAATCGTTCGCAGAATCATTCGTCACCGTTGAGGAAGTCAAAGGATACAACGGAAGAACTCTGATGCTGGCAACTCGTGTGGAATACGAGTCACCCGAGCCCCAGACTGTCATGATCGCTTCAATCGCAGCTCGATTCAAAACCTTGGTGGTCTCGTTGTAGTACGTGAACTGCCCCCCGATCAGAATGTTGCTTCCCTGAGTGCCGTTCAAGGAATCGACACCGCTTCCGCCCACCAGAAGATCATTACCACCTCCACCGATGAGTGAATCATTCCCAGCCCCACCAATCAACACATTGTTGGCGGTGTTACCGGTGATCGTATCGTTTACTGAAGATCCAATGACCGTTTCGAACGCCGTTCCAGACATTAACGTCAGCGACAGGTTCGCATTCACCACCTGCGAATCCGTGCGTGCTAAGGAAATCACGATTCCCACTGTGGAAGCCGAGAAATCGAGTACATCGCTACCACTCACATCGGTCAGTGTGTCGCTTCCCAAAGCGGCACCGGCATTGGGAGTGAATTTATAAACGTCACTTCCGCTACCGCCGTCTAGAGTGTCATCACCCTTCCCACCGACCAGCGTGTCGTTACCGTCGCCCCCAGTCAGCGTGTCGTTGCCGTCATCCCCAGTCAGCGTGTCATCGCCAGCCCCACCAGAGAGGCTATTATTCAGCGTATTCCCGGTGAGCGTATCGTTCCCCGAACCACCAATCACATTCTCGATCGCTGTTGTGGAACCGAGCGTCAGCGAAAGATTCGCGTTGATGACCTTGGTTTCTGCCAATGCGAGGTTAATTGTGACCGTCAAGGTCGTGGTCGAGAAGTCCACGGTATCGATACCACCCCCACTTTCGTTGATCGTATCGCTCCCCAACGCGGCGTTGGCAGTGAACGAGTAAACGTCATTACCAGCCCCACCGATCAGCGTGTCATTGCCAGCTCCCCCCACGAGGGTATCGTTACCAGTCCCGCCAGAGAGGCTGTTGACCAGCGTATTCCCGGTGAGGGTATCATTCCCCGAACCACCGACCACATTCTCGAACGTCGTGGCCGAACCCAGAATCAGCGAAAGATTCGCATTGATGGCCTGAGATACCTCCAGCAACAGGTTGACACTGACATCGGATGACGTTGCCGAGAAGTCGAGCGTGTCAGTTCCGCCGCCAGTCTCGTCCAGCGTATCCGTCCCCAGTGCTGTATTCGCAGCGAAGGTATACGTGTCGTTGCCAGCACCACCCACGAGGGTATCGTTGCCGGCCCCGCCAGAGAGGCTGTTGACCAGCGTATTCCCGGTGAGGGTATCATTCCCCGAACCACCGACCACATTCTCGAA
>Ga0114978_10003682_pt1 | contig 12506 bp, 13 predicted proteins | sample S_140212_EF_Meta_FD_87027 | JGI IMG/M metagenome (GOLD analysis project Ga0114978, IMG submission 87027) | Freshwater microbial communities from Lake Simoncouche, Canada to study carbon cycling - S_140212_EF_MetaG | ecosystem: Environmental > Aquatic > Freshwater > Lake | place: Lake...
CAGTCCGAAATTAAATATTCTAACAGCAGAAGATCCTGTTGAATATGAAATGGAAGGAATAGCACAGGTGCAAGTTCGAGAAGATATTGGTTACACTTTTGCAACTGCGTTAAGATCTTTTTTAAGACAAGATCCAGAAGTTATATTAATTGGAGAGATTAGAGATAAAGATACAGTAGATATTGCACTAAAAGCTGCTCTAACAGGACACTTAGTTTTCAGCACCATCCACACTAACGATGCAATTAGCACCATTACAAGACTTCAAAATATGGGCACACCTGATTATTTAATTTCAGCTGCTCTAACGATGATCCTTGCGCAAAGGTTAGTTAGAAAAATGTGCATCGAATGCAAAATGGTTGATGAAAATGTAAATATTAAATTGCTAAGTTCTATTGGAATGAGTCCTGAAAAATCAGCCAGAGCAAAGATTTACAAAGGCAAAGGTTGCAATAAATGTAATCAGTCAGGTTACAAAGGCAGAATGGCAATCTATGAAGTTTTAGATATTAGCAGAGAAATTAAACAGGCAATTTTAGCAAATGTTGGAACGCTAGAACTTTTAGCTTTAGCTAAAAAAAATAATTTTAGAACCATGCAAGAAATGGGTCACGATTTATTATTATCTGGAGACCTTTCTTTTGCTGAATATCAAAGAGTACTTTTAGTTTAATGTTATATTTTGACTATAAAGGAATTTCCGAAGGTAAATATGTAGATGGTGAAGTACAAGCGCTTAACCAAGAAGAAGCAGCGTTTAAATTAAAAAACGATAAAATTATTATCACCAAACTTATTAAATCTAAAAAAAAATCAACAGTTGAAATAAAAAAAACAACTAGTTTTGATTTTGGATCAAAAACAAGCGTTCCAACAAAAGAAGTAATGATTTTTACAAAACAGTTTGCAACAATGATGAGAGCGGGTCTGCCAGTTTTAAATATTTTAATTATGCTAGAAGAACAAATTACAAATAAAAACTTAAAACGAATTGTTGGAGAAATTAAAAGAGATTTAGAATCTGGAATTATTCTCTCAAAATCTTTTGAAAAACATCCAGCAATATTTGATAACGTTTATGTCAATTTAACAAAAGCAGGTGAAGCCAGTGGTAAGCTTGATACTTTTTTAGAAAGAATTGTTATTGGTTTAGAAAAAAGAGAAAAAATAAAATCTAAAATCAAAAGCGCTCTTTTTTATCCAGCAACCTTATTTTCAGTTGCGATTATGGTTACTATTTTTATGTTAATTAATGTGGTGCCGGTGTTTGTTAAAATGTATCAAGGAATGGGAGTAAAGCTGCCAGCACCAACAGCTTTTATTATTGGGCTTAGTAATTTTATCAGAAGTCCTTTTGGTGGCGGATTATTATTAGTTTCAATTATTGCAGGTGTTTTTATATTTAGACATCTAATTAAAACTAATTACGAGATTAGAAAAAAATGGCATGGCTTTGTGTTGAATATGCCAATCTTTGGAAATCTTATCCAAAAATCTATTTTTGCAAGAATTGCCTTAGTACTTGGAAACCTAAACCAAGCTGGGGTAAATTTAATTGAAAGTATTGATATTGCAAAATCAATCACGACCAACACCTTAGTTATTGAAGGGTTAGATAATATAAAGAAGGGTGTTTTTTCTGGAGAATCTCTTACAAAGTTATTTCACAGAGAAAAAATATTTCCACAAACATTTGCACAATTAATTTCTGTTGGTGAACAAACAGGAAGTTTAGATGAAATGTTTGGCTCTATTGCACGATATTATGAAGAGGAATTTGATAATGCAGTTACCAATTTATCAAGTTTAATTGAACCTATTATGATTGTTTTTATGGGCTTAACTATTGGAGGATTGATGGTTGCTATGTATGCCCCAATTTTCAATGTCGGAGCTTTAATCAAGTAAAATATACATTAAATATATATTTTATTTGTTTATTTAATTTGTTATAAATTCATTACCAACCAGGAGATTTTTAAACATGAAAAAAAGTATGATTAGAGGTTTTACATTAATAGAATTATTAGTCGTTGTTGCAATTATTGGAATTTTAGCCGCTGTTGGAGTTGTGGCTTATAATGGTTATGTTGGTTATGCAAAAGTTAGTGCAACAAAAACTATACATGCTCAAGCAATAAAATCTCTTTCTGCAGAAGCAAAAAAATGTTCTCTGGGAAGCACAACATATTTAGCAACAAATATTTCTTGCACTTCTGCATTTACAGCCGCTGCTGTTATAACTTCAATAGGCGGAACTGGAAGTGGAGGAGTTTTTACTGACAGAAATCCCTATAACACCGCTGTATTTGCAGTTATACCTGGTTCTAGTTATGTTACTGGGCAAGTTAGTGTTGCTGCCAGTGGTACAAAAAATATAGTAATAAAAACCTGCACAGACGATCCATGTACTGCAGCTGGATATTTAGATGCAACAGTTACACTTGAATAATAATTAATAAAATTATTATGATATGTCAGCTTCTACTAAAGGTTTTACTTTAATAGAACTATTAGTTGTTATTGCAATACTTGCAGTTCTTTCAACAATTAGCATTAATTCATATAGTGGATATATTGAATCATCCGCTCAGAAAGCTGCAGAAAATAGTTTACGAGCTATGAGTATAGCTCAGCAAGAATATAAATCTAACACTGGATCTTATTTTCCAACAAGCGGAGCAACTGGGACATGCGCTCCAACTACAACTACAACGGCCAATATAATAACGACACTATTTGGAGGAATAGATAATTTGACCAGCCAAAGGTATAATTTTTGCACTACTGGAGATTCAGCAAGCTATACTTTAGTTGCAAAACATAAGACTGCAACTTGTCAATTATCTTTAACTAATTTTAATATTTTAACACCAAGTGGTTGCGATGTATAAAAAAAAAGCTTTTACTTTAATAGAGTTACTGGTTGTGATTGTTATTATAGCGGTAATGGCAACACTTGTTATAAGTTATTTTTCCGGCTTTCTTACATCATCAAAAGATTCAGTTGTTAAAAGAAATCATGAAAATGTTTGTAAATTTATTGAAGGCGAAGTTACAAAGTGCAATCGTTTAAGATCAGGCTCAATACTAGATAAATCAGTTCCGTGTCCGACTAAAGATGCCGATCTTTATTTCAAACCATTTGATGGCAATGGTCCGCTTGAAAAGGCACTAAAGGATAAAATTATTAATCCATATAAAGGCATTACTGCTATTGGAGGTTTTGGAAATATTAATAAATTAACTGGCTCAGGAATTGAGCAGGGTGTCACTTTTATAAATCCTACTCCAGTTGGTACAAATATTGATTATGAGGCAATACAAGTTACAACCTGTTATAAATCTGGAGGCTGTGGTTACGCTCAGCGATTAGAGAATTCTCCAATAAATTTTGCAGGCGCCAACAACTCAAGTGAAGCAGGTATGTGCTTAATAAAACTTAATTACTGATGTTTAATGGCTAAAGCTTTTACATTAATAGAGCTCTTAGTTGTAGTTGCTATTATTGGAATTTTGGCTGCAGTTGGAGTTGTAGCTTACAATGGTTACATTAATTATGCTAAAGTTAGTGCTACAACACAAAACCATTTTGCATTAGTCAAATTGCTTTCTAGCAAAGCAGCAGAGTGCCAAATAATAAGCAATGTAACATACACATACTATGTAGGTTCAGTTCAAAATAGCAAAACTATATCTTGTGGAGCAGGAGGAGATGCTCACATTATTGCTGCAATAGGTCAGCTTAATGTAAATAATCCATGGGATATTACGGTCACCCAATTTAGTTTAAATAATGATAATTTTAAACCTGAAAAAGGCAGAACCAATCTTTCTTGTTCAAAGGAATTTACTGGTTCAGATAATATTTGTAGACTGACAACTAACACAGGAAAAGATAACAGTGTTTTTCATTTGCAGTCTGATATTTCTTTAAAACCATAATTATGAGAATTAATAAAAAAGTTAATGCTTTTACGCTTATAGAATTATTAGTTGTTGTTGCAATTATTGGAATATTAGCTGCAGTAGGAACAGTTGCTTACAATGGTTTTGTAGGAAGCACAAAATCAAAGCGAGCAACTTTTGATCATAGTCAGGCAATTAGACAGATGCAAACTTTACTTTTTTCCTGTCAAACACTTGGATATGTCACACTCACAACTGGGCCGGACGGATCTACTTCTAATTTTCAATGTAGTACAGGAGCTGAAAATTTAAAAGTTCAGTTTACTGCCCATTTTTTTTGGAGCGGTTTTAGAAATGTATGGGGCGACCCAGAGAGATGCTGTGCAGTTGCTGGTGACAGTAGAATGAAAGGATATATGATTGGTTATTCTTGTAATCAAAATCCAGATCTAGGTTTTATGAACATGTGCGATGTAAGCCCTACCAGAATGTATGCTAGTACAAATGTAGGTAATTCAAAGGGCGAGACTGAAATTATTACTACTTACTTTGATATTCCTCGTTAAAAAATAAGCTTAAAAATAAGCGCAAATTTTTTTACTGGCAAAGCTCTTAAAAGTGTTGTCAGTCATTAACATCTTAGTTGTTGGAGCGGAGTAGCTAATATTTGTTATGCAATTAATAAAAATATACATTTTTTATCTACTGTTTTTAGATATAATTAATTATAAATTTTATAATTATGATTAATAAAATAAGTGAATTAGCGAAAAATAATCTTAAAATATCTGACTTTCATCTTAGAGAGGGTTCCAATATTGCATACCGTGTATTAGGTGAAATTTTTCAGGATGCAAATTCTTTAATAAAAAAAAGCGATCTAGACGAATTACTTAAAAAAAACTGCACACCAGAAGAGGTTGTTAATTTTGAAAAAAATAATGAATTAGATTGCGCAATTAATCTTGCTGATTTTAGATTTAGAGCAAACTTTTTTAAAACTTTAAACGGGACTGCAGCAGTATTAAGAAGAATTGTAACTAAAATTCCAAGCATGGAGGAACTAAATCTACCTCAAATCATGTATGAGATTGTTGAGGCGCATAAAGGACTGGTATTGGTTACAGGTCCAACAGGATCCGGAAAATCAACAACACTAGCAGCAATCGTTGGAAAAATTAATGAACTTCGGTCTAAAAATATTATCACCATCGAAGATCCTGTTGAATTTATTCATCATGATAAAAAATCTATTATTTCACAGCGAGAAGTCGGCAAACAAACAGCATCATTCGCACGTGCTTTAAAAAGTGCTCTGCGGGAAGATCCAGATGTAATTTTAGTTGGTGAGATGAGAGATCTAGAAACAATTTCTATGGCACTCACTGCGGCTGAAACAGGACATTTAGTTCTTGGAACATTACACACCAGTGGCGCTCCAAATACTATTAACAGACTCATTGATGTTTTTCCTCCAGGACAACAAGGACAAATCAGAGCGCAAATTGCAGAATCTTTAAAGATGATTATTACACAAAGGCTAATTAAAAAAAGAGATGGCTCAGGTCGCGTTGCAGCATTTGAAATTTTAACCTGTACTCCTGCTATTAAAAATTTAATTCGTGAAGCGAAAGTTCATCAAATTCCAAGTGTAATGCAAACATCACAAAAAGATGGAATGATTACTATGGAAAAATCAATCGAAGTCTTAACACAAAGCGGAGTAATTACGGGTGCGATTGAATAGTTCTAAAGCTTTTTCATTATTAGAATTGTTAGTTGTTATTGCTTTGCTTGGCATAGTTTCTTTGGTCGCAGTTCCAAATGTTAGAGAATGGTTAGTAAAGCGAGAAATGGAGAAAGATATGCAATTAATTGTTGGAATGGTTAATGAAATTAGAAGCAATTTAGACAATGGAATTTATCAAATGGGGGGAATTTTTTTAAATAACAACAATGGTAATGGTTTAGTTGTAAATATTAGATACAGAGGACCAGACAAATATAAGCAGGACAAAACAACGTGCAATGATACGGCATCTGAGTGGGATAAAGTTGACACCCACTCATCAAGTTCTTCAGCGGAATTATATTCAACTTTTTCAAATATTAAAATGAAAAGCGCCAATAAAGGAATGTGCTTTGATAAAAATTTTACAATTGATCGTTCAGGCACTGAAGAGTTTTGTCATAAAGACAAAAATACCTCATCTAACTGCACACAAGGTAGCGGTAACGATCCTTACTATAGAATTAATGTGCAAAGAACGGCTGCAATAATTTTAGAAAGATATATTTATGCGACAAGCGCTTGGCAAAAACAATAAAGGAATAAGTTTAATTGAGGCTTTGGTTTCAATTGTAATTGTCGGAATAGGAATTGTGTCTGTTCTGCAATTATCTGTTTATGCAGTTAGAACTGCTGACGTTGCGCTTGAAAGAAATAAAGTAAATTTTTTATCAGAAATGATGATGGAAACTTTAGTTGTAAATCAAGGAGCGCTATCAAGTTATAATTTAAGTATTAATGATTGCAATTATACATCCTCTAACAACTTACAAAAAATTTGGATAGATACTTATAAAAATGTTTTAGATACCAATACCAAAACAACCAGATGTCTTCCTGGAGATAAAAAAATTTCAAAAATAACTAATAATACTAGTGCAACTATTAATTTTACGGTTGGCGGTGGTAAACAGCAAAAATTTTTAGGCTTTTCTAAAATTGAATAATTATTTTATGAATAATAGAGGATTGAGCTTAGTTGAGGTTTTAGTTGCTATGGTAGTCGGTAGTATCATGGTTGCAACTATGTATTTTTCTTTCAGCGCTTTTTCTGGGACTTATCTTGGTATTATTGCAAAAGTGCAAGTAAGCAAAGATATAAGAAATTCTTTAACTCTTATTACTAAAGATGTTCGCTTAGCGGGCTACACCTCAACCGTTCCAACTCAGAGTGGTGGTGTGAGTTTTGCTCCTTTTACGACAATTAATAATAAAATAATTATTAGAAAAAATACTTACTTTAATGAAAATTCTACTCCTGGCTCCTATGCATCTGGCTCAAATGATGTGCTAGAGGTTATTTATGATCAAGACAGGAATACCCGAGTAAGAGTTTCTTATGCGCAAAGCAATGATGGATTTTTAAAAAAAAGATACTCTAAATGTTTAACCGCAGATTGTTTAAATGATAGTGATTATACTTATAATTTAGCAGGGTTTTATGATTATCAACCGATTACTAGTCAAAGTTGCGACGGTTTTAAAGTTACAGCATTTAATTCTGCAGGAACGCCATTAGATTTTTCACAAGCAAATCAAGCTAATTTTTTAAGAGTATCTGTTCTTTATTCATCAATAAACAATACGGAAATTCATAAAACTGATCAAGCCCAAACTTTTCAGGTTGAAGAATTGACAGTTAGTAAAAATGATAAGTTCTTCAGAGATATGGCGAGTGTTTTAATTTACCCAAGAAATATTCAAAAACTGAAATGAAAAAAATTAAAAATAATAAAAAAAATCAAAACGGTTTTGCTTTGGTCCTTGCAATTTTATTATTAGTGGTCATGTCGATCATGGGGGTTACTTTAGTTACAATTGTTTCTGGTGATTTTAAAGAAAATGAAAAAAGGGATGAGTATCAGCAAGCACTATACGCAGCAGAAACAGGAGTGAATGATGCTAAGGTTTGGTTAAGAAAACAAGGTTTACCCACAAACCCAATTGTATTTAATGGAGGAGGCGTTACAGGCTGGTGTCCGATTTCACGTTTTAGTGATCTATCAAACCTTTCAAGCACTTATGTAGTGGGTGTTGCAACAAGTGGTGGTAAAAATTTTAATGCAATAATTAATTCAGTTGATGCTGACAAAACTAAATATGAAAATTTTGAATTTTATTGGTTTATTAGTTACCCGCCAACATGGGATACTGCTTCTAATAGTTACAAAACAACTGCACAAATTATAGCAAGTGCAAGCGGATCAACAGGAAGTAATATTTCAGAGGGAGCAAATTATAAAGGAAGCTCCAATAAATCAGGCCTTTATTATAAAATTTACGCTTGTGGAAGAAAAATACCGTCCTCTTTTCTTGAGGCAACACCCGTTGCGGCACTAGATGTGTTAGTTAAGGCCACAAGATGAAAAGTTTTATTTTAAAATTATTTATACTGCTAATAATTTCAGAGAAAGTTTTTGCTTGTTCAGTAAACTTTAAAAAATTTGGGTCAAAACCTGACTTTGGCGGTTTAACTAACAAACCAATATCATTTAACGATCAAACAGGCAGATTAACAGTTTTTGTGCCAATAGAAAATTTTTGCAAAGATAAAGAATTAAACGGAACTATGGTTATTTTCACCTATGTTAAAGAAGAACTTATACAAATTAAATTGGAAAGACATAATTTTAATGATCGAGAGTTATTAAATCTTGCAATAAGAAATTATGGAAATTTCAAAAGAACCTTAGGAAAAGATCAAAAAAAATGGGTAGGCGGCTACATATGGCAAAATAGTAATGAGATAATAAACTTTGTTGCAGTGGACAATGAAAGAAACCGCTTTGAAAAATTAGAAATTACTTCAAAAAAATATGTAAATCAAATTCCAAAATCCTCACCACTACTATTACAATGAAGAAATATTTATTATTATTTTTATTAATTTTTACATCTTCGTCTGAAGGGAAAACCCCACCCAGTGGAACTGGTACTGCAGATGTGCCAGCCAATATAATGATAATGCTAGATAATTCTGGCAGTATGAACTGGGGTTTATTGGACCGGCCCATAGATGTGGCTGTCGATAGCTCTGGTAATATTTATGTTCTTGAGTATGTAAAAGGCCAAATTAGTGTTTTTAACAGCTCGGGAGCACTACAAAGAATATGTGCCGATAATACTAAAGGGTATAAATTAAATTATCCAAGACAATTAACGGTGTACAATAATTCTATTTTTGTAGCTGATAGCGGAAATAAAAGAATAGTTAAAATTGATAAAGATAGTTGTGTTTTAACAGCAGTGACAGCATTTAATCTTAGTGGAGCCGAGCCTCAAACTATTGCTGTCCGTGGCAGTAATATTATGTATACCAATCTTAGTAATGGTTGGTTTTTTGTACTAGAAGATAGATCTCCTTATTATACTATTGATTCAAATAATGCATCAAGCAACATACAGTATTCTAGCGGAACAAATTTTGCTTCAAGTGCAACTGGACTTCACATTAATGGAAACAAATTATTAGTATCATCAGAGGGCGGTACACATTATAGAGAAATCAATACTACTTATGGAACCATAAGTGGATTATGGGCAAATCAATTTCCTCCTTATGGATATGGATTTTGGAGTACATCATACCCTGGAGCTAACGGCTATTGGGGTCCCACAGCACTAAGAGACGCTGTTTTTGATAGTAGCTTAAACGTTTATTTATCTGACGCTTGGAATTATCGAGTACAAAAATATTTAGCAAGCAGCTCTTCAAACACCACATACTCAACTAAAGTTGGAACTCCAAGTCATTTAGTCCCTTTTAATACTCCTTATGGAATGGGAGTTGATACAAATAATAATATTTATGTTGCAGATTTTGCGGCTAATAAAATTTATAAATTTAATACAAGCTTAACGTTAGTTGCAACTTTTACCGGAGGAGGCTCGGGAGCTTTGGCTGGGTCAAAAAATAGAATGGATATTGCAAAAGAGGTTATAAAAAAAATTGTAAGTAATAGTGATTTAACAACTGGAGCTAATTTTGGACTTATGGAATGGGGCTATCCGTACGCAACAAGTACAGGAGGACTTAGAATTAGGGTTCCGATTACTTCTAATGGTGCAAAAACAATTTACACAGATGTTACAAGTGTTGTTGCTGATGGAAGCACTTATTTAGAGGCTGCTTTAAATTTAGCCAATAACTACTTTAATAATGGATCATCGCAATCAGTTGGAAATATATTTTATTCATCACCGATTAATAGGAGTGCATCTTGTCAATTAAATTATCTGATTGTAATTAGTGACGGTGAATGGGAAAATCCAAGTGGAGTTGTTACCATAGCAAATTCTTTAAGCAGCCAATCTCCATCAATTAAAACCTTTGCAGTTGGATTTGCCATTGGGGGGAGCTCCACAAATTACTCAAATCTAGCAATAGCAGGCGGAACTAAAGTGCCATTATATGCAGAAAATGAAGATGCTTTACTTCAAAATTTAACTTCTGCCATTTCACAAATTTTATCATCGCGACTTACATTCAATGCCCCAGCTATTTCAACGGAAACTTCAACTAGTGAATTTATTTATCAGTCTACTTTTTCTTATTATAGCAACAAGCAATGGGAGGGAAATTTAAAAAAATATGAGTTTAAAAATTCAGTAATTTTTGGTGACGCAAAGCTAGATGCCGCAGACAATTTAAACAATAGAAGTCCAGCAAGTAGAAATATTTGGACGAGTGGATTGAACGTTTCAAATATAAATAATTTTATAGATACTTATAGCTCCGAACTCCGAGCTAAATTTATGTCACCATCAATTACTACTGATGACCATGCTAGTAAATTAATAAATTTTATCAGAGGAGTGGATACCTATGATCAAGATGGAGATGGCAACGTCAGTGAAAGTCGTCATAAATTAAATGACATCTATCATTCCCAATTAACAATTGTAGGCGCACCGTCTTTAGTGTCCTCATATCAAAGTGTTTATGATGATGCATATTATAAAACAGTAAATTCTTTTAATGACAATTTTGTTAAAACTACAAAATGTGGGGTAATTTGTGAAAGTCGAACCGAAATATTATTAGCAGGTTCGAATGGTGGAATGTTACATGCTTTTAGAACTGATACATTAGAAGAATTATGGGCGTTTATTCCTCCAAGTCTTTTAAATAAATTACCTAAAATAATTTCAGATACTTCAAATTTTACTAATTCTATTTATGGAGTAGATGGAACACCTGTAGTTCGAGACATATATTATAATGGATCCTGGAAAACCATAGCTTTAGTGGGGTTAGGTAGGGGTGGTCAAAGTTATTTTGCTTTAGATATTACTAATCCTCTATCGCCAAGCCATTTATTTACAATAGAGAACGATGACTTGAAAAGTACAGTATATTTTTGGAATAGCTCCGGGGTAAGATCTGATTACTTATATTCTTTTGGTTCAGTTCAAAACTCTAGCAAAGATTATTCTAAATTAGGAGAGGCATGGTCAACCCCAAGAATTTTTAGAACCAGAATTAATAATGTAGAAAAGTGGGTTGCTGCTTTTGGTGCTGGTTACAACGGAGGTGCCAATCCTGCTTTAGGCTCAGCAGTATTTATTATGGATTTAGAAAATAATGGAGATATTCTAAAAAAAATTGATATTACAGATATATCTAATGGAATTGCAAACTCAATTCCATCAGATTTGATTGTAGTTACTGCTAATGGAACATCAAAAGCTGCGTACTACGGAGCAATAATTTATGCTTTGGATTTAGAGGGAAAACTCACAAAAATTGACTTAACAAGTCAAGGGGCCGCTTCTCCATCATATCAATCAATGAGATTATTCGATGCAGAAACAACAACCACTAATGGCCGATATATTTACACAGGAGCGGAAGCTACAATCGATACATCCGGAAAGTTGTGGTTATATTTTGGTACTGGCGACATATTAAAAATACAAGATCAAACATCTGGAACACAAAATAGATTGTATGGAATAAAAGATAAAGATTTTCCTAACATGAATTTGACATCCTCGACAGGGACCGTTCTAAATTGCAAAGATACCACTACTGCAGCAGCTACTTGCCCAGGAAATAATGATTTAGGATGGTATATTAATTTAAATTCTTCACAGAAATTATCAGCACAACCAACAATTAAAGATAAGACAGTTTATTTTCCAATATATGAACCATCTACAGGTTTAAATATTTGTTCGGCAGGAAAGGCGATATTAAAAGCAACAACGACAACCTGTGGGGAAACTTTTTTTTCAGTGACAATTGGTCAGGGGGTTGCAACAAAAGTATCAACTATTGGATCTAAAATTGTTACGGGAATAAGTGGAAAAGCAGATTTAGCGAATGCTATAGGTTTTACGAGCAAAGATAACATCATTATAGGAGATCAAGTGGGAACAGTAAGTGAGTCTGAGATTGTAATAGAGGCATGGAGAGAAAATTAAAAATATCCTCCATAAATATTATATAAACTAAGTTGCCAAGTATTATAAAAGGACCAAAGGGTATTTCATTTTTCATCTTTATTTTCCCACTCATCAATTTTGGAGCTATAATCAATAGAGCAATGATTGAAGCAAAAAAAATTATAATAAATACTGATTGATAGCCAAACCAAAAACCTATGCCGCAAAATAGTTTTGCATCGCCAAATCCCATACCATCTATTTTTTTAAATTTTTTATATAATTTTATAATTAGCCAAATCATTCCGTAACCAAGAATTCCACCCGCTATTGAAGAAATTAGATTCGTAAAGAGAAATTCATCGATATCAGGTATAAAGTTTTTTATTAATCCTGAAATTATTAAAATATAATTTAG
>Ga0114978_10003683_pt1 | contig 12506 bp, 13 predicted proteins | sample S_140212_EF_Meta_FD_87027 | JGI IMG/M metagenome (GOLD analysis project Ga0114978, IMG submission 87027) | Freshwater microbial communities from Lake Simoncouche, Canada to study carbon cycling - S_140212_EF_MetaG | ecosystem: Environmental > Aquatic > Freshwater > Lake | place: Lake...
CTTTTATTCAGTGAATTTGTTGTGTTTAGTCTGTGAATTTGTTGCGAATAAATCTTCAATCATGTTTTAGATACGTGGAATCGGTAATACTCATTCCATGAAAATGAGATGCGCATTGATTGCTATTGCAGTTTTACCGTTCGTGGTTCTTGGTGCGGAATTTTCAGCGGCGGACGTTGCGCCGAGTGCCAGTCCGAGCCCGAGTTCTCCGATAGTTATAAATTTCACCGTGAGATGTCCATTCAGCCATACGGCCAATCTTGATCCCATCGTTATGCCTGGTATGTCAGGGATGGGTCATCAGCACGAGTTCTTCGGCAACACTTCCACGAATGAAAACTCGACTTTGCCATCGCTACTTGCAGCACCAACGACATGTGCGAAACTAGGAGAGTTCACCGATGTGAATGATCACTCGGCATATTGGGTACCAAGTCTGTATCAAAATGGAAAGCGCGTTGCTCCAACAGCGGTGTATGCGTCATACACTCAACTGGCTGGTCCGAATGGATCTGTATCGCCATTCCCGAATGGATTCAAGGCTGTTACCGGTAGATCAAGTCAAAGTGTCGTGTGGGGTTGCACTTCGATTGACACTCAATCCCTATTCACGAAAGCAATTGAAGACGTCCCAACCTGCCAGAGCCCCCAGCATCTCTTTGCGCGGGTAGCCTTTGCAAACTGTTGGAATGGCCTGTCAATAGACCCGTTGGATCACGCTTCGCATTTAGAGCTGCAATACAAAGTCGCTGGTAAAACGCAATGTCCATCAACGCATCAGATAAAAGTTCCGCTATTGACACTGAACGTTCAATATCCAGTTACCACGATTACTAATGATGGTGTGAGTTTAGCCAGCGGTACACCATCGACGATGCACGCTGACATGTTCGAAGCTTGGACAAATGACGGTTTGACAAAGCGAATTAGGGGAAAGTAAGTGAAGTGTTCTAGCTAAGTATTCCTGAGTGTGCTCTGCTTGATGAGTGAGAGTTTGAAGGTTCCTCAAAAGAGCGGATGAATAAAAGAGGGCACGCACCAACATCGCCTCGCGCGCAATGCTGCAGGCACATCACACACTAGATTTATCTCGTGTCCGATAACACTGAAGCCCATGGAGTGCCATTTAGGGCTGCGTTAAAGGTATGGGCGTATATCGGACTCAATAGTTTCGGTGGGCCAGCTGGTCAGATCGCAGTAATGCACCGTGAGGTTGTCGATCGACATCGGTGGGTGAGTGAGCGGCGGTTCCTTCACGCGCTGAACTACTGCATGGTGTTGCCAGGGCCCGAGGCTCAACAACTAGCCACGTATCTTGGCTGGCTCATGCATGGCGTGTGGGGTGGTGTGGCCGCAGGCTCGTTGTTCATTGTTCCCGGTTTCATCGCCATGTTGGCGTTGTCGATTGTCTACGCTGTTTGGGGATCAGTCGCGCTAATTGCGGGGTTGCTTGCGGGATTACAAGCAGCAGTTGTGGTCTTGGTAGTGCAGGCATTCATTCGCATAGCGAAAAGAACACTGAAGTCGACTTTCCTTAGAGTTGTTGCCACCTGTTCATTCATCGGAATTTTTGTTTTCGAGATTCCATTTCCTATGGTTATCATCTCGGCAGGGCTGGTGGGCTATTTCAAAGCACGCACGGGCAACGCCATTGCGCAAGACGTGCGAGAGCAAGTGGATGACGCGGATCCGCTACTGCGCGACGACGTTAAGGTGACAAAGCAACAAGCCCGTTCCGCTCTCAAGGCTGCTGTCATCTTCGCGCTGCTTTGGGTGACACCAGTAATAGTGATCGTGGCCGTTTTTGGTACGTCAAATGTCTTCGCGCAGGAAGCGTTGTTCTTTTCCAAAGCCGCAGTCGTAACATTCGGCGGGGCCTACGCAGTCCTGGGGTATGTCGCCCAACAAGCGGTAGGCAAATATGGATGGTTGAGTACTGCCGACATGGCCACAGGTTTAGGTCTCGCGGAAACAACTCCAGGACCGCTGATTTTGGTTGTGCAGTTCGTTGGATTTCTAGGCGCCTATAACAACCCAGGAAACCTACCGCCACTTTTGGCGGGAACACTCGGCGCCCTGGTGACCGTGTGGGTCACATTTATCCCTTGCTTCTTTTTCATCTTTCTTGGTGCACCTTTCGCAGAGCGGCTGCGCGAAAATCAGCACTTAAGCGATGCGCTGAGCGCTATTGGTGCAGCAGTTGCCGGGGTGATTCTTAACCTTGCTCTTTGGTTCGGACTCAACACAATGTTTACGAATGTGAGCATGGAGAGTTGGGGACCGTTACATGTGTCAGTGCCTGAGTTAATGAGCATCGACTGGCCAGCGCTTGGAATTGCTGCAGTGGCTGCGGTGTTGATCTTCCGATTTGGGTGGCCAACCTTGCGGGTGCTTGCCGTGTGCGCACTACTGGGGGCTTTGGTCGCATACGTGTAAGCAACTATGCGAACGAGAAAAAGTTCCTCAGACCCGAGGGGCTTCGCTGTACTGGTGTTCAGGGCCGGGGTCGACCCGGCGACCTTTTATACAGATATGTTTCAAGCATGGACCAATGAAGGTTTGGCGAAAAGAATGAGTGGCAACTTATTCGCCTCGTTGCAACAGCGAGAGTTTCATGTAGCAAAGCGCAATGCCTTGCGAAAAAGTTATCCAGCTAGAAGGTGTTGTAATGTGGCCCCACGCGCGAACCCACATTCATTGCAAAGCACGATAAAACCGTAGGTTTTATCCCGGCTGATTTCAAAGTCGTCTAGATGACAACATGGGCACACTAGATCTTCGTGAATCATGACGTCTCCCCATTCACAGTTGGTAAACCGTCGCATGGCTAGGTATAGCCATCGGGGGAAGCAACTCCACTCTCGAATTCAAAGATTGACTGGTGCTGAGTAAGACACAAAGAAATGGGGAACTGTGGGTGAACACTTGTGCCACGCCTGCAGGAAAGCAGCGCTTGATTGCAGCTAACCAGCCAGCTCTTCAATCAGCAGAACTCACTGTTCAGCCTCCATGGGTGGCAGTTAGCCAGATAGATGGGAGCGGTGGAGTAATTACCACCCGAGCATCCTGTTAGGGATTTCCCTAACCTTGACGTTGCCTGCTAGTAAGCCTCGAAGACTCTGGGTACTGTCCTATGTTTATGGGCCAAAGTCGTCGTAAATGTGTCAGCTTTCTTGCAGCTTTTGTAGGCGTTCTTGGGTTTGTCGGTCTGGCAAGTCCCGCGTATGCAGATACAACGTATTTGGATAGTAGTGGCGTCACCAATATCATCGGCGCTTCGGGCACTGCCGATCGGGGAAATTTAGTAACGGTGCCTACCACTGTCACGGTGAACCAGGCCAAGGTTGCGTTCAACTACAACACCGGCAATACGAGTTCCACGCTTTCCTTTTATTCTGGTTCCGGCGGCGCGGTTGGATCACTCCTTGGAACCCTGACGTATGCCAGCATGGTCAGGGGCAGCGGCAACAACTTCCCAGATGTGGTGACCTACTCGGGAAGTGCAATCACCATTCCTGCTGGGACTGTGTGGATCATAAGCAATTCGACAGGTAGCAATCAGTTGGTGGGAACCGGAGTAATCACCGGTTCATGGACATTTTCCACTGCGGCAAATGCGGGTGTTTTTGGATTTGGTGCGCCCTATAATTATTACAACCCCTCATTTTTTTTAGTGGTCTCCGTTAGCTCTGTTACACCAAGCGTAAATTCAGGCACAGCTGTTGTGCTGCCTCCGGATATTTTGCAAAGCGTTGGTCTACCCGCATCGGGTAACTGTGTGGGTATTGATGACAAGGATTTGAATTGGGCTGGTGCAACCAGTGGTGGTTGGACTGCTTCATGGGCGCAGTGGATGAATGCTGGCAAGGGTGGAGCGGTATGTAGCCGATTCTTGGCATTTAGTCCAACAACGAATACCTGGTTCACGCGCAAGTAGCGTGCATGCCCACCTTGTTCGGCGCTTAGTGAGAAATCCTTGCTGGGTGAAGCCCTCGGCGGTTGCGAGTCAGTGATGTCGGTTCTGAAGTTATCCCGTGTCGTTCCTTTATTGGGTTTGAGGTTGACGTCATTGCAGCGAGTGGTCGCGATGGTTATTACCGGCCTATTAGTGACCACAGGCTTTCTGGGCGTGGTGGCTCCTGCGGCGCGTGCGGATTCGATCGTTGGCACAATTACGGGTTTTAATGGCCCGCATGGTGTTGCGGTCAACCCAGCGGCCATGCTGGCTTATGTCACCAACAACGCGAATAGCACGGTGTCGGTGGTCAATTTGAACACGAATACGGTGACGACGAGTATTGCGGGTGTCAATGGCGCCTATGGTGTGGCGGTGAATCCCGCGGGCACTTTGGCATATGTCGCCGACGCCGATTATGTCAGGTTGTCAGTAGTGAACCTAAATACGAATACGGTCTCGTCGAATATCACGGTTTTCGATTTCCCGGTTGGTGTGGCGCTGAATCCGGCTGGCACTGTGGCCTATGTCGGAAACTTCTTCAACAGCACGGTGTCAGTGATCAACCTGAATACGAATACGATCACGTCAACTCTGACGGGTTTCAATAACCCGGCTGGTATTGCGGTGAATCCCTCGGGCACGTTGGCCTATGTCGGCAACGTCGGTAATAACACGGTGTCTGTGGTGAATCTGAATACGAATACGATCACGGGAACTCTCGCGGGTTTCAATGGCCCGTTTGGTGTCGCGGTGAATCCGGCTGGCACGTTGGCCTATGTCACCAATAGCAACAACAACACGGTGTCGGTGGTCAACCTGAATACAAACAGGATTACGTCAACTCTGACGGGTTTCAATGGCCCGTCTGGTGTCGCGATCAATTCAGCGGGCACTTTTGCTTACGTCACCAATAACGGTAATAACACGGTGTCAGTGGTCGCTCTTGATCAACCTGCTGCAGGAAGTGCAGTGATTCCTGCGGTGCCGGACAAGATGCAGGCAGTGGCACGTCCAAGTATGGGTTGTGCCACGTTGGTGTCTGATACGTCGGTCAACTGGTCTGGCATTGCTGGTACGGGTTGGAATCCTTCATGGGCGCAATGGGCGAACGGTGGCCTCGGTGGTGATGTGTGTGCGCATGCTTGGTTACAACATGAACACCAGTAAGTGGTTTATTCGCTAACTGCCTTGCTCGTGGGCGGCATGTTTTAGGTGTTGTGGTGGCCAGGGCCGGGGTCGAACCGGCGACCTTCCGAGTTTCAGTCGGACGCTCGTACCAACTGAGCTACCTGGCCTTGACTGGCTAGCCAGTCACGAGGCCCAGAGTTTCCCCTGAACCAATGGCGACCCTGACCGGACTTGAACCGGCGACCTCCGCCGTGACAGGGCGGCGCGCTAACCAACTGCGCTACAGGGCCTTACTTGTTGCAGTATCCCCAACGGGATTCGAACCCGTGCCGCCGCCGTGAAAGGGCGGTGTCCTAGGCCACTAGACGATGGGGACCTATGTGTTTGTCTCCGGCGACGGAAGTCCGTTGGCGACCTCAGAACTATAGGGGATTGCGGGCCAATGCTCTAACTGAGGTCAGTTTGCGTGGGCAGCCCTCGTCAGCCTGTCCACGATCGCTGCCCCGATACCAGTATGGCTAGGTGGAATGGCTAGCACAGAGGTGAGTTGAAGGGCATCTGCTTCTCGCAGGGCCGCATAAAGCTGTTGGGCGTAGTTGGAAACCGTTTGGGGCTCACATAGCCGCACGACCCCTGCTGGAGTTGGGATTGCTGCCAGCGCAATCAGCCCAACCGTTGCATCTTCGAAGTCTCGATTCAGCAGCTGGGCTTCAGTAATGAGTTCGACGACGGCAACTGGGCTGTAGTGGGATTCCAAAGTTCCGCTGGCGCGAACCGTTGAATCAGTCGTGCAAGGTAGACCAGTAGTAGCTTGCACTTGCTCAAGGCTCACCGCGCCCGGTCGAAGCAGACGTGGATGGTCACCTGTGCAATCAATGATTGTTGATTCAACTCCGACCTCGCAGTCACCGCCATCGAGAACTACATCATTTTCTGTTGTGAACGCGCCTAACTCGTCGAGAACATGCTGCACATTTGTCGGGCTGACTCTTCCAAATCTATTTGCACTTGGTGCCGCGATACCGATCGCTGGATCACCGGTGAGCAGTATGAGCGCCTGCTGCACTTCTTGCATTAAAGGGTGCGCTGAAACTCGGACGGCAACAGAGTCTTGCCCGCCAGTAATGAAGTCGGCAGCTCTCAGTGAGCGGTTGATCACGAGAGTAATCGGACCAGGCCAAAAAGCTTGTGCGAGTTGATACGCATATATAGGGATGTTGGTTCCCCATGCATCAAGGGCACCAATGTCGGCGATGTGGGCAATGAGCGGGTGATCGGCAGGCCGGCCCTTGGCGGCATAGATACGTGCGATCGCATGCGGATCATCAGCACGGGCGCCAAGGCCGTAGACCGTCTCGGTAGGTAAGGCTGCGAGGTGACCAGCAGCCAGCGCAGCCGCTGCATCTTGGGGGTCAGTCGTGGCTCGCATGCCCCTATTCAATCTGGCCTTTGTAAGAAGTAAGTCAGGACTCGGGCAATTGTGCCTACCAATGGAACGAATCGACTGTTTGTGGTGTCTGATAGTTACATGACTTCACCAGATGAAGGAGACGTAGTGTCTACCCCAATTCCACCGTTTACACCTGTTGAGCCGACCTATCAGTCGCAGCCGATGGTGATTTCGGAGAAGAAGCGCAACCGCAGTTCCTTAATGTTCGCCGGATTTATCGTGACCGGGCTCGTTGCAGGTGCCGCTGGCGGAGCAGTTGGTTTCGTCGCTGCTCGTCAGACCCTTCCTGCGACTACTTCAGTTACCGCGACTTCGGTGTTCGCTGATTCTCCGTCGCTGCCAGCTAACGGCTCGATTGCTGACGTTGCAGCTGCAGTGCAGCCGGCAGTTGTTCAGTTGAATGTGAACGGCTCTGAGGGCGAAGGAACCGGTTCAGGATTTATCATTAGTAGCGATGGATACATCATCACAAACAATCACGTGGCAGGCACTGCCAAGGAAGATGGCATTGACGTCTTGTTCGCTGACGGCTCGCAGGCCAAGGGAAAACTTGTTGGTGCGAACGCAGGCTATGACCTTGCAGTTGTGAAAGTCGATAAAACAGGTTTGAAGACTGTTCCACTGGGTAAGTCTTCTACCTTGCGCGTCGGTGATTCAGTAATCGCGCTTGGTTCGCCACTTGGCTTGCAGGGAACGGTTACTTCAGGAATTGTCAGTTCATTGAATCGTCCAGTGACTGCCGGTGACGAGTCCTTTATTAACGCAATCCAGACAGACGCGGCAATTAATCCTGGAAACTCTGGCGGACCATTAGTGAACGGTAACGGCGCAGTTGTTGGTGTGAACTCTGCGATTGCGTCATTGGCGACTGGCGCAGGAGAAGCAGGCTCGATTGGTTTGGGATTCTCAATACCCATTGATACCGCCAAACGCATTGCTGACGAGATCATCAAAACAGGATCTGCAGCTACCCCAGTCATTGGCGTGCAACTCGCAATGAACTTTGAAGGTCCTGGTGGCAAGGTGTCAAGCGTGACCAAGGGCGGTGCAGCTGATCGGGCTGGCGTACAAGTTGGCGACGTCATCTCAAAGATCAACGGTCAATTAATTTCTGATGGCACCCAACTGATTGTCACGGTTCGCTCCTTTGCCCCAGGTGATCGAGTGCAACTCACCATCAAGCGTGGGGATCAAATATTGACCCTTCCGTTGAATTTGACGGCCTCGAAGTCATAGGTGAAAAGTCCCTAAGGCAGGCTATGGGGATGAATCCCGTTGACAGCGTCATCAACCCTTTGAGGGAACGCGCAGCCTCAGGATTTCGCCGTATCGTTTCGGGTGATCCCACCGGTGTCCCCGAGTGGGTTGCGCAAATGCGCGAAGGCGATGACGCCGGTTACTTCGGGCCCGATTCAGCGCCTTGGGCAGTGCACGGCGCGTTGCCAACCTTGGTTGGTGGTGTGCGCGCATTGCTCATGCAAGCTCTGCATCCGGCAGCACTAGCTGGAGTGATGCAACATTCGCGTTACGAAGAAGATGCACTTGGCCGGCTTGCTGGAACCACCCAATGGCTCACAGTTGTGACCTTTGGTGACAAGGCACAGGCGGATCGTGAATGCGCTCGTGTGCGCGGTTTGCATCGTCGAGTCAATGGTGTCTACACCGTTAACGGTGTCGAGTTTCCTTACGACGCCACCGATCCTGATCTGCTGCGTTGGGTCCATATCGCGTTCACAGATTCATTTCTTGCCACGCATTTAGTGTGGGGCGACGAGATTCCAGGCGGCGCTGATGCATACGTGCGCGAATGGGCGAAGGCTGGCGAGCTCGTAGGCGTAGAAAATCCTCCGCGTTCGGTAGCCGAACTTCGCAGCCAAATGGCTGAATATGAACCCCAGTTATGTACGAGCGTGGAAGCCAAGGAGACATCCGCCTTCATTCGCAAGCCACCGCTGCCGCTTGCGGCTCAGGGGCCATACGCCGCGCTTCTACTCGGTGCACTTTCTACGATGGCACCTCACCATTTAGAGATGCTTGGGTTACCTCAAGTGCCAAAAGTGATAGCCCGCCCGGCAGTAAAGGTGATGCTGGGCGGGCTTGCATTCGCCTTGGGACCGACATCACCATCACAACAAGCCGCGATGACGCGAATTGATAACAACTCGGTACCGAGGGATTGACGAATTCACCGGCTCATGGGTGATGATGGTCGAATGCTTCCCCAAAGCCGCGCGTCTCGTTACGCACTGAATTCTGCGATAGCAGTTTCGGCATTTGCTTTGGTGATTACCGCGCTTCCCGCTCAGGCTGCCGAAACACCAGCACCGTCCACTTCATCCAGTGCATCTGCTGCACCCACACCCGCAGCAACACCAGCATCACCAACGTCTACGCCGAGCGTCACGGCGGCTCCAGTGCGCTCGGTGGCAGCATCGGCCACTCCGACTCCAACATCGACCCCAGTTACCACCGCGACCCCGGCGCCCTCAGTTGCTGTAACACCGGCAGCCACGGCAGTACCTTCAACGCCACCCATCGCGATGCCTGCAGCGCTAGGCAGCTGGTGTCGTCCGCTGTTTCCACAAACGTCAGCATCAAAAGAGCGAGTTGCCGCTCAGCAGTTACTATCAACAGGAACCGTTAATTTCGGTAAGCCAGGCACGTATCGCTTAACTGAACATCCAGACTGGAAACCTCAAGCAACCTCAGATACTTCTGGTGACCGTCATGTGAATTCACTGAACTGGGCGCTGCCGCTGCTCTTTCGTGGTGTGCAAGTACAAAACCAAGCAATGGTCGATCGCTTTCGCCAGCTGATGTTGTATTGGATCGCAGATCATCAAAGCAAGCGTGGATCGTGGGTTGATTCATCAATCTATGGTGGCTTGCGCACCCAAACTCTTGTGTGTGCTGCGCAGACATTGAATGATCCCACAATTACTTCTGCTGCCATTCGCGATGCGCAAACAATGGTGAAGTCCAATGCCGGTGCAAAAGAAATTGCGATTGGAACCAACAACACGGATCTCATTCGTCAAACCGGCGCCCTAGCAGCTTTTTGTTGGACGTCAGATTGGCCATCGCGCGATAAAGCGTGGGCGAACTTGGTGTCAATCGCAAATGGCGTAATTCATCCTGATGGCAGTGATGTTGAAGGCTCGCCAAGTTACGCCGTTTACATTGAACAACTCTTAACTGCGGTGCAATCAGTAGCTGCAACGTGTGGCATGCCAGCAGATCCGATTCCAGCCTTACGCAACAGACTTTATGATTTTGTTTCACAGGCGATTCGCCCAGACTTTTTAGTTGAATCACTTGGCGATGGCATTAGCGCCTCCTTGCGTGGATCATTTGGGGCAGCTGATGGTCAAGCTGAATGGGTGCGAACTGCTGGCAAGTCTGGTACTCCACCGGCTCCGATCTATTCCGTCTATGACGGCGGCTACATGTTTGGCCGCGCTGGGTGGCAGCCACAACCAGGTATGCCAGATACTTTTTACTCATTGCGCTATAGCTCAACTCGACCGGGCACCGCGCATACGCATGACGATGGAACAGGGCTCACGCTGTATTCACGCGGCGTTGAATGGATCGGAGACCCTGGCCCATTCCGCTACGAAAACAGTGACCCGTTGCGCGCATTTCTTAAAACTCGCGCGGCTCACTCAGCACTCACCGTCGGCAAAGCAACGCGCAGTAAGTGGTCGGGAGTCAAGAAAGTTATTGCGGCCAGCGATTGGGCAACTGGCGGCAACGACACTTCTTGTGTTCAAGACAACTCTTGGAAGAGCGTAATTCTTACTCGGTGTACGCAATATGTGCGCAGCGTCGACGCGATGATTGTTACTGACTATGTCAATGCTGCTGGCGGCGGGAAAAAAGCCAAAGGTCGTTTCACTTGGCAACGTTGGCAGGTGCCACCAGGAGTCGATACCGGATATGAAGGCACCACTTTGGTCTTGTCTAAAGGCGACAAGCGCATGGACGTAGTGAAGTCCGGCACTGATGGCTGGGTTGTGGATCATGCGCAGCCGGGAGGTAAACAAGGGTGGTTCACTGGGACGTGGGGGCAAAAGTTGCCCGGCCAAGTGGTGAATCGTCAGGTGCCTATTCCAAAGCAAGGCGTTCGCCAGGCTCTCGTAACTGTCTTTGTGCCGCATTCAGCTGGGGAGGCAGTGCCGGTATCGATCACGTCGGCAGGCGTCACAATTTCACGCAATGGCTTGACCATCACTACACCTGCACCCATGCCACAACTGGGCGCTCCATTACTGTGAACTCATGATCGTTGCGGTGGGTTCAGACCATGCGGGATTCGTGTTGAAAGAACAGATTCGCGGTTGGCTCCTTGAGCACGACTACGAAGTTCTGGATCTTGGCGCTTATAGCCCTGACCGCGTTGACTACCCACATTTTGGGGCTGAAGTAGGTCGTGCGGTGGTTTCCGGCAAAGCTGAGTTCGGAATTGTTGTGTGTGGCAGCGGGCAGGGTGTGTGCATGGCCGCCAACAAGGTCTCTGGAGTCAGAGCAGGGGTTATCCGCGATGTCCAAGATGCAGAAATGACCAGAGGCCATAACAACGCCAACGTTGCTTGCTTTGGGGAGCGGGTAACCGAGACACAGGTTGCCCTTGCCGCAGTTCAGGCATTTTTGGCCACCCCGTTTGAGGGTGGCCGCCATGAGGCTCGTGTTGATCAACTTGGCGAACTAGATGCCGGTCAGGCAATTTAGCCAGACAGGCCGTTTGCACGCGCTTTGCCTATCGCCTACCCCACAAAACAAAGGTACGATGAGCACATGTGGATTTGGATAGTTCTCGCCGCCGTTGTTGTCATTGTCGTCATTTACGTTGTTTCCGGCTATAACCGGTTGGTCAGTTCGAATGTGGCCGTTGATGAAGCCTTCGCTCAGATCGAAGTGCAGCTCAAGCGCCGTAGCGACCTGATCCCGAATTTGGTGAGCACCGTCAAGGGCTACGCCGCGCATGAAAGTGGCACCTTTGAGAAGGTGACCGCTGCTCGCGCTGCGGCTGAACACGCAAATGGTGTTGCTGAGGTAGCCGCCGCTGATGGCCAATTGACTCAGGCTCTTCGTGGCTTGCTCATGGTGGCCGAGGCTTACCCCGACCTCAAGGCCTCAGCGAACTTCCTGTCATTACAAGAAGAACTCTCGTCAACTGAAAACAAGGTCGCTTTCTCTCGTCAGTTCTACAACGACTCGGTTCGTTCGCTGAACACAGCAATCGTCACGATTCCAACGAAGTTCTTTGTTGGAATGGCAAACGTGAAGGCTCGCGAGTTCTATGAGGTGCCAGAAGCCTCAGATCGCAATGCTCCTACTGTGTCCTTCGAATAGCGATGGCGGTCTCTTTTAGAACCCAGCAGAAAACGAACCAACGCAAAACCTGGTTCCTGCTCGGAACGATGTTCGTTGCTGTGGTGCTGATGATTTGGGCTATCGGCACAATTTTGAACTTCCAGGCTTACTTGCTCGTACCAATCGCAGTGGGTATTTCACTTGTTGGCGTATGGACTTCGTATTGGAAGTCCGACACTTTGGTTTTGGCAATGACGCATGCAAAAGTTGTTCAGCATGAGGACGCGCCCCAGCTCTACAACATCGTTGAAGAAGTAACTATGGCGGCAGGTTTACCGATGCCTAAGGTTGCGATCGTTGATGACCCAGCACCGAATGCTTTCGCAACGGGCCGTGATCCAGAACATGCAGTGATTGCCTTCACCACAGGAATCTTGCGCGTGATGGATCGTGAACAGTTGCAGGGGATTGCTGCGCATGAGATGGCTCATGTGGGTAACCGAGATACGTTGGTGATGGCAGTTGCCGCAACAACAGCAGGACTCTTAGCGGTTCTGGCTGATATGGGCGCTCGTATGGCCTTTTTTGGTGGGCGAAATAACAACAGCAACAACAACCCGATTGCACAAATAGTTTCTATCGTGATTTTGTTGC
>Ga0114978_10003684_pt1 | contig 12502 bp, 5 predicted proteins | sample S_140212_EF_Meta_FD_87027 | JGI IMG/M metagenome (GOLD analysis project Ga0114978, IMG submission 87027) | Freshwater microbial communities from Lake Simoncouche, Canada to study carbon cycling - S_140212_EF_MetaG | ecosystem: Environmental > Aquatic > Freshwater > Lake | place: Lake...
CCGAGCAGCCGACAACGCTGCGGGTTGCTTGGTTGTAGACAACGACCGACGCATCGAAGCCGTTGCCGCAGGCGGCGATGTCATAGCTCGCGTTGTTTGGCGGGGTGAAGGAGTACCAACGGTCGTAGAAGAGCGGCGCACCGCAGCCCAGAGCGTCGGCGGAGCTGGTCGCGCCCACGAGGGAAACGACATTGAACTGGCCGATCTCAAGCGCGATCGGCGCCGATGATTCGTCGTTGGATGGCGGGGTGGCGGGTTGCGGAAGTCCCTTCGGTCCGAACTCGAAGATGGCATGGGTCCAGGCGGCGTTGTCGGCGTTGTCGCTCCAGAACGCGCCGGTGCTGTTGGTGGAGATTTGGCCGAAGTGTTCGTTGGCGCTAGCACCACCGTTGTTCGGTTCGCCTGCGCTCCAAGAGTTGAAGCTGACGGCGGTACCGTCGACCCATTTCCAACCGCCCGCGGGCTCGAGGTAGCGGGCGCTGGCGAGGTCTTGGTAGAGGCCCAGCGCGACGGTTGCGCCCGAGCCGGTTGCCATCGAGAGTGAACCGATCAGGCGATTTTCCGACGCGGTGTTGGCGCAAGCGAGTGTTGCGCCGAGATTCTGCGCCTTCGCTGCGATGTCGCTCCAGTTCGCGCCGAATCCGACCGCGTACTTCGCGTACCAATGGCCGTTGCCGCCAGCAGCGACCTCCCACTTGTGCGCTCCTTCGAGTGCGAGTTGCACCTGGAGCGACTCAATCGAGAGGGTGCCGACGCCAATGTCGGCCTCGCTGTATCCGCCGACGATGATGTAGTGCTGGTGGCCGCCGATTACATCGACCGAGAGGATGCTGGTGAACGCGGAGCAGCCGTCGCCGTCGTCGTTGCAACCGAGGACGGTGGGGCTGGCGCAACCGGCGAGCAGGGCGATGCGGGTGTCGAAGTTCGCCAGGCCGCAGGTCGAGAGGGTGTAGCGGCCGGAGTCGGGCGGGGTCCAGCTGAAAACGGTGTAGTTGTGGAGTGTGTCGTCGCCGAACGGACCGGGGTCGCAGAGTCCGGCGAGGTTGAGGTCGCGGGTGGCGGTGGTGGTGTCGATCGCGACGGTGTGGCTGTTGATGGGGATCGCGCCGTTGCAGATGCAGCCGATCGAGACCAGGGTGGCCCCGCAGTTGGCATCCCACGCGGTGCTGCAGCAGAGCGGATTGATGGCGCAGACTTGCGCGCAGCAGTTGGCGTCGATGCCGGCGGCGGTGCAGGCGTTTTGCGCCGTCGCCTTCGCGCAGATCACAATCGGGGACAGGCATGACACGAGCATGACGGCGAAGAACCGGGCGAACGCGCAATCGGCGAAGCGGATCGAACTGAGCATGTTGATCTCCTGAACTCGGTGACTCGTCAAAAATGCGCGTGTATGCGCAAGACTGTGTGGCTGCGGAGAAACGGGCATGCGATGCATGCCTGTCCCCAATTGCCAATCAGCTCCTAGGACGGATCGCGACGGGTGTCAGCGCAGGTGCGCGGAGTAGGGCGAGCTCAAAAGCGGCGGAAATCGCCTTCGAAGTCAAGTTCTGCGCGCGTGGTTGTGCTCGTCCGTTCGTCCGTCTCCGCAGAGGACACATGCATGTCCCCTTGCGATACATGCCTGTCCCCGATTCTGATCAATTGGCGATACATGCCTGTCCCCGATTCTGATCAATTGGCGCGCAATTGAAAGAGGCGCGACCTCGCGGTCGCGCCTCAGCTTCGTCAACATGCGCCAATCATGCGCCAATCGCGCGCCAATCCCACGATCGCAACACCCTACGCCGCAATCATTTGTCCGCGTCAGGCAGTCCCATGCCGCTGCGATTGGGATACTTTGGCTTCGGCGTCGGGTGGTAGCCGTTGCTCTCAATCTGCTTGAGCAACACTTCGACAGCCTTCTCCAACTGCGGGTCGCCGCCGTCCTTCATCTTCGACGGATCGTCGATCACCTCGATGGTTGGATCGATGCCGTGGCCCTCAACGCCCCAGGTCCCATCCACTTCGTAGAAGCCGAAGGTCGGCACGCTGATCGAGCCGCCGTCCATCAACCCCGGGTTTCCCGAGATGCCGACGAGACCGCCCCAGGTGCGGGTGCCGATCACATCGCCGAGCTTGTTGTGCTCGAAGAGCCAAGGGAACATATCGCCGCCCGAGCCGGCGAGGCCGTTGATCAGCATCGCCATTGGTCCGCGGTGGCCGTCAGGCGGCCATGTCTGGTTGCGCGCATCGCGGCGAGCCCAGAAGTTCGTCACCGGCCGATTGAGCAGTTCGATGAACCGCGTCGGGATCTGCCCGCCACCATTCCAGCGGTCATCAATCAGAAGGGCCTGCTTCAGGCGCTGGCCGTAGAACTGACGCACAAGTTCGGTCTGCCCATCAACGCCCGTGTTCGGCACATAGATGTAGCCAACCTTGCCGCCCGAGAGTTCCTCGACGCGCTTGCGCTTGGCCTCGACCCACGCGCGGTAGTGCAGGTTGTCCTCGCTGGCGATCGGCGTTACGACGACATCCTTCGCGTCCTTGTCCAGCACCGGCTTCTTCGACACCGTGAGCACCGTCGACTTGCCCGCGAGGCCGACGAACGGCGCCCAAGGATCAGTCGATGGATCGACGGCAACGCCGTTGACCGCAAGCAGGTAATCGCCTTCGCTCACGCCGAGGCCCTGCGCGGCGAGCGGGCTGCGCGCCTCGTTGTCAAACGACGCGCCCGTCGCAAACTTGGCCAGCTTCCACGCCTTCGCCGGTGTGCCGTCTTCATTCATCGCCATGGCGAAATCAACGCCGAGCATGCCGACCGTGCGGGTGGGCGCATTCTCGATGTCGCCTTGGCCCTGCAGATACGCGTGTCCAACATTGAGCTCCGAGATCATCTCGCTGATGAGGAAGTTAAGATCCTCGCGCGTGACGGCCGCTGGCAGCATCGCCTCGTACTTCACGCGGATGCCATTCCAATCGACGCCGTGCATTCCCGGGTCGTAGAAGTAGTCGCGCATCACTCGCCACGCATCGACGAGAATCTGCTGGCGCTCATGGCGCGGATGGACCTCGACGAGCATCGGGCTGGTGACGATTGGTTTAGGAGTCGCGCCCGCGCTGGCTGGTGCGATCGAAGCACCGCCGCCACGCGCGCCGCCGCCGCCGAGCAGAAGCTTCTTTCCGTCGGCCGAAACGCTGAAGCGCGTACCGGGCGCACCCGCCGCTTCGGATGGAGTCTTCGACGACAGGTCCATGATGCGCACCGAGCCATCGCGGCCATAGAGCAACTGGTTGTTGTCGCTGAATCCGATCGAGCCGAACGAACCCGCCGCGGCAGGCAGTTGCACCGCGCGCGCCTCGAAGCCGTCAAGGTCGATCACGAACTCCTTCTTCGCCGGCGCCTTCGCCCCATCCTTCGCCGCCGCGGCCTTCGCGTCGCCTTCGCCGTCCTGCTTCGCGCTCGTGCGGGTGCCGTTGATTTCGAACTTCTGCTCGCCGCCGTCGCCTTCCTTCGCGTGAACCACGGCGGTACCGTGGATCGAGTCGCCGTCGATCGTCGCCTCGAGCTCGATGTTGGACTCGCCAGTCATGCCGCTCATCTTGAGGGACTTGGTGTCAGGCTCCCAAGTTCCAGTCAACTCACCCGAGGCGTTCTTGGACGCGAAGTTCGCCTTGACGGCGTTGCCTTCGGTCATGCTGACATCGAAAGTGAACTCCAGCGGCTCCGGCCCGCCCGTGGCGGTGCACTTCCAGTTGCCGGCCGGAGTGAGAGCGGCGTCAGCTTGTTGCGCGCTCTTCTCATCCTTCTTCTCTTCTTTCTTCTCATCTTGAGACGAACGCACGTCAGCCATCGGCTGGTCGGTGGGCATCGTGACATCGTTCATCTCGCCGCCGCGACGACGGCGACCGCCGCCTGGAGGTGCGCCGGCTGGAGGAGTGGCGCCCGCGCCGGGCCCAGCGCCAGGACCGCCGCCGCCACCGCCCGGGCGATTCTCGTCCTTCTGGCCTTCCTCGTCACTGGTGGCAAGCCACGGCAGTTTGAAGTCCTTCTTCAGCGGAACCGCCATCAGCACTTGCGAGTTGTTGTAGATCCAAGTGGTGTCGAACTCGCCGTAGGTCGGCGCGAAATTGCGTGCGCTGATGAACACCAACCACTCGCCCTTGCGGTCGAAGGTCGGGTCGCCGTCGCCATAGAAACCGCTCGTGACCTGCGTCTTCGCCTTGGCGGCGTCGGCTTCCTTGGTGTCGTAGATGAAGATCGCCTCAAGCTCGGTGGTGTCGCACGAGCGCGACCAGGTGAGGTAGCGCGAGTCGTGCGAGAAGGAAATGCCAACCGGACTCGGCGCCTCTGGGTTCTGGTCGATGTGGATGGTCGAACCATCCTCGAGCTTCAGCAGGTCGATGTTGCCGGCCTTGTCTTGCAGCGCGACCGACTTCGAATCAGGCGACCAAGTGATCGCGGTGCGGAAAGCATGACCGTCCTTGGTGATTTGCTTGGCCGACTCGATCGGCTCGCCCTTGGCATCGATGGTCTTCCCATCGGCGGGCATGGTGTAGAGCTCGTACTCGCCAGTTGCATCGCTGAAGTATGCGATGGTCTTGCCATCAGGACTCCACGCCGCCGAACGCTCGAACGCACTGTCGGTGCGCGTGAGGTTGCGCGGCGTTCCATTCTCCGCCGGCGCCGACCAAATGTCGCCGCGCGCGACTACCGCGACTCGCTTGCCCGAAGGCGAAATCGAGGCGCCCTGAATGTTCTCCGCCGCATCGACGGTTGCGATGCGCAGCGTGTCGCGGTCGCCCGGGACAGTGATGTCAACTGGAACGCCCACGCCGGTTTCGAGGTTGAGCCGCATGATGCGGTCGCCGTGCTGCAGGACCATCTCGCCCGCGCTAGCGTCATCAGGGCCGATCGCCGGCCACTTCACATCGTGCGTCTTGAAGTGCGAGACCTGCTTGGTCTGGCCAGACGCCGTGTCGTAGCTGAACACATTGAGCACATTGCCTTCGGCTTCGCTGCGGTCGGAGAGGTAGTAGACCTTGCTGCCGTGCCACATCGGAATCGTGTCGGTTCCTTCCCAGTCGGTGATGCGCTTGGCCTCGCCGGTCTTCAGGTTGGAGATCCAAACATCGGTCGCCATACCGCCGCGGTAACGCTTCCAAGTGCGGGTGTCGGTCGAGTGCGGCGTGTAGGCGAGCCATTCACCCGTCTTGTCGATCGCACCGTTGGCGCCGTAGGGAACAGGCAGTTTCGTCGGCAAACCGCCGCCGATCGGCACGGTGTAGAGCTTCTGCGCGCGGGCGAGCCCCTCGAGCGCGGAGGTCATGAAGATCAGTCCGTTGCCGTCGGGAGTCCAGTCGCACAGGCCTTCAGGCGCGGGGTGATGAGTGACGCGCTGGGGAATGCCGCCGCTGATCGGAAGGATGTAGAGGTCGAGGGCCTGGTCGTAGTTGGCGCGGAAGGCGATCGACTTGCCGTCGGGCGAGAAACGGGGCGTGCCCTCGAATCCAGGCGGACTGGCGAGCGGACTTGCGACGCCGCCTTGCTTGGGCACGATCCAAAGGTCGTTGCCATAGGCAAACACGATGTCGGTCTTCGAGACATCGGGATAGCGGCAGAGACCAGTGGTGATATCCGCAGTGGGGGCGAACGAGAAGAGCACGGCCGACAACGCGGGCGCGCACGCACTACCAAGCAGGGCGATCGACATGGGGCACAATGGTAGGGAATGGCGGTCGCGATGGCTTCGCGACCGAGCGCCAGCGTTGTGTTTTTTCGAGCTTTGACAACATCGCCCTGGCACACGCAGGCAGCGCGAGCAATCTATGGAGACGGTTCATCCAAGCGCGACGCATCGGCCTCGGACGCCGCGCGGATGTCGAGTCCCTGGTCGGCGAGGATCTGCTTGATCTTGAGCATCCCTCGACGCGCATGCGTCTTCACCGTGCCCAGCGGCATTCCCGTCGCAGTGGCGATCTGCTCGTGGGAGTGGCCGTGATGGATCGCCAGCTGAAGAACTTGCTGCTGTTCCGGTCGCAACTTGGCGAAGGCCAGTTGCGCGAGGGAACGCTGCTCAAGCGCCTCGGCCTCGTCCATGTTCTCGCGCCGGTCCGCGATGGATTCGCTGATCTGCGCCACCTCGGGACGACGCATCTTGCGCCGACCGCCGTCGATCAGGCGCCGCCGCGCGATCATGGCCACGAAAGTCGTCTCACTGGCGATGGACGGATCGAAGCGCGCCGCGCTTTTCCACAGGTCGATGAAGATCTCCTGCGTCGCGTCCTCGGCATCAGCCGGGCTCGAGCAGAATCGCCTTGTCAAGGTCCACACTAAACCGCTGAAGCGCGTGATGCACTCATTGGTCGCAACGGGATCGCCTGCCGCGATTCGCTCAAGGATGGTTTTTTCGACTGGCACTCATGAATCCGAGGATCTCGCGAGTGTAGCGAGTCCGAACTGCGCATCGGCTTAGTTGTTGGGTCGTTCACTGGCGAGACTTGCCGCGAGATCCTTCAGTTCAAGCGAAACGCGATCGGCTGAGGTTTCAAGATTGGCGACCGCGCCCCGAATTGCGTCGCCCATGATTGCGGATTGGCTGACCGCTTGCGCGTTGAGGCTCGCGGAGAGAAACAGATTCAGATCGGCGAGTTGGCCGGAAAGCGTCTCGGAAGCGGCGAGCAGGGTGGCGAACTGCAGGTTCATGTCGTGCACCTGCGATTCGATTGCTTCCTTGCGCATAAGCATCGCCGCACGCAGGTCGGAACTCTTCACCTGCTCGCGGACCTTCACATAGGTCGCGATGTAGGTGTTGGTCGACTTCTCGACCGAAGCGATCGCACTGCGCACGCCCTGAATCGCAGCCTGGTAACGATCGATCGATGCCTTGAGCGACTTGAATTCAACCTTCAGGTCCGCATCGGGCGTAAGAATCGGTTCGAAGCACGCGAGAGTGTCACGCGCCGCCGCCCGCAGTTTCGTCAGTGAAGCATTTGCTCCGCCCATGTCGACCGCTGCATCATCGGCCTTGGTGTACGGCGCGCTTTGGCAGGAGCCGAGCAGCAGCCCAAAGCCGAGCAATACGGGCAAGAAGACGATGCAGCGCAGCAAGGAGAGAGTGATGGAAGGGCGCATGGTGGTTGAGCGGGAGAGAGTTGAGGAAGCCTTCGAAATCGACCTTCTGAAATGCATGCTTGCCAACGGTGGGGGAGGGATTCGAACCCTCGAGACCCTGACGGGCCTGCCGGTTTTCAAGACCGGTACATTCAACCACTCTGCCACCCCACCCGTGTCTGCGTCGATTGCAGGGCGCGCATTCTAGCCATGTGCGGCCGCGATCAGGGACGCGTGCGCGCAGATGCCTTCGACGCGTTGCGCGTGGCTCACGCCAAAGTTTCCGCATGCGTGCCGCTGCGTGGAGACATCATCTTGGCGATGCACGCGGTCCAGCCCGTCTGGTGCGACGCGCCGCAACCGCGGCCGGTGTCGCCGTCGAAATACTCGTGGAAGTTGATGAGGTCGCGGAAGGTCGGATCACTCGAAAGCTTCGGGTGCATCGACAGGCTCGGTCGCACGCCGGATTCGTTGGGCAGGAAGAGCCGAGTGTTGCGGCGGACGATCTCGTCGGCGGCGTCGAGCAGCGTGCCCGACCGACCGCTGCCGGTTGGGCAATCGATCTTGAAGTCGTCGCCGTAGTAGTGATGGAACTTCTGCAAACTCTCGACGAGGAGGAAGTTCATCGGCATCCAGATCGGCCCGCGCCAGTTGGAGTTTCCACCAAACAGCCCCGACTGACTTTCCGCCGGCTCGTAGCGAACGGTGTAGGCCTTGGAGTCGATCTGGATGCTGTATGGATTCGCGGCGAGATCGCGGGAAATGCTGCGCACTCCGAACGGCGACAGAAAGTGTCGCTCGTCGAGCGCCTTGCTGAGCAGGCACTTCATGCGATGTCCACGCAGGAGCGAGAGCAGGCGGCGCTCTCCGCGGCCAGGCTCGTTCCAACGCGAAACCAGCGCCGACATCTCGGGCCGTTCGCGCAGGAACCACTCGAGGCGCTCGCGGAAGATCGGTAGTTGCTTCAAGACTTCAGGTTCGATGGTCTCGACGGCGAACAGCGGGATCAGGCCGACCACCGACAGCACCTTGATCGGCTCGATGCGTCCATCGGGGAGGTGCATCATGTCGTAGTAGAAGCCGTCCGCTTCGTTCCAGAGGCCGATGCCCTTGCCGCCCATCTTGGTCATCGCTTCGGCGATTTGCAGGAAATGCTCGAAGAACTTCGCGGCCATGTCCTGATAGAACGGGCGTTCGTGAGCGAGCTCGATGGCGATGCGCATCATGGTGAGCGCGAACATCGCCATCCAACTCGTGCCGTCGGCTTGCTGCAGCCGGCCACCGCCTGGGAGCGGCTGCGAGCGGTCGAAGACACCGACATTGTCCAGCCCGAGGAATCCGCCCTCGAAGATGTTGCGGCCGAAGGCGTCCTTGCGATTCACCCACCAGGTGAAGTTGAGGAGCAGGCGGCTGAACGCGGCGGCGAGGAAGTCGTGGTCGGCGACTCCAGAGCGTTTCTTATCAATCTGGAACACGCGCCAACAGGCCCACGCGTGGATCGGCGGGTTGACATCGCTGAAGTTCCACTCGTAGGCGGGCAGTTCGCCCGACGGATGCATGTAGTGGTCGGTGAGCAGTTTCGAGAGCTGACCCTTGGCGAAATCGGCGTCGACATTCGCCATGGCCACGCAGTGGAACGCGTGATCCCACGCGGCGAACCACGGATATTCCCAAGTGTCGGGCATCGAAAGGACGCTCGACGCGGCGAGATGGCGCCAAGATGCGTTGCGTCCGCTCTTGCGCTGCTCGGGCGGCGAGGGCTGGGTGGGGTCGCCGTCGAGCCAACGGCGTACATCGAAGTCGTAGTACTGCTTGGAAAGCAGCAGTCCCGCGTAGGCCTGGCGCTGAACGCGGCGCGCGTCAGGCGAGGGGAGGTCGCGATGGACGACGGAGTAGAACTCGTCAGCCTCGCGCGCGCGCAGTGTGAGGAGAGCGGGAACATCCGCAGGACTGAAGTCGCTGTCAGCTGGGCAGAGCACCGCATCGATCGATGCGCGCGCGCCCGAAGCGATGGTGAGCCGATGCCACGCCGCCGCCTTCGTTCCGCGCGCGTGCGGATTGACCGCGTCGGGCTTGCCTCCGACGATGCAGTCGTTGAAAGCATCTTTCGGCGCGCCGTCGGTTGCGGGCGTGTGACGCTTGACATGGAAGAGGCGGTCGAAGTTGGTCTCGTTCTCGCAGAAGAGGAACTCGCTGTTGGCGGAACCTTCGAAGCGCAACTCTATGGTTCCCAGTTGCTCGCACTGAGCAACGAGCGTGTTGCGCGAGCGGAAGCCTTCGATCGACGGACGCGCGGCATCGTTGCGCCACGACCAGGTGTTGCGGAAAAACAGCTGCGGGATCACATGGATCTCCGCCGTCTCCGGACCGCGGTTCACCACCTCGATGCGCAGGGCCGTCTCATCGTGCTCGCGCTTGGCGTAGGTGACCCAGACCTCAAAAAAGCGGTCCTCGTCGAGGATTCCCGTATCGAGCAACTCGTACTCAGGATCGAGCTTGGTGCGGAGGGAGTTGGTGCGCACCAGGTCGGCGTAGGGATAAGCGCGCTGCGGATACGCATACATCATGCGGTTCCACGAGTGGCTCGGCAGCGCATCGACATGCCACCAGAGTTCCTTGGCATCCTCGCCGTGATTGCCTTCGGTGTTGGTGAGGCCGAAGAGGCGCTCCTTGAGAATGCCGTCCTTGCCGTTCCACACTGCGATCGAGAGACAGAGGATCTGGTCCTTGTCGCACCAGCCAAACAGGCCGTCCTCGCCCCATCGGTAGGCGCGGCTGCGCGCGTCGTCGTGGGGGAACGACTCCCACGCCGAGCCGTCGGCCGAGTAGTCCTCGCGAACCGTGCCCCACTGTCGGCAGGAGACATAGGGTCCCCATGTGCGCCAGTTGTGATTCTTCGCCGCGCCCTGTTCGCTCAGCCGACCATGCTCGGCCGATGCAGGCTTGTGCATATTGGGAGTACTCATTCGAAGGAGATTCCTGCAGCGGGAGCCTGCAGCGCCTCGAGAAGGCAGCCCACGCTCCAGGCCTGCATCGGACAGCCGCGCGGCTCATAGGGCGCGCTGCCATCGACGATTTCGCTGATGGAGCCGAGGCCGCCGTCGCGCAGTTGTTCGGCGAGGGCGCCATGGAGCTCGAGCAACGCGCGCGCAGAGGCGCTGGTTGTGCGAGTGAGGTCGGACTTGATCAACAGTCCGGTGAGGAACGGCCACGCGGTGCCGTTGTGGTAGGCGAGGTCGCGGCTGCGCTGATCGCCTTCGTAGCGACCGCGGTAGCCGTCGGCGCGCGGACCCAATGTGCGCACGGCGATGGGGCTCGCCAACTCGCGCTTGATGGTCGCGATCGCTTTTTCGCGCCATTCCACTGGGATATCCGGGCAATGGGCGAGCAGGAAGAGTTGATTGGGGCGGACGGCGTCGTCGTTGCCGTTGGGACCGTCGAGCAGATCACGGAAGCATTCAGTCGCGGGATTCCAGAAGCGCGCGAGTGAGACGGTCGCTCGTTGGGCGCGAGCATTGAGGTCGTCCTCACGGGCGCAATAGCGGGGATCGTCGGCGACCATCAGCGAAAGGGCGTTGAGCGAGGCAATCCAAAGCCCGCTGAGTTCGATGGGCTTGCCCATGCGCGCGGTGACGACAAGATCGCCGATCTTCGCGTCCATCCAAGTCAGCTGAAGTCCAGGCTCGCCCGCGCGGATGAGCCCGTCATCGTCGGCGTGGATGCCGTGGCGAGTGCCGTTGATGTAGGCGTCGACGATGGAGAGGAGCGCGGGCAGTTGGCGGCGCATCCACGACCAATCGCCCGATGCCTCGGCGGTGGCCTTCGCGGCGATGATGGCCAGCAGCGGCGCGTCGGCGCTGTGGTACTCAGGCTCGCTGGTTTCGTCGGGAAAGCGGTTGGGTAGCAGGCCGTCGCGGATGTGCTCGAGGAAGGTCTCGATGACGAGCTTGGCGTCGTCAAAGCGGCGGGTGGTGAGGAGCAGGCCGGGCAGGGCGATCATCGCATCGCGGCCCCAGTCCTCGAACCAGGGAAATCCAGCGAGGATCGAGCGGCCTTCGCTGCCGTCGCGTCGCGCGCGGCGGACGATGAAGTCGTCGGCGGAAAGGGCGAGCGATTGCACGTCGGGCGCGGCGTCGAGCATTCGAGCTTGAGCGAGCAGCGCGCGGCGGCGGGCGCGTTCGCGGGCGAGGATCGTGGCACCATCGATGGAGATGGAGGCGATGGAGGGATCGAGTCCGATGATGAGCGCCCGCGTCTGGCCGGGCGCGAGGTCGAGCGCGCAGGTGACGGCGTGACAGGCGGAGCCGGTGGCGTCGTATCCACGGGCGCGCTCCTCGCGCAGAGCATGGCGGCGCCACCAAGTTGCGGCGCGGGTGAGCTCAGCGTCGGGTGCGGCGTTTGGTGCGGCGTTGGGAACGGCGATGAAGAGGGTGGTGTCGGTGTTGGCGAGTCGGTTGGCGGGGAGGACGATGGTCGCGCGGCCGCCGGTGGCGATGGCGACATCGGGGAGCCAATTGGCGTCGGGATCGACCTGATGGTGGCCGCGATGCTCGACGAAGACGCGTGCTTCGAGGCGCAGTGGGGCGGTGGCGGCGGCGGCGAGAGTCCAGAGGATGGCGACGGCGCGTTCGTCGCGGAGCATGACGATGCGGCGCTCGATGCGGGCGGTGCCGGTTTCGATGGTCCAGGTGGGAATGCCGTCTTCAAGCTCGAAGGCGTCGATGCGGCGGTAGCCATCGGGGTCGACGGTTCCGTCGGCCCAGCGTCGGCTGGCGAGGGGGATGCGTTGGTTGTTGACGAGAATTTCTTCGTCGACGAACGGCACGAGCATCCGTCGCCCAATCGGGGACAGGCATGCACCGATGAGCAGGCCGTGATACCGCCGCGTTGCAAGTCCGCAGACGGTGCCCAGCGCGTAGTCGCCCGAGCCAGTGGTGGTGAGCCACTCGCGGCGACTTCCTTCGGTCAGATCGGCGGCGAGACGACGGTCAAGCGCGATCCGAACAATCGGGTCGAGCATCGGCGTTATGGAAGTGGAGGTGCGCGCCACGGTCATGGTGTTTGCAGACCCGAACCATACTTGATTCGCCCGTTGATCATCACTACTTGCCCATCACTCCTTGCCCATCGACCCTTGCCCATCGACCCTTGCCCATCGCCCCTTGCCCATCCCCCATCGGCGCGAGGCCTCAGCGGACTCGTCGGCCTGGCCACGGTGCGGCGAAGATGTGGATGTCTTCCTCATGGATGTGGAAGCGCACGACCCCGGTTGTCGGCAATTCCTGCGCTTCGCGGGCGGGGAGGCGTGCTCGCAGGGCGCGACCGTCGGCGCGGGTGGCGATGACATCGGTGAAGAGGCCGGCGGGCTCGTGGGCGATGATGCGTGCGTCGACGGAGATCGCGGGTTTTTGA
>Ga0114978_10003685_pt1 | contig 12502 bp, 19 predicted proteins | sample S_140212_EF_Meta_FD_87027 | JGI IMG/M metagenome (GOLD analysis project Ga0114978, IMG submission 87027) | Freshwater microbial communities from Lake Simoncouche, Canada to study carbon cycling - S_140212_EF_MetaG | ecosystem: Environmental > Aquatic > Freshwater > Lake | place: Lake...
GGCCTAGAAAAAATTGGTAACATACAGGCCAGTGCAGCGACCTTATCTACATCACAAGCCAACCAAAATCTTACATTAGCTCCTAATGGTACAGGAACGGTCAACGTATCGTCTAGCACCACAATTACTGGTGACTTGACTATTGCCAACCAAGGGGATCTTCGACTCAGAGAAGCATCGGGCAACGGTACCAACTACATTGCTATGCAGGCCGCAGCTACTATGGCTGCAGATTATACCATTACTTGGCCAGCAGCAGTATCGGGCACTAGTGGGTTTGTGTTAACTTCCGATACTAGTGGCAACTTATCTTGGGCCAGTGCAGGCGGAAATATTCCTGTAAGCGATTCTGGATCCACAGCCACAGTACACTATCCGTTTTTTGGAACAGCGTCTGGATCAATACCAACTTCATTAAGTCCTTTAGTTAGATCAAACTTGGCATTTGTGCCCAGCACAGGTGAATTGAGACATGCAATATTAACAGGTGGTACCGCATCAAGTGCAACACTGACCCTACGATCTACTACTGATGCCACAAAAGGACAGGTATACATTGACGAAACCACAGCAAGTAGCAGTTCAACAACTGGCGCTTTAAGAGTTGGCGGCGGAGTGGGTATCGGCGGAGCATTGTATACTGGCGGAAAGATTATAACAATCTTCGGCTCCGGTGCAACGTTAACCGACAGTACTTCAAACATGGAAATACAAGACAGCGGCGGAACTTCAAGACCGTCATTGGCTTTCCATCGCCCTGGAGTATATGCTTCAAAGATCACTTTCAACACCGATAATGCATTTTACTTTGGTGGTTGGTCAGCAGGCTCAGGCGCAAGCCCAATTGTCTGCGGCGGAGTAAATCCCGGTACAACTAACGCCTATGACTTAGGTACCAGCAGCCTGCGTTGGAGAAACATTTACACACAAGACTTGCATCTCAGCAACGGTATTGGTGATTATACCATAGTCGAGGGTGAGGAAAATCTTTATTTGGTAAACAACAAAACAAATAAGAGCTTTAAATTTGCATTGATTGCGGTAGATGCGTCAGAAGTTCCTCCAAAATCTCAAACTTAATAATTGTATTAACTTAAATAAAGGATGATTACACTATTCGAAAGAGTAGAGGATTATCCTTTATTCAAATTTAAATTAGATTCTGCGATTTTTGACAAAATATGCCAAGACGTCTATGCTTCTATTGACAAAAATCAAGATGTTGGACATACACTAGTTGGATCTATATACAACGGCAGTGAAGTACTGCTCAACTCAGATAATAATACATTGATCGAACTAGGAAATGAGTTTATCAAGCAGACATCAGCTGATGCGGCTGTTAACATTGAACTGTTTGTCGGTGAAGCGTGGACCGTTCTCCAAAAAGAAAATGACTACAATCCCTTACACATGCACAGCAGTTTTTTAAGCGGTGTTATGTATATTGAAGTTCCTGAATTTATTGGCAAGGTAAAAGATACTAGGCGGCGCACCGCTAAAAGAAACGAAGACGGATTTATTACATTTGTAAATAGTTTTGGATTTAAGACATTTAAACCTGTGGTTGGAGAAGGATTTATCTTTGCTTCTAATTTACCGCACATGGTATATCCATTCAGTGATAGTGGTAGACGTATTTCTATCAGTTGGAATTTAGAATTAGGCGCTACAACGCAAATTAATTATACTTAAGGAACAGCATGAAAATAACTATTGTGGGAGGCGGTACTGCAGGTTGGCTTGCAGCACTGTTTATCAGCAAAATACAAAAAGGCAGTCATGAAGTCACAGTTATTGAATCTTCAAAGATAGGAATCATCGGCGCAGGTGAAGGATCCACTGGACATCTAAAAGATATCATAAACGGCCATATTTGGGATTTTGGCTGCAACGAATATGATTTTATGCGCGAATGCGATGCGACTCTTAAATTAGGTATTAAACATAAAGGGTGGACTAATAATATAGACCAACACTATTATGGACCAATTGATGGATCATCGACTGCAGGCGATATACCCGATGTAAATTTTTTATATGCACTTGGCTGGGAAGATCAGGCAAAATTGCATAGGTCAACGCCATTGGGTATTTTAGTCGACGACAAAAAATCTACGTATTTCGACGAACGTTCAACTTCAACAAACCATGCCTATCACTTTGATGCACACAAAGTTGGGAAATATTTTAAAAAAATCTGTGCCACAGAAAATGTCAAGCACATTGATTCCGAAGTCATCGATGTGGTTCTTAAAGAAAACGGATTTATTAAGTCTATAAAATTAGAGAATCAACAAGAAATTGAATCAGATTTTTTTATTGATGCTAGTGGATTTCAGCGAGTGTTAATATCTAAGCTAGGCCATAAATGGAAAAGTTATAGTAAACATCTTCCAGTAAATTCAGCCATGCCCTTCTTAATGCCTTACGAAGAAAACGAAATAATCGAACCAGTAACTGAAGCATGGGCGCACAAGGCAGGATGGGTTTGGAATATCCCAACACAGAATCGTCGAGGCTACGGCTATGTGTACTCAGATGAATTTACCACAGCAGATCAGGCGCAAGCTGAAATAGAAAAATCGTTGGGTAAAAAAATAGAGCCAATACGAGTTCTCAAATTTGATTCCGGAAGACTAGAAGATGTGTGGATTAAAAACTGCATGTGCATAGGACTTAGCGCAGCGTTTTCGGAGCCTCTAGAAGCCACCAGCATACATTCGACCATTGTACAATTAACATATTTTGTTTTTGAATATCTAAGAGACACAGTAGACGATACATACAGCCCCGGGACAGCCGCTGCTTATAATAGACGAATTGGACACATGTACGATACATTTATGGACTTTTTAAATGTACATTATATGGGTGGCAGAAACGACAGTGAATTTTGGAAATACATCGATTCTGGCGCAACTAGAACAGAATTTGTTCAAAATTTATTAGACATGTGTAAGCATAGATCCCCAAATCATTCAGAATTTTTGGGATTTTATGGCTACGCAGGATGGGCCCTATGGTCGCACGTTCTTGCAGGAACCGGACATTTATCCCCAGCAATTGCTAGAAAAGAGCTAGAATTTTACAATAAAGTAGATGAAGGTAAACAAATTTATACAGATCGGCACAGACATATGGTCAGATCGTATGAACGATTATTGGATAATACCGCCTTTACAAATATTCTAAGACAAGATAAATAATACGGAGAGATATATTATGGGAATTAATTTTGCTGGCGGCGATATTACCGAATTAGCAGCTAACAAGCTGGCAAGTTCTGGCCGGGTTATTCAAACGGTTGAAGTTCAAAGTGCTGGAAATCATGCATTTGGATCCGGTGCGGGTGGAGATTTGTATAGTGCAAGCATTGTTACAAGTGCAGCTGGAAATAAAGTGTTAGCATATTTGTTTATGTACCATCGAGTTGATCCGGGCGAAGGCCCGTGGGCAATTGGATTTAATATCCTAAGATATAACGGGCCAGGATCAGGCAGTGGAAGTAACCTAATCCACAGTGGATGGAACGGTACCACCAATTACTATCTCGGACACTATGAGAAATTTTATTTACATAGTCCGGGTGCAGTAGGTACCCATACGTATACCGCAAACTTTGTTAACTACCCGCAAGGGTCAACACATTATGTTAACAACGCTGGAAATCAAGGCGGCGAAGGTACTGGAGTAATTAGACTAATGGAGATAGCAGCATGAGTATTAATTTTGCCAACGGCGCAGAGCTTACCACAGCCGGATCTCGTATCAATGCTATCGGTCACGTTATTCAAGTAGTTGAAGCACAACACACAGGAAGAATCGAAACGTCAAGCACTAGTCCTCAATCATTCTTTTCAGGATCAATAACCTTGCAAAAAGCAACTAATCGAGTTGCATATTATTATAACAGTGCGCAACGCTGTGACGTTGGCGCTGGCCCGTGGAACTTAGGCTATCATAGGCTAATTTATACCAATGACAGCAGTCAACTATTTTATAGTAGTTACAACGGATTCACTCATAACACTATCATTCACTACGCTAAGATTGGCGTACACACACCGGGTTCAGTTGGCCCGCACACTTATAGAATTGATGTGTGGGCATATCCTGGAGCAAATTTACAATTTAATAGCCCAGGAAATCAAGGCAATGACGGTACAGCTGTTTTAAGACTAATGGAAATAGGAACTTAACATGGCAATTATCTTTACAAATAATTCAACAATCAACGATCATACCAACGGCCGTGTGTACATGCCACAGACTGTGGTTCAGGTTGTATACAATACTTGGACTGGCACCACCTCTAGCACAGGCAGTGGTTTTATCAATACATTTACCACTTCGATTAATATCAAGTCAGGCAGCAGAGTATTGGTAGAATACTATCAAAAGCAAAGAGAAGACAACGGCAATAATACGTGGCACCTAGCAAGGCATCGGGTAGTTATTAATGAAACTGGACAGGAAGTTTTTCAAAGCGGATTCAACGGAGCACACACTAACACCATTTATCAGTTTAACTGTGCAAAATTAGTTACTCCCTCTAGTTCAGGAGCATTAACTTTCCAAGCGCAGGTTTCGGGGTGGAGCGGTACCATGTATTTTAACAACGAAGACGGGACTGCTTGGTTACGACTATCAGAGATTGCCGCAAACTCTTAAAATAATAAAGGAATAAAAAATGATTGGACATAAACGATTAAACGATGTTGGCAGAGCACTGCAATATTTGGTTCCGGAGGCTATCAAATGGTCTGTAAGAAGCCCTAGTACAGCACTGGATCCTGAACAAGATGGTGTTGTTATTGAGTATCAAGAGCCCTATGCTGATGCACCTACAGCGCAACAAATTCGAGACAAGATTAAAGAATTAAACGACAACGAACCAATGCGTTGTGTTAAAGAGTTGCGAGATAAATTTTTAAAAGACAGCGATTGGACAGAAACGCCATCGTTGCAAACTATCAAATCTGCAGAATGGCATGCAGCGTGGCAAGCATATAGAACTGAATTGCGCAATCTTCCAAACAGAATGCGAGCCAACGAGTGGACACCGATTTTTGATGAGCAAGGGCTATTACACCTAAGTAATTTTCCAAAACCTCCAACTGAATAAAGCTGTAAATTTTTAATATGTAAAAACGGACCGCAAGGTCCGTTTTCGCTGAGTGACAATTTTGTTCTTAATAAATATTGCACGGAGATTATCATGAACACTATTGAACATTTAGAATTATACAAAAACGAAGGAAAAATCTACAGTCCAGAAATTGCTGCAATTTTAGAAAACGATATTTACGCAATGATGGATTTTCAAGACAGTGAATTGTTTTTAACTCTGCCTGAAACTATCAAGTGGTGCCAGGATAATTTAGATAAATCAATTTGGGGAAGCCAGGAGCTGGTTGAGGCTTATCAAAAATCTAAAGGTATCTAATAGTGATAGTATGCTTTCCAAGTATCATACATCAATCTAATCTTGAGCTGCAACTAGACGATAGAATAAAAATTTCTAAAAATTTAAAAGAAATCGAACAAACGTTAATCAATTTAGAAAATCCTTGGATTGACCATGTTAAAAATTCTATGGGAATTGTTCAACCTCACCTTACAGAAGATTTGCATGTTGTGAACTCAGCAGTTATTAAAGAAGTCAGTCGAGTGTGCAACCTTCTAAGAGTAAGAAAAAGTTTAAAACCAGTAGCAGCACAGAGTTGGATAAATTTTTATAAACAGTATAGCTATCAAGAATCACATTATCATCCTAATTTTTCATTTAGTGCAGTTTACTACCATACCGTGACAGAAGATACAAAAATCATTTTCGAAAGTCCGACTTTAGATATGTTGCCGTTAGAAGTTGACTGCCAAACTGAATTAAATCAAAATTACCTAACAATATATCCCAAGCAAGGAGATATTTTAATATTTCGAAGCCATATACGACATCAAGTACCGATGCAAAACACTGACAAATTAAAAATTTCGTTTGCTTACAATTTTAAGCTGGAGAATTAAATGTATAATATAACACAAGAAAAAGTTGATCCGATTAAACAGTGGTACCCTACACCTGTATGGTTAGATTATTTAGATATCAGCAAAGAAAAATTAATTGATTTAATACACTGGGCCAAAATGCAACCTTGGGATAATGTAGGACACAGCTACGCATTTACCACACGAGGTGGCGATCAATTAATGCCCGACAAACCAATTTGGGAATATGAAACTGCTCCTGGAATAAAAGAAATCATGTCTCAAGTTCAGACCGCCGCCGATTCTTGGATTCAATCGTATTCGAATCAACCAAATTTTAAAGCTACTCCAAATTTTGCTCACTTTGTATTTTACGAACCGTACGGACAACAATGGCCGCATTACCACAAATGCACATGGACGGCAGTTTTAGGTTTACGAAATAACGGAACCTTGATATTACAAGACCCTAGGCCTACAGCGATCTCTCAAGGTCATATGTTGTTAAAAGAAGTAATTATTAATCCAGGGCAATTATTTATTTCTCCCGGGTATTTAATTCATTCAACTGCATCAGTTGCTCGCGAAAGAGATGTCCTTGTGTTTATGGGAGACTAGTACGTGGATCTCGAGTATGTAATTTTAACAGAAGTAATTGACAAAGAAAATTGTAAAAAACTAGCAGGCAGAATCAAAGAAAAAGAAAAAGAAAATCAATTTTTTTTCGATCAGCAGTGTCTTAACAGTCCTGCATTTAGAAATTTGTTAGATGATTTGGCAAACTATCTTAAACCAATAATAGAAAAAACACTTGACTGCGAGCTTTGGACCACGTATAATTACTGTAGAATCTATAAAAAAGGTGAAATACTAGTTCCTCATAAAGATAAAAATCAATGTGAGATCGCATTGTCAATTACACTCGACTATGAAAATTCAAAACCGTGGCCTATACATATTTTTAGCAACACGGAACAGGAAGTTGTAGATATTAATCTTGACATCGGTGATGTATTAATTTACAAAGGATTTGAAATTTTACACTGGAGGAATCAATTCGATGGACCAGGTGATCAAATACAAGCATTTTTATTTTATGCTACAGACAACAGATTTCAAGATCCATTTTTTCCAGGGATTGAAAAATTAATTAAACGAGACTACAAATGGCTGTTATAAGCAATCCTCCACTTACTGAAGACTTTTCAGTAGCCCCGGATCCACAATATATCTTTGTGTTCGACGATCTATTACCCCAGTGGTTAGTTACATGGGGTGATGAAATGATGCAAAATTTTAATTGGAAATATGGACAATCTGCGTATCCGGGCGGAGAACGATTCTTTGGTCAAATATTAAAAGACGATAATATCGTAAGAGAAGAACCCTGGCCGATGATTGTAAATTTAATCCCTCGAGCTTTTAGAACAACAAAAATTAAAAAAATACTCGGGGATGACTCGCAACTAATTGATATTAAAAAAATTTTAGTTAACGGACAATTACCAACAACTCCTGGAAATCCTCATAAAGACAGTTCTACATCAAACATGTGGACATTGATTTATCATTGTTCAAATACTGACGGTGCTAATGCATTTTATAAAGATGATACGGGAAAAGAAATAATCAAAGAGGTTGAATTTAAACAAGGAAGATGTGTGTTATTTCCTAGTTGGTATACACACACCGGCCTCCCTCCCAAGACCGGGTGGAGAATTACAATAGCATATCATATGGTTGTTGAATCTCCTTTAAATCAAAAAAGATTTTTAAGTGCTATTACACCACTATGATAGAAACTATAGATCCTTTTAGACCGTTTATTTTTAAGACTAAATTTGATTTTAGCAAATTAGAAATAACTGATAGAATCGAAGAATCAATTTTTCATTATGCTGATAGTGAACTAGGCCTTCCTAATTTTCAAACAACTAATCACACAGCTCAGCCACATACTTGGATAGCATTCCAGCCGTATATTGATTTTATCAATGATACCATAGCTGAAATTTGGAAAGTTTCAGATCTCGCTGACCTGCAGCGATTTATCACGTCGAGTCATTTAAATCGATACACACAAGGATACGCACTCCGAGAACATGCACATCCCGGGGTAGATTACGTAATTACCGGATACATCAAAAAACCTGTAAACTCTGGCGATATCGAAGTTAGAAATCCATTGGAGTACCAGTGGCATACTTTACCGATAAACGGTCACCCAGACGAATCGTGGAGACCTATTTCAGCTGAAGAGAATGATGTGTTAATATTTCCTGGATGGTTGTATCATCGAACACAGCCGAGTCAATGCGACTTGCCTCGAGTTGCATTAAGCATGATGATTAGAACTCGACTTGCTCAAGGTATTGAATGATAGAAACTATAAATTTATTTGGGAATTATATTTTAAAAGTAAAATATCAGTTTGACTGGCCGACTCTTCAACACAAATTAGATGATATTTTTAAACAAGATATAACAAATTGTCATCCAGAAGTTAAAGAAGGAAATAGTACACTGTTGTCAAGGATCCAAGAACCACATACTTGGCCAGAACTTCAAGATTACATGAAGTTTATTTCGTCAACAATGCCGCAAGTTGCTGAAAAATACGATCTTCTACCTGCAGGAGTGCAGTTAATGAACAGTTGGATAAATTGTCATCGACCCGGCGGTAAAAGTCTACAGCACGAACACAGCACTGTAGACATTGTATTCAGTTGCTATCCTAAATTTCCAAAAAACAGTGGTAGAATAGAATTCAAAGATCCTTTAGAGTACCATTGGCACGGATATCCTAAAAAGAATGATAGAAATATGTATTGGCATGCTGTTGACATTGAAGAGGGAGATGTGATAATTTTTCCTGGCTGGATCAAACATCGAACTGAAATAAATCAAAGCAACGAAAACAGATACGTACTAACAGTTAACTTAAATTTAATTAAATGAATAACTCTCTTGATCATTATATCGGTTATTTTGAAAACGTAATTTCTGAAGAATTTTGTAAAAAAATAATTTCTGAGTACTCTGATCGAGAGTGGCAATCGCACATTTGGCAAAATATGTCGTTGCCGACCATGCAGTACGACACAGCCGAACCCGAAGTTTTTTATTTAAAAAATGAAAATAATAAAGAAATTAAAAATACACTAGCCATGTTTTCAATGATGGCTATTGATCGATATCAAAACGATAAACAAATCCCAGTTGGGTTATCGAAAGTACACGAATATCGAATTAATCGATATAATAAAAATTGTTTTATGAGAAATCACATCGATCACATCTATGATTTATTCGATGGTGAAAATCGAGGTATCCCTGTATTAAGTATTATTATAAATTTAAACAACGAGTATCAAGGAGGAGAGGTTGTCTTTTTTGATAAATTAAAATTTAGTTTAAAAACTGGAGATATTCTTGTATTTCCTTCTAATTTTCTTTTTCCGCACAGTGTTCAACCAATAACTGATGGAGTTAGATACAGTGCAGTTTCGTGGGCCTATTGATGATTACACATATTTTCACAGACATAGAATACAAATATAGTATTTTTGAAATTCCGTTTATTAACGAAAATCAAAAAGAAATAATCACAACTGTGCATGAAACAACGGAAAAAATTAAAAAGTTTTTGGATTCCCAAGAAGAATCTAAAAATATAACTTGGTTTTATCAACACTACAATACATTCACTGCCACTGCCGGAGATAAAAATTTTTATAATTTATTTGTTGCACTAACACAAATAGTATCGGAGTATATCAAGATACATCGAGTGGAAACCGATAATATGCTATATATGCAGTCATGGATAAACAATCATATGTACAATGAAGTTTTAGGAACACACGAACATGCATGTCCAATACATGGATATGTATCAATCGATCCAAAATTTAGTAAAACTGTTTTTACTAAAGGCATATCTGACGATGTGATGTACGAAGTTGAGAATTTAGTTGGAAGAGTGTATATTGGTCCAGGAAAACACTTTCATAAAGTAGAAAATACAAAAGAATATGAAGGGCAACGAATAACCATAGCATTTGATATCAACGATGAAAAAAACACCCATCTAAGTTTTATTCCAATAATTATTTAAAGAGATAACAATGCAACCTATCAACAATACTATAACTCCACTTAAATCTAATAAACCTTATCCAAAATTTAATCCAGACAATGTGTTAATTTTTGACGACATGTTTCCGCCATACTTACAAGACGAGCATGAAGTTCAAATGTTAATGTATCATTGGGAGTACGGACATTTTACAGATCACACTAAACCATACGACAAATTTTTTGGTCGTCAGATGTTTCATCGAGCACAAGGCGGTTCTCAAGCACAAACTCCACCATTTATTAACAACCTAACATCTCTACTCAGTAGTGTTGTTAGTCATCTTATCGATCCGGATGCTCAATATCTTGGACTGTACAGAATTAGTGCCAACGGCCAAACTCCCGGAATGATTGCTGGAGCCCATGTCGACACCAAAGAAAGAAATAATTTTTGGACAGCGGTATACATGGTCAACGAAGGAGACGGTGATTTAGTATTTTATGACGAAAATAATATAGAAAAAGATCGAGCTGTCTTTAAGAAAGGAAGACTGGTAGTGTTTCCATCCGGGTATGTTCATGAAGCATTACCTCCTACTAATACTAAATGGAGAGTGTCTATCGGTATTATGTTTGAGATTAGCACAAATAGACATTTAAATGATTGATAAAGAGTTATGGAATGTATTTTATCATCTGAACCCTAACGGTGGTCCCTGGGATCATCCCGACGGATCTCCTGATCAACATGTAGTTAATTTTATTGGTTGGGCAAATGAAAAAAATGATTCTAAAATTCTTGATGTAGGTTGCGGCTATGGTAAAAATTCTAAATATCTTTTGCAAGAACGGTTCTCGGTAACAGGTGTTGATATTTCAAAATTTGCCGTAACCAAATGTTTAGAAACCATGCCCTTGGGAAACTTTTTATCTATTGATATATTAGAAAATAATTTTCCTAACGAAGAGTTTGATACAATTATCGATGCTGGTGCAATGCATGTTAATGATCCAAAATTACATAGAGATTTTTTTAAAGAGTATCATCGATTACTTAAACCTGGAAAAACTTGTTTCATTCGAGTCTTTAATCAATTAGAAAATACCGAAAAGCCAATATTTTTTGTCTACCTACGTATGCCTGTATATGGGTCAACCGTTGAAAATATTAAAAATTTAATTACAGATCTATTCGATATCGAACACATTGAATACGATCCAGATTATGGAATGCACGGGTTAGGTTGTAATTACTTTTATCTAAGAAAAAAATGAAATCAGTTGCGATAATTAAAGATTTTTTCTCTACAGAATGGTTACAAAAAGCCAAAGGCTTTGAAAAAGCCCAGACATATTCACCGCAGTGGATTACTAATCATCAATTTTTTCCACCGCAATATGTCGAAGGTCCGGGTATAATATTAATTAATTTTATACCAAGTCCCTTTGATCTACAGCTACAAGATTATATGATTGAGCAGGGGTGGCTTAAATACAGACCAAAACATTTTCATGCACTATTATATAGAGGGTGTCAAGGAAGCTATGTGTGCTGGCACCGAGATGGCAAAGAAGATTATACACAGCTCGAGAGAGCTGCAATGAGCATATATCTAAATGAAGAGTGGGGATCGTTGTGGGGTGGGTGGTTCTCTTGGCAAGAAGACAATTCGGAAGTAATTAATAGTTACGTCCCTCAGTATAATTCAGCCGTGGTAATATTAAACGACGTTGAACATTGCACGACGCCTATCGGCCCATCGGCAAAATACCCAAGGGCAAGCATACAATTATTTTTTGAAAAAGATGCATTAAACACGGAATATTTTAATAATCAATTATGAAATCAGTTGCAATAATTAATAATTTTTTTAGCAATAAATGGCTGGCTAAAGCAGACATGTTTTGTAGAGTCCAACGAAAATCGATGGTGTGGACTACTAATCATACAATGTTTGATGCAGATCTGGTCGAAGGTTCTGGAATTATCCTAATCAATGTTATTCCAAGCCCATTTGATAATGAACTTCACGACTATTTGTTAGAGAAAAATATCTTAAAAAAGCCTGCTAAATTTTTCACAGCATTGTTGTATGTCGGTCACGAAAATAGTTATATTACTTGGCATCGAGATGGAAAGACTCCGTACGCCTCTGATACTCGAGCAGCAGTTAGCATTTACTTAAATGAAAGTTGGGAGTCCGGGTGGGGAGGTTGGTTTTCCTGGAAAGAAGATGGCCATAAAGAAGTAAAGAATTTTATTCCTGAATATAATAGTGCGGTAATGTTGTTACAGGATGCCGAACATTGTACAACTCCAGTAACTCCAGCCGCAAAAGAAAAAAGAGTGAGTTTCCAGTTATTTTTTGATCGAGAATCTCTAAACGATGAATACTTTAAAGACTGATTATATAAAAGTATTCGATGTTGA
>Ga0114978_10003687_pt1 | contig 12498 bp, 13 predicted proteins | sample S_140212_EF_Meta_FD_87027 | JGI IMG/M metagenome (GOLD analysis project Ga0114978, IMG submission 87027) | Freshwater microbial communities from Lake Simoncouche, Canada to study carbon cycling - S_140212_EF_MetaG | ecosystem: Environmental > Aquatic > Freshwater > Lake | place: Lake...
ATAAGGTCCAGCGTTCTAATGCACTACGTGGAAATCGTACACGCAGTCATAAGAAGAGAAGGCATCGTAACCACAAGGCCCACCTAGCTCACAAGGCCCTAGTGGCCAGGAGCAAGTGTCTTCTTCTGAACAACTGGACCAATGCGTCTCTAGCGGCGGCTAGCTGTCCTTGATCTTGATCTTGACTTTGACCGTTTACGGGTTTTAGAGACATGTTTATGCTTCCTGTATGACTTCAGCCTTCTGTGTAAGTCAATAGTATTTCTGTACGGCCGGGTTCTACCTAGTAGTACAGGTGCTAGATTAGGCCGGATTGACTGCGATTTTGCATTAATCCCTAGCATTTCCGCAGTCGCTGGTGCCGAAGGCACGTAGCCCTGTCTGAGATGCGGTGGCACATACGGCATCTTAAGCTACTATCCAACTTGATTTTAAGAATTGTTGCATCCCTTTTGCACTTCCTCGGAACAATGCAATCCAGATGGAACAATTACCTGAGCCGCATATAATATACGGACACTTCGACATTACAATGGTTATAGCCAGGTAGAGTTTAGAGAATTTAAACGCATTATCGCAGACCTTATCCACTGTTGTCAACGCCTTCGGAATGTGTCTAATCTCATCCTTGAACCACACTGCCTTTTCGCCCAGTTCGGCAATCATTGCCTCAATGAATTCCGTTTCATCTGATTGTACAAAGAAGCGTGTCTGAGGCCGTTCCTGTAAGATTGCTCTCGCTCTCTTAATATAGTCCGTATAGCTCGGCAAGGCCGTTTCCGTAGCCTTGTCATTCCCCCTGTAAAATAATACACAGGTATTCTGATAATCTAACGAATACTTAGCCTCCAGATCCTTAATCAGTCCCTGCACTTCTTCAGAAGGCGTAAAATATTTCTGAAGAAATGGTTTTACACCAGCATAATCCAGTTTCATATAATCGGTATATTGATGAAAGTGTTCGTATAAAACTGGCCCTCTGTAAGTGATCTTTTTATTTATGTCTAGAGTGAAAAATGACTCTAAACAACCAGGTCTGTACCAGTTAAATGCGTCGCTAGTGTCTATGGTATCGGGTAACTTTCTATACCGGTTGAAGTATTCAATGGTATAATGAAGTATGACTGAGCATGTAGAAAAGAACCCGTTATTCGAATGCTTTACTATAAGCGTCGGATTTGGTACAATCTTTTTTCTGGGAGGTGGTAACCAAGATGACATTTCTAATTTTGCTATTTTACATTTGTATATAGAATATACGAAAGAGCATATGCCGTAACGAAGAATCCTGAGGTCGTGTAATGGTAGTCCTGACCCTTCAACAGAGATGCAATGCCGATAGAGCTTGCTACCATGGCAGCATCTGAAAACAGAATAATGGGCCCACCCTTGATATAACTCTTGAATACATCAATCATGCTATTGTGACCCTGGGGTATCTTGTCAACTACACCATATGCAAAGGCGACATCATGTACCAGTTGAATTACGACGGCCAATGCAGTAAAGTACCAAATAGACCAGCCTTCCTTTTCCATAAAAAAGTAAGAATAAAGGTAACGAGCAATAGCAATCCCAATTGCAATGATCCCTACGTCGGACAAGACAGCTGCCAAGCCAAATTCATCGTACCAGACATTTATAGGTTGACCAAAGGTCTGAGGAAAGAATCTAGCTAAGAATATCACCACCGTATCTACGAATAAGATCGCAGGCAAATAAAACCACCAGTCTTCATTTGCCAGGTAATTAGCCACATTGGCTGGCTGTATGTGATCCATCTTCTATTCTAGATATCAATTAAAATCTGTCTCTCCCATTCAGAAAAACGCATGATACTAAAGTCATAGTCAGTCTCAGAGATACGCTCGTATTCTATTTCCAACAACTCATCCGTTATAGAGAGCCATGATTTCACTTTGACGCATGGAAGCTTTGAAAAGAATGATGCCATTTCGGGGTAATCTAAGACAATAGGTATAGATCCCAGATAAATAGACTCCCAGAACCGGTGAGTATCTGGCCCATTGCCTCGCGGGCAGAAGGTAAACTTATGCGCCTTTACATTCTCACAATATGCCTGATACGGAATCCTCTCATTCATATCAGATTTGACCCAGGGTAATTCGCTAAAGTAGATATCTAGGATTGCTCGTTCCTGAGGCCATGTATACACATTGAAGTTCATGTAGGCTAGAGTCTCTGCATCCTTAACTTTACGCCTAGATACATTATATATAATTTGCTCATTTTCAACAGCCAGATCACTATGAGTATCAACACCTATGGGTACTGGTACTATATTCGACTCTATACGTTTTACGTTTATAGCAAACCACTTCTTATAGAGGCCGTCAAATCTCGTGCTACTTTCTGTAGTGATTGAATAATCTGACATTCCCGTTATCCAATACTGCTGGTGCGGCGGGAATATGGGAGGCGTTATCTGACCCCTATATTCTGTAGGCCTATTATGCTCAATAGAATCTGTAAACATAAAGACATGTGTATCAGAGTTACTTTTAGCGAGATCAATATACTTGGTTTGACTGATTAAGTCTTCAGGAGACCAAGTAAAGTCTTTGAACCGCATGTGTACTATCTTATTACGCCCTATAACCAAAAATATACAACCATACGCGCTCTAAGATATAGCCATTCAGGCCTCCCTGAGGATGTATCAAAGTCAGCTCGCGAAGCATATTTAGATACGTTTCCTTGGAATGCACTCGTACTACCTCCCTATTCACCTTGAATAGGCCCGCGAAGCTGAATGGGATCAACGAAACACACTCTTCATATGTATACAAAGGGAACCTACAACGATCAAAAAATGCATTGATAACACTCATATGGGCTTGTTTGGGATAGATATGCCTATGATCTTCAATAAATTCATTGATGCCCGCATCATCAAAGGGCACCGGACTCACAATCTGAAGATTCCTATTAATCTTAGTCACCATGTATTTCAAGCCATACTCGGTAAGTTTTTCTGAAGCCCTAATAACCTCCTTAGAGGGAATAGTATCAGAATAGATGTAGCCTAGGGGCTGTATAGTACGTGTCTGATCAATTGCGTCAATTGCACATAAGATAGTCGGATTATGGGGAAAGGGGTCCGCCTGTGTGAATACTATATTAGCACTGAGCGACTCATAGTTAGAGACAATATGATACAAGTAAGTATGACCCTCCCGACCAGTATTGTCTAACCTGATTACAAATGGAAGACTAGCATTTGGCTTTGAGCTGCCCTTATTGTACAGCGTACAGATATCAGAATAGGCCTCTGTCCACTGTACATCCTCCTCATATCTAGCGACTACTATGGTCAGTTCATTAGTATTAAATGTCTCACCTGCGTAAGATAGTTTGAAAGTGTCTTGAAAGTCAGTTGGCTCTAGGGACCATCGTGTCCATCTGTTTTTCTGAGTGTAGAGGAACCCCTTTTTATACTGATTGGGGGCACCCAAGTACTGTGTCATGTTATAACGGTCTTTTGCAAGCCGAATAAAGATGTAACCATCCTTATCTTCCAATATCCACTCGTTCGTGGTATCACGCGCATCTGTATCAGACCAGAATACCTTGTTTTGTCTAGTATGAGCAGTTAAAAGCTCAGAATCGCGTAAAATATGCACTCTACTAGAGTCACCGCTGACCAGTTTTATTACTACGCAGAATTCCTCATTTGCTAGGAACATTATAAGATAATTCCTTTTATACTTTAGACCCATTATATAGATGGACCAATATAGATTACAGTTACTACGGGCAAATAGGGTTGTCGCATATAATAATATGTATTTAAAAGATCAGGTAGGAAGAATATCCAAGAGTATAACTTCGACTGATTATTTGAATGAGCGTTATGGGGGTATGCGAATTATAAATAATTCGAGCATGTTTTTTGAAGATATTATGACTGAAGAATTAATGGCTCAACAAAATACCGGTAATTCAAATACTGTCACGTCACCATCTATAAGTAGTATTGGACAGATTTTCACTGCATTACAGGCCCTTCTAGTCTACAATGCCTCTATAAGTGTACCTCCTACCAGATCAGCTAGATTAGCATATTTGTGGTTTTTCACTGTTGCTTCTGGATACTCCTGGGTATCACCGTCTACGTCTATTACAGGCACGAAAGATTCATGGAACTGGGATACAAAGAATCTGATTACGGATGATATTAAAATATTCGTTTGGATGACACAGGTCCTCGTGAATACCATGAGCAACTTTGTACCATCCTATAATACAGGCCCACTTTTAGAACAAGAACGGACTAATTTCGGTTGGACTGCTGAAGAACAGCAAGCAATGATAGATCAAGTCAAGACAGAAGGTAATTTTACCTTATGGCTATCTACATGGCAAACGTGGTATGCGGGTAGGCAAGCAGATGGATTCGTTGCTGCTGCTACAGCCCCTACAAATGCAGAGCTACCCAACGGTGCAACTGTACTAGATGTAACAACATCTCAAGATTTTACAGATGCTGCAGCCTATCCGAGTCCTAGAAAGTGGACCCCACTCCTAGTAGGCGGGGCAAAGAAAAACTTTCTCACCTATGGCTGGGGTAATGTCAGATCAACCTGTCTGAGTGCTGGCGATGAGACAGCCGTAAAATCTGCAGCAAATGCTGAGTACCTCGGAACAACTGCAGCGAGGGACAGTGAAATAGATAGTTTAGTAACTATTACAAACTCATTAACAGATCAGCAAAAGGCCATTGCTGAATTTTGGGCAGGAGGGCCACTGACCGTTTCTCCTCCATGTATGATGGTCTGGTTCTGGAAAAAATATATTGAACTTGCCAACCCCGCTCTACATATTATGATTTTTTCGGGATTGGAACTAGCAATAAATATATTTGAAGGATCTCGTCTGACATGGGCTCTTAAACGCGCAAATATGGAAGCAAGACCCATTCAAGAAATCCGTAAAAGATATGCTGGCCAGAATGTGACAAACTATGATGGAACTACTATTGATGGAAGTAGATGGGTTCCCTATCAAGAAACTAATTTTGTTACACCGCCTTTTGCCGATTTTCCAAGTGGTCACAGCACATTCTCACAGGGATTTGCTAATGTGATGAATGCGTGGTTCCCTTCTTCAATACCAACGACTAGTTTGAATGTTTCAGATCTGTACTTATTATCGCCAATGTATACTGGTTTAGGAACACTAACTGTCAGCCTTTCTGATATTCCTGTTAAGGCGCAGACTAGTAAAATACAAACTGGTGTAGTGCCTGCTGCCGATGTGAGGTTAACTTGGTCTGTATGGCAAGATATAGCTAATTCAGCGGGAGTATCAAGACAATATGGTGGTATTCATGCTATCTCTGCAAACCTTGGTGGACAGGCAGTTGCAAATACAGCATTCCCTCTCATTACCAGTAGCTGGGCAATTTCACGCACTTAGACCATTAATATATTAGTATGGTAGATGTCCTGGTTTGTCTACTTGCTAGCAACGGTCGAGCCGCCTATGAAAACCTACGTCGGCGCTACGATTGATGTGGACAGGCGTCTAATGCAGCATAATGGCCTCATGTCAGGTGGGGCAAGAGCAACAAGCACGGTCCCAGGTGGCTGGTACCGTGTTTGTTACATCAAAGGCTTTGAGAATCAGCGAGAGGCACTCCGCTTTGAATGGTGGTGGAAGCGGCGTTCGGCCAAGCTAAACGGAACTCCACTTGAACGGCGGCAAAAGGCCATGGAGGCTATGTTGAGCGAGGCTCAGGGGCTAGAGGTGGTGTTTGAGTAGATCTACAATTCAACTATTTGAAATAGTTCAATTGTATATTGGTAATAAAAAACTTATAACACGATAAAAACCCAAACAACAAGTGCTTAGTTGGAGTAGGCAAGACCGCCCATGCCGCTCATGATACGGAGCACGTTGTAGTTCGTGGCATACACACGCACCGTGGAGCTCGTGGCCGTGCCGACCGCATTGTTGGACACCGTCAGCAGGATCGTGGTGTTATCAATACGGGACAAGTTGCACGTGCCGCTGGGCTGGTGCTGCTCGGGCTGCAGAGCAAAGGAGTACACGTTGATACCAACGGCGGGCACGTTGGTGTGGTGCTGGAAGGGCTGCACCTCGTTGAAATAGCGGCCCTCGCGGCCCTGGAACCTGTCGTGGCCGTTCAGCTGCAGCAGAGCGTACACCGTGGGGTTGTTGCCGGCCAGGCCCTCCACGCGGGTCACGGAGTAACCAGACTCCAGGATGGAGCGGTCCCACCAATCGGAGTAGTTGAACGGCTGCTGGCCCTTCCAGGGGTTGATCACGTTGTCGTCGCAGGACACGAAGGAATCGCGCTGCACCACCCAGATCAGCTCCTTGCAAGGGTGGTTGAAGTTCAGCTTCAGCTTGTTGCTGGAGGAGGTGATGGACTCACCGCCCGTGAACTGCAGGGTCTCAATCAGGTACTCGTGGGAGACCTGGGCGAACTTGCGGCGCTCGTCCGTGTCCAGGTAGATGTAGTCCACGTACAGAGAGGCAGCCACCAGGCCAGCGGCAGCCACGCGGTCGCGGATGGTGTGCACGTTGGACAGAGCAGGCGTGCTGTCGAAGCACAGGTTACGCAGATCGTTGAACTCCAGGTTGATGCGCACCTCGTGGTACTGGAGGGCGATCAGAGGCAGGGCCAGGCCAGGGTTTCTATTAAACCAGAACTGCAGAGGAATGTACAGGGTGTACTCAGGGGAGCACATCAGCGTCTCGGCAGAGGTGTTGGGCTCACCGCCGGCGCAGTCGTTGTCGCAAGGCTCACCGCCCTGCACCAGGAGGTTCACCAGCTGGGGCACGTTGCCAACCATCTTGGCATAGCCGGCCTGCTTGCCAGGCTCCTGGGTGAGCTCATTCCAGATCTGCAGCCAGTCACCGTAGTGCTTGTCAATGCGCTGACCACCGATCTCAAGCTCCACATAGCGAACCAGGTTGTGTCCCACCCAGTTGAGCCAGCGGAACTGGGCACCAGAGCCGTCCGTGGCCAGGAGAGACACAGAGGGCAGAGTGGCCTGGAGGTAGATGCGGTAGATCAAGTCACCATTACGCTGGATGGTGCACGTCACCTTGCGGCCGAAGCCGGGAGAGCCGTTGAAGGGGTTCTCAATGGACTCCATGGCGAAGTTAGTGTGGCGGCGGTACACCACCTTGAAGAAGGTAATCTGGGGATTACCAGTCAGATAGACGTCCTGTGCGCCATAGGCGACGAGCTGCATAAGACCACCACCTGTCATTTGTTATACCTCCTGCAGAGAAAATAATTTTGGCAAAACGAGATTTAAACGAAAAATGTAATTTAGCCGGGAGACGTCTTTTTTATTCTTTCGCCGCATAGCCTTGTACTGCGCAAAATCATATGCGTGGGCTAAAGAACTTTACACCGAACACTATAGTAGTCATGGAGCCCTTCTTCAATATAAGACCTTCAAAAAGATCTAACCCTGAAGCGAGAACTACTCTGGACACGGTCCATCAACACAATTTAACAAAGGTCAAGGATATTGGTGAACAGATTGATACATGGAATGAGCAATACAATGTGCTACTTACAAAATATAAGAATGAATCGGATGATGTGGAACGCTATAAGTTGGAGCATGTGATCAAGGACGTTCAGAATAAGTTAGACTCTACTGATAAGAAGGGTGCACTCTTTGACTATTTTCTCAACACGGGCGATTTACTTTTTCAATACTATGATATCCAGGACCGGATTAATCGGGGTGCCGACAATGTGGTAAATGTTGCAGATCGGGCAAGACCGGGAAGTGTGTTCGAGGCCTTAGAAAACGCCTCCAGGCAAGATTCCAGTGGAGTCAGACTTCCAGGACTTTCTTCAGGAAACATTCGTGAATCCGGTAATGATACTCTGCGTCGTGATACCCTGCTAGAGCAGTACTTACAGCGTATGGATCCTCAGTATAATAGGCCCTCCACCCACTCCCTGAATGATCTGTCCTTCGTCTGTGATGCATGCGGGGAAGATATGCGTGTATCAGTCAATGACGCAACTGTCTCATGTCCCGAATGCGGGTTTCATAAACTCATTCTCATGGACAGTGACAAGCCGAGTTATAAGGATCCGCCTAGGGAGGTGTCATATTACGCATATAAGCGTATCAATCACTTTAATGAGTGGCTCGCACAGTTCCAGGCCAAGGAAAGCACTGAAATCCCAGAGGAAGTCTTTGAGAATATTGAGGCACAGATCAAAAAGGAGCGGCTGCAGGCAACGTCACTGAATCGCAGCAAGATTCGAGAGATTCTGAAGAAGCTCAAATACAATTCCTTCTATGAACATGTTCCCCATATCTTGAGTCGTCTAAATGGCCACACTGCCCCAGTAATGGACCGCGATATGGAAGAGAAACTGCGATACTTGTTCAAGGAGATCCAGCCGTCATTTCAGAAACACTGTCCATCAGACAGGTCGAATTTCCTATCGTATTCCTACGTACTCTACAAGCTATGTGAGCTTCTAGAGTTGGATGATTTCTTGCATTGCTTTCCTCTACTGAAAAATCGCGACAAGCTCTACGCCCAGGACAAGATCTGGGAGAAGATTTGCAAGGATTTACAGTGGGAGTTTATCAGATCAATCTAGCCCTTCTCGTTCTAGATTTATGTTTACGCGTTTTAGAATTACTTCTACTTCTACTCCTGTTTCTGCCCCTGCTTCTGCTTCTAGATCTTTCCCATGACTTATAACCTCCACCCTGTTCTTCACCATTGGTCTCTTCGACTGTGAATAAGGTCTTGTAAAGTTCAATCTCAGCCATAGATGTTACAATCGTCGATGTCTTATCAATAATATCCATGCCAGCTAGTAATTCATATTCCTCGGTACACTCTTCACTACCATTTCCATTCTCATCAGCCCTACATTTCAAGAATTTCGGAGAAAGACCATTCTTAGAGATAAAATCTGAAACGAGTTTAACTTTTTCGTTACGTACTACTCTAGTTTTTATGACCTTCTCCATGTAGGTTCCAGATCTGAGATTATATGTGACGGTATCACCCTCCTTTTTCAGTTCACCTGCAGCTACGACATTGGCCTCTCCAGAATACATATCCAGATTTACATGGAGTGATCCGATTTCTTGATTTCCTAGAGTCTTAGATAAGTACATTTTTCCATCATCTTTGATAATCCATGTATAGATCCCATCTTCAGCACGTGTAAGATCAGAAAGCATACGCGCCTTAAATTTTTCAATGATCTCTTGAGCTGCTCGTTTGTATGGTCTTATGAAACGGTATTGATTACCATCTTCACCAAGAGTAGCTCTACCAGTTTTAAGAATAAAGAATGCTCTTGACATTACTATAATATCAGCAGCATTTTGTTTCATTTTTTCACTACGGTACAATCATCTAACATTCACCATGCGCATCGTCGTAGATTTACGCACGGCGAGATCAACAACAAACATCAAGAAAAGTCCAGTCATAATGAAAGACATCACCTCAAGCTGGGGATTTGCTCCGGCAGCTCTATTTTCTAGGTCGTCTAAGCGTGCCATAAGTTGATCAATCTTGCTTCGCATAGAGTCAAATTCGGCCGTACCCATTCCAGAGAATTGACCAGACAGCTTTGCATTAGGAGCAACTACTGCAGACTCTACACGATCTGCAGATATTTGCTTCCACCGGTGCCTTAGCTCAGGTACGGGGAGTTCTGACCCAGATGCTTTCTGGTAGCCAGATCCATCAAAGGATTTCGTGAAATCAGATTCCAACATATAGCCATTTTTACTTTTGACATTTGTGAATGATGCATGGCTCTCTTCATTAGGATTTGTGAATGGCTCTGCACCAAAGTATGATGGCATTGATTCCTTTTCAAGAGAATTCAAAGATCTTGGCTTTGGAAGCGAATTGTTTACAGTTGGCTTTTTAAGAAACTTTGAACTCTCATCCAATAAATCATCTAGAACATTTTGGCTTTGACCTGGCCCTTGGTTCATCGCAGGAATATCATTCATGCGCACAACTGCCGGACGATCCGCGTCAGTAGGGGGTAGACCACCTTGAAACCCTTCCTTTGATCTTGGCTTATTTTGCCCCGTAGACGATCCTGTCTGTGGGAATGCATCTTCAAGTGAGGCGAACTCCATTCCCTCTTCTACCTTTTAGAACTTATTTGATTATCTAAGGTATTGACGGTCAAATCTGAGAAACTATGTTTGGCCTAGGTTAGAGAATGTCAGCTCCATCTTCACCAAATGGCTCCGCCTCACCGAAGGTTGGCAGTGCCTCACCGAAGGTTGGCAGTGCCTCACCGAAGGTTGGCAATGCCTCTGGCAGTGCCTCACCAAAGGTTGCACAAACTGGTGGCTCGCCGAAGGCTGGCTCGCCAAAGCCAAAGGCAAACGTAGACAAGATCCCAGAAATAGATACAAGTTTAGAAGCCTGGATTTACAATATTAGAACCGTTTTACATTTTCCAGGAACAGTTTTAACTGTTGCAGCACTTCTCGTTTCTGGTACATTCATTGAATCTGCATCCCGGAAGTCTTTAGAAATCTTAGATAATGTATTTGGAAGGATTCTGGGATTCGTCCTACCTATCGTCATCGCATATGCCCTAGATTGGCAGACAGGGCTTCTCGCAGCATCAGTTTCTCTGATCCTCTTTGCAAGGCTCCAGAAACACGATGGTGGTGAAGGGTTTCTCAATGGAACTTCATCAGATTCCGTTCAATCCACCAAAATTGTCTCAAACACTCATCGATGGTTCATTGAGAAGGTCTTAGGCGAAAGACCTATCGCAATTTCTTCGGATCGCATTCAGACAAAGCGGTACGATGATGATGATGCTCGTACAAGTTCGTCTAGTGCAATGACAAGTTCCTATACTTCTGACGGCACGAGATGATTTTTATAAATAAAGGTAAAGTAAGGAGAATATGGAAGTGGATCACATGGAGCCAACAGGGCCAGTAGATATGTTTTTACGAATACTTATGGTCCTGACACTCTTTGGATGGAATGTAGTTGAAGGACTTTCTCTCCGGACACCTTATCCAGCGACAATGGTAGCACTCTGGGATTCGCCAATATGGCGTATTGCTTTACTGTTAGCCATTTGGTTAGGGGCTGAATGGTGTCCAAGAGTTGGAATAATGACTGCACTCGCCGTAGTCTCGTATATCGTAGATATGATTCAGATTATCTAATTTATTGAATGAGTAAATTTATCTTCCAAAATGGAAATTCCATCATGGAAGATAGATGAGTTTCGGAGGTCCACCCCCACCAATGCCTGCGCCTTCAGGGCCATTTGAAGCAAGCCTCACAACAGTCGCATCATCGCCATATACAATTGCAGCGGCGATCTTTCTTTTGAATATGGGTGGTCGTTTCTTACCTTTTGAGGTAACAAAGGGCCAAGAGAAGTTCTTAAATCAACCAGCCTTTCGTAGGCTTATTATCTTTGTTATTTTCTTTGTTGCGACGAGGAACATTATTACGGCAACATTGTTAGCTCTTGTTGTCATTTTATGTCTAGGATACTTATTTAATGAAAATAGTGACTATTTCATTTTCGGTAGTCATAGCCATGGAGAAAATAAGACTATAGGTGATACAGTTGCTCTAACACAAGAAGAGCAGATGATGTTGAAGAGTCTATCAGAAAAGGCTGAAAAGGTCAGAAAGGCATCAGAGAAGCCAGTGGAACTCGCCAAACCGAAGCCGAGTGAAGTGAATAAAAAGTATAAGAAAGTCTTGCAGAATTTAGTTTACTACTGATATTTACACGTCAAGGCTCACCATGTTACCTACAGGCGCAGCGCGTCTACCACGCCGTCCTCCACGAGCGCCTGATCGCAATGACTCCGCCTGGCTTCCAAAATCCTCGCTTGCCACACTCTGAAGCTCAGAAACTGCCACCATTGCTGGCTGTTGCTGTGTTGGCTGCTGTACATTATTCATAGGAGGAGGGGTACGTCCAAGAGACTCAATCTCTACACGCCTTACCTCCTCAAAGGTCTTCAAAATGTCATCCACACCTGAAGGCCCCTTCATCTCTCTCCTGGGAGATGCTGCAGCCTGCTGTGCGGCCTGGCTGGGGTTAGGTGCTGAACGCGAGTTATTGCCGAAGAATCCGCCAGTAGGCCCAGGCGGGTCAACTGCCATGGCGGAAGCAGGCATCTGAGGCTGTGCCTGTCCAGGTAGTCCCATTGCCATCCCCATGAAGTTGCCAAAGCCTGGGCCAGCCTGGGCCGCCGCGGCCTGTGCCATCTGCTTCGCCAGCATCGGGTTGCTCTTCAGAACATCGTCCATCGTCGGCATCTTCTGTCTGAAGAAGGAATTGGACACGTGGCACATGAAGCCACTGCCCGCGACGGCCATCATCAGACGCATCTCAGGAGGCATCTTGCCGCGCTCCTTGTACTTGTCATACAGCTCCTCGAAGATCTCGTCAAAGTCCTCCACATTCGTGTGGACAGACTCGGACCA
>Ga0114978_10003688_pt1 | contig 12497 bp, 11 predicted proteins | sample S_140212_EF_Meta_FD_87027 | JGI IMG/M metagenome (GOLD analysis project Ga0114978, IMG submission 87027) | Freshwater microbial communities from Lake Simoncouche, Canada to study carbon cycling - S_140212_EF_MetaG | ecosystem: Environmental > Aquatic > Freshwater > Lake | place: Lake...
AAAACGTGTCTGGATACGCTGACCGCGAAGGGCTCGTTCCCCCCCGACATCGAAGGCGTATTCAGCCCTCGATGTACGAGTACCTCGGCGTTCGTCGAACGCTCTTGATTCATGATCTTCAAGCAACTCCGCGCCGCCACTGGGGATTGGTGAACCCCGAATGCAATACACGTGTTGATCGCGATCAGTAGCCGGAACTCTCGTCAAGACCCTGTTGAGAGGCTTGACGTTCGGCTTTGTATTTTTCCAAGGCCCGTATCTGCCTGGACAATTTTTGCTCAGGCCCCTTCGGGAAATACTGAACATCGTCATCAAGATAGTAGGCTGATGGCAAGGTCTGACCGCCAATGGTGGTCTGCAGGCAACCGGTTGAGGTTGCCGAGATCAGCAAACCCGCAATCAGATACATGTGCCAGCCCGATTTCGCTTTCATAGCAACATCCTTGCTCGACAAAGTCTCCACGATACTGTCGTGGCGTTACCCTATAGAATCGGCGATTGCATGCGAAATCTTTGACAGAATCGGCACAAACCTCCAGTTTTGTCGATTTCAGCGAAATCATCGCGTGTTTCCGAGTAAACCACTCAATACACGCAAATCACCTGAAGCATTGCATGTTGCCGAATCTCACCGGAAAAACGGCTCGAGATTCGTGCTGACGGCACATCTGCGCGGATGTGGGGGGCGTGATGTGGGGGGCGTGATGTGGGAAGTGGAACTGATTGCCAGCAGGCCGAGAATCCCCTGTGGCGATGATGAAAACCGCCTAAGGGATGCCGTCACTCACTGCTCAGCGGCTTGCGACCGACAAATCGGTAGTAAGGTGCACGAACCAAGGGCAGATAAGGAACCTTGCCTCGCTCTTGATGCAGCGACACGGTTTCAAAGCGACTTTGCAGGTAGGGGATGTGATCGGGGCTGAGGAACACATTGTCATTGGCAAACCAGGTTTGCCAGAATGTGCGCGTTGACCAGGGATGCTTCTTCAAACCCTCGGCAGGCCACTTGCGTGCCACAAAGAAATCAACGATCCCGAATGTTCCACCCGGTTTAAGAATCCGATAGGCCTGATCCATCGCCTGAAACCAATCCGGAATCATGGTCAGGGAATACGAACAGGTCACAATGTCCGCAGATCCTTCGGGCGGCAGAAATTTGGTGGCATCGGCATGAACGGTTTGCACGTTTTTCCAGCCACGAGCCGCAATTCGTTGATCCGCAACTTTCAGCAGCGATGTCGACAAGTCGACCAGGTAAGCTTGCGAGAATTCCTGTAGCCGCCCTCCCCAATTCTCGGCGTTCTCACCGGTTCCTGCTCCGAGATCAACCCAAACACCCCCAGGAGCGGAAGGAAGCGACGAAAACATTTCCTCGCGTCCGTGGAGCAGACGCTTACGGAAAGCATCGTATCCCGACGCCTGCCCCGAATAGAAATTTTCGAGCCGCTCTTCATGTGTCTGGCCACGGCCACCATGAACGGCCATATGCCAGATGATCTTCAGATCACTCAAAAAACTGCCAGATTTCGCCACAAAACATCCTTTAATCTACGAGTGATCGTCATCACGTGCCGAGGGTCACTCGCCGACCACTTCCACGCTGTAAGATTTCTGGGGTTTTTTCGTTTTTAGGGAAAATCGAGCTCTGAAAAACAAGACTGCTTGCCCACTGAAGGGCAAGCAGTGACAAAATATCGTCGACTTGTTTTTGCTTGATCAGACGACCACTGCCGACCACTGCCAATCACTGTTGCTAACGGGAGGCAAATGCCCTCCGTCACCAAACCTTCCATAACCTGTTTTGATGGACAAATTACCGCGCTGTATTGTCCTATTCAAATCAAAACCCCAGCCTTATTGCAACTGTTTCACGCCATCGGCAATCAATGAGCCGATATATTTCAGCACGCACTCATTCATCTCGACAAAGCCAGTAATTTTTTGATCGGTTCTTCTGACTTCACCACGCATCACGGAATCACAACCTTCCATCGAGGTTTGAGCAAGATTCCGGTATTTATCGAGATCCTTGCGTTGCTGGATCTGCTCTTTGGTCTGACCTGGACCATCAGGAAGTTCCTTCTGAATCACTTCCATTAACCTGACCAGCTTCGAAACCTGGACCTGGTAACTCACCACCACCGGATCCACCGTTTCGGGAGCGGGCTTGGCCGTCTGGTCAATCGCCGCTTTCAAGTGTTCCAGGCAGTCGACCCCGGTCGCACCCCAGACTGCGTCCTGACTCGTTCCCACATAGATCACCGTTTCGTTCGCAAAAACCTTTTGGAAAGATTCCAGGCGTGCCTTGGGAACGGTCACTTCGTGAATCTTGACGTTGCCATGCTCATGCACGTCCAGTTTGACCTGCCACTCCGACTTCAGCTTGGGGAGCAATTTGACGATCTCGTCCGCCTGTTTGCCGTTCGTGGTCCGAATCCCGCAAACCAGTACGTTTTTTCCCACAGCCACAGCATGAGCGTCGGCAAAGGCATCCACCACACCCAGTCCGACTCCCGCTTCAATCATGTCGAGGAAGTGGTTGGTGGCCTCCTGTGTTGCCGCTTTTTGTTCGGCGCTGAAACTATTCGCCGGTCTGGCTTTGATTTCGGCTTCTAAAACCGGTCGAACCGATTTGTAAAATTCGTTCAAATGTTCGCGACGCGTTGGATCCAGCGGAAAATTCAACCGGCCTACGGCGAGTGGGTTATCGTGGAGCGGCACATTTGCAAAATAGCTGGGCTTCACGGCAAACTGATCAATGCTCTTAGCCAAATCCGTTCCAGGAAGGGCCGTCAGTGAAAGTTCCCCTTTGCCAAATCCATTGGCAACATTGGCATTCGTCGTCCAGCTGATCCGCATTTCCTCGGTTTCCACCAGAAAACGCTCGGCTTCATTCAATTGCTGAGCCAATGCGAGCTTCCGCATCTGGAATGCATTCGGATCCTCATTCCGCTTGAAGCGAATCAGCGATTCGAACTGCTTGCGAAGTTCCTGAAAATTGACTCGCCGTTGTTCCAGACCCGCAGCATCGTTCTTCAGTTCGGCCACAACGTCTTTTTTCAGCGCCAGCAGCGTCTGCAGATCCAGCGTTGCCACCGGTGGATTTGCGGGAACTGCCTGTTTCATCGAGGCGACCCAGGCGTAGTTCTTGTCGTATCGCAAGTACGAGGGCTTTTTCCCCTTCTCGAAAATTTCGTAGAAGTCCGTTCCGATCAATTTGTTCTTGTATCCCATCCCCGCAAGACTGGGGAGGAATCCGGTCTGCTTGCCGGTCAGATCGGCAATCGGGACTCGGTATTCATAAGCGAGTTCGTCCTTGCGGAAGACCAGATCGATCGCCAGCGGCTTCTTCTCTTCAATTCCCTGCGTGAAGGCATCGAGCAGGTCCCCTTTGAGTTTTTTCCACTGTTTCTTCAGGTCAGCGGTGGGACTGAGTTCAATCAGCCATTTTAAATCGTCTTCGACCTCGGTAATACTCGGGATCACCACCCGGACTCGAGATTCCGATTGAGCCTGTACGGAACCCGCCGTCAGTCCCAGCAGACAAATTGAACTCAGCAGACAAATTGAAAAGAAAGCAAGCTTTCGAACGAACACGTTGGACTCCTTTAGCAGATGATCAGCGCTGATCCAGCTTGATTTGATGATTCGGCTATACCCGATGTGGAACCGCCACTGTGGTCTGTTGGTAAGCTTATCGACCAAACCAAGCCTGCAGAACAATTCTCCCTTGAATTGAACCTCGCCAGGATCGCGCCGAATTCTAGCCGCGAAGAGCTAGTTCGGGAAGACGCGATACCATTTTCAATCGTAATTGGCGAGACGGAAATTCTGGGCCGAAATGTCTGGTCCGAAAGAGAGTCTCAACGAGTTTGGTCTAATGCCGGACGATTATGGCGCGGGATTCGAGCCGCTTTGATCAGACCGCAACTAACCCATCGACGACAGCCTGTGCGAAAAACAGGGGGCCAAGCCCCTCGTGCACCAGACTACTTGCATCCAAAAATCTGATCCAAAAAAGAGTCACTCGCCGCGGGCGGAGTCCCTTCCGCCCGGCGGCTGCGCCAGGAGTGGGCGAATGACCTGTGACGCGATGCTGCCGCGATTCCTCGTCACGTCCTTCCATGGTCGACTTCATGTCTGACCGAACCGCATAGCCCGGTTGCCAGCGGAACTACCAACTAGTGAACAACTTACGAAAGGGCGCGTAAAGCGAGCTGGTCGAACTCCGGCGTGTGGGCTGAAGAATATGCGTCCCAGGCGTCCTTGTCCCAAAGCTCCGCATGATCCTGAACCCCCAGCAAGTAAACGTCCCTTTTCAATCCTGCGTAATCGGCAAGTCGATCGGGGATGCGAACTCGACTTTGACTGTCGAACTCCATCCGTTCGGCCGACGAGTAAAACAACCTCAGATAACGTTGGTGCTCAGCTCCACCCGATAATCTGGCGGCAAATCGATCAAATCCTTTGGGCGAATAAACCACCAGCGATTTCTCTGTCCCAGGAGCAATCATCAGGCTGTCGAGGTCTTCTTCCGCGAAATCGTCCTTGACTCGCTTCGGCACCGCCAGACGACGTTTATCGTCCAGTGTTCTGAGGTACGTCCCCGTCAGTGCCATTTATCACCACTCTTCCCCAATTCTCCCCACGACGACCCAAATGTATCAAGGTCAACGAGATGTTCAAGCGTGAAATGTCCCTCAGCAGGCGCGCTGGGGTGAGAAACGGCCCTAGATCCCTTTTGAGCTATAGACTTACGATTTTGAGAAAAATCAAAATTCGCAGCGAGCCGAGGGAAATCACAGAGATTTTCGATAGAGATTGGCGTAGGACTCGACTACAGCCTGTGCCGTAAACCCATTATTCACAGCACGTTGCGACTCAACTCCTGCAGCCCGAGCGAAATCCGGGGAAAACAGGAGTTGCTGGATCGCCACCCCCAATCCTCGAGCATCTTTCGGAGCCACAACCAAACCGGTGAGCCCCTCTTGGACTAACTCGGAAATCCCTTCAACCCTCGTTGCCACCACAGGAAGCCCCGCAGCCATGGCTTCGAGAACCACATTGGGCATTCCTTCCCACCTTGAAGGGAGAATCAGCCCAAATGATGCCGCCAGCAATTGCGGAATATCCTCTCGGCGACCCGCAAAACGAATCTGGTTGGTCAGCCCTGCCTGATCGACCTGGTGATGGAGAACGGCCGCTTCCGGGCCGTCCCCGACCAACAGAAAAATGACATCCTCAGGCCAGGTCTTGACCTGAGCCACCGCGTCGATCAGCACATCAAATCCTTTTTGGCGGTCTAATCGCCCAATCGAAATCAGGACCCGCTGACCGGGGGGAATTCCGAGCGAGGTCAAATCTGCTGGCTCTGCAGCGGAGAACCGATCGGCATCGACCGAGTTTGGAATCACCACCAGTTTTCTCGGGTTCAGCCGCACCCGCTGTGCAGAAAAATCAGCCACACCCTGACTGACACAGACATTCATCGTGACCAGTCCATTCGTCCAGCGATCGATTCGCCCGAACCAGTCGCTGCGACGCTCGGCAACCCGCAATCCCGAGACGACAACCTTCACACCCGCCAGTTTTGCCGCAATTCGGCCGACGATGTTGGCGTGAAATAAAAATGTTTGCACGATGGCTGGTCGCAAGCGGTTCAGGTGCCGCGTCAGTTGCCACAGCACTCGAGGAAAACTGAACAGCCCCCTCGCATTCAGGGAAATCACAGGAATCCCCTGTGATTCCAGCACGTCGGCGAAAATACCCCGTTGTCCCAACGAGATCACCACTGGGTCCCATTCGCTGCGGTCCATCCCAGTCACCAACTGGGTCAGTGCCCGTTCGGCCCCACCAGGATCAAGCTCCGTAATACAAAACACAATCCGGATCGGCGCAGCAGACACCTGCTTCGTCAGCTCTTTTCCCCCAGGCTCTTTGTGCTCAGGCTTTTCCCCCTGCGGCACCTTCCCCTGCGAATGCGAGCCGAGACGCGATGCGGACCTCTCTGGCATAATTTCATCCGCTGGTTCTCGTGAAACTCGATGGCAAATTGCCGAAACCACGTTTTTGGCAACGGCAGCAAGGTCACGGGGTTCTATTTTGGTGCTGCGACAGGAGGTTGTGGACGCTGTGGAATGGTGTAAAGACAACAGTCAACAGGACAGACATCGTGATTCGGACCAAATTGTCCGATCGCCCGTTTTTCGGTGCGTAGTCCGAGTCGTTCTTCGATCAATTCGCGAATACACGAGACAAAAGCGGGATGGTTTCCTGCCGTTTCGGATCGTGCCATTTCCATGCCAACCTCAGCACAAATCGCGCTTGCTTCTTCATCCAGGTCGAACAACACTTCCATGTGATCTGACAAAAACCCAACCGGAGCAATCACCACCGATTTCTCACCCGACGTGCTCAGCTGCCGAATGTAATCACCAATATCCGGCTCGAGCCAAGGATCACCAGGTCGCCCACTGCGACTCTGATAGACCAACCGCCAGCGATCCGAGGGGATCTTCAGCTCTTCGGCAATCAAACGACAGGTCTCTTCGAGCTGTTTGACATAATTGCAGTTGTTCGACATCGAGATCGGAATACTGTGGGCAGTAAAGGCAATCGCCGGGGCGGATTGGTGTGCTGCAGGAAGCTTCCTGATCGCGGTTTGGATCCGGTCGACGTTGGCGGCGATGAATCCGGGGTGATTGTAAAAGACACGGATTTTATCGACCTGGGGAGCTCCTGGGCCCACCTCACGCCGTGCCTGCTCGACGTTCTCACGATACTGTCGACAGCCGGAATACGAGCTATAGGCAGAAGTTACAAACGCCAAAGCCCGCTGAACGCCATCCGCTTCCATCTGTCGCAGCGTATCGGGAAGGAACGGGTGCCAGTTTCGATTTCCCCAGTAAATCGGCAAATCGATTTTGGCTTGGGCGAGCTCCGCTCGCAGCACCTCGATGAATTCTTTCACCTGTGCATTGATCGGGCTGACACCATTAAAGTGCTGATAATGTTCTGCAACTTCCAGCAACCGCTCGCGGGGAACCGGTTTACCACGCAAGACGTTTTCCAGAAACGGAATCACGTCATCCGGTTTTTCGGGCCCACCGAACGAAACAACCAACAGGGCATCATAAGGGCGATTTTCCAGTTCAGACACAACAATTTCCTGCAAAATAGGCGAGCTCGCTGCGGAAAAATCCCGCACGTCTCAGATTATTGACCATGAAACGCCTCGGGCAAACCCCTTTTGGGTGATATTCGCCAGCGTTGTTCGCCAGCGAGGTTTCAGTTCTACTTTCTCGCCGCTGGGGGCGTTGCAGGGGGTGCCAGGCGATCCAGATAAATTTTCGTGATGTCCTCGGGGATCACATCCTTGGGAATTTCAAAAACAAACAGGTCGTCACTCACCGGCTCATTCAGTTCCACGTTCTGAAATTCCAGACTGAGCAGGGGTTTGAGTGTTTTCTTCTCGGGTTGCCGCTTCAAATACAGGATTCGTGTGGGAAATAAATTCTCGGCGTTCACGTAGACCCGGACCAAATCCGGCACAAATGCGGGAAGTAGATCTTCTTTTTCCTTCGGAAATCGCTGAATCACCTCTTTTTTCCAACGTCCCTGAATGATCGTACGGCTCTGGCCCTCGATCTCTTCCTGTTTCATCGCGTCGAAATCCATGGTTCGTTCCAGCGAGGCTAACAGTGCCGTCAAGCCTCCTAATCCCAGTTCCAGACTTAAAGCCGACTCGGAAAGATTTCGCGAATTCGCCGCTGCCGCCGCTTTCTGGATCTGTAGCACGTCCCGATGGGTGACTCGCTTGGAATCGGGAAGAGTCAACATCGTCCATAATTCCTTCCCATCACAAACTTCAAGCATCTCGCCGCGCGCCCCCTGATCAGGAACCACGGAATAGGTGAGCATCAATTTCATTCCAGAGGTCGGATTCCCAGACGAAACGTACTGCCCCTTCACTTTGAATTGCTGCTCGGCGATCGAGACGTTTTGGACAATATCAGCCCTCACCGTCTGATGCTTCTGCAATTCCTGCCGGACTTGGCCAAGAAATTCTAAGGCCGCAGTCTCGTTTTTCACAGGTTCCACCGGAGTTTTGGCTGCGTCGACGGCTTGACCGTAGACGCAAGGTGTTGTGGTATAACCTGTTACAAAACTGGCCAAAAACGCAGCCAGAAAAATTGCCCGTTTGAGCAAACTTTGCGGGCAATTTGGAATATGTCGGATTTGCCAAAGATACAACGCAGTTCCTTCCGAAAAGAGAGGAGCAGACCAAGGTGCCACGATGGACCAGTTGCCAGGATATCGCGAACCCGTTCTTCAGTAGCGGAATCGTAACGCCTGGCATTGTAACTGGAAACCGATGCACAGGTCGACGGAAAAAACGTGTCACAAGGCAAGTCAGAAGGGATTCGACAGGACCGGCGACGGGACGATGTGGCGAGGAGTTGTCAAAACTGAAGCTCTCCATCACGATATCGACACTGTTTCGCAGCCTGTCCCGAGAGGGATCGCAATGAAGCTGTACTTTCTCGCATTGGGCACGGTCGTCGTAGTGTGCGTCGGCTGCGCCATGGATGGTCACCAGGGGATGTCCCAAAGCTCCGGCTTGGGCGGTCCGAACCTGGCCGGACTTAATCACAGCGCCGGCAGCAAAGGCGAATACCATGCCCCACCCGCCGCGATGATGATGCGGCCGGGTCCGATGGTGGACGGTCCAGGACCTGGTGTCCTGGCCATGATGGGTGGAGGAGGTGGCGGCGGCGGCGGTGGCGGCGGCTGGGGCGGCGGTGGCCGCACCTTTTCGCCGACCAACACCCAGGTTCGTTTCGTCGGCCCCGACGGAATGAACGTTGGCTGGCAAGTGCCAAACGGGTATGCCGAGCATCAGCTCGTCACACCAGCCCGCTACAATTTTATTCAGGGAGCGACCTATCGCCTGAAGCTGAGTGGAATTCCGGGCCGCGAAGGTTTGGTTCTTTACCCAACGCTGCAGGTCTACCCGACGCACCCCAACACCGAAGCGTATCTGTCGCACAACAGTGTACCGATGCAGCTGACGAACGAAGATCTCGATCAGATCGAGAGCAACAACTTCGTGACCAAAGTGATCTATCTGCCCGATGCACGGTTCCAGGAACTGGCAATTGCCAACGTCGAAACCTTGGTTTCAACGCGGCTGGACCCTGGGGTGGATCCAATCCAGGAAGCCGATAAACGCGGGACCATTATGGCCATCATGCGCATCGGTAACATGGATCTGGAAATGCAAGGACAGCCGGGCGGTCCTCCAGTTGCATCAGGGGCAGAGGGTGATCTCGACCAAGTCGTCTATCAGATCGATGGCGACCGAGGCGAAATCGTGCCACCGATGCCGATCGGCCCAGCCGGTGGGAATGGTGGTGGACCTGGGATCCCCAATGCGATGATGGTTGCTGGTTCCGGTTTCCCTGGAGCCCCGATTTCCGGTCAAAACATGCCCCCTTGGGGAATGCCGATCACCGGAACACCGATCGGACTTCCTGGGCCTCCACACCTCCCTTTAGGTGGACCCGCCAGCCTGAAATCCCATACGGTTCGCAACCGAACCCGCATGGATCTCCCCAAGCCTGTTGATCACATGCTGATCGATGTGAAGCACAACCCAGGCCTGAGCGTTCCTGATCCCGTCCGCTATGTCGAATACACCGAAACGCATCCGGTGTATCGCCCCGGCGAACTGTCCAACCCTGCCTGGAATGGTGCGGGGCAAGGACAGGGCCCAGGACAAGGTTACGGACCAGGCCCCGGTCAGGGTCAAGGTGGTCCTGGCGGTTACTGCCCACCCGGACAGTAATGCACTGTGAATTGATGATGACTCAGCCTGGATGCTTCGCTGCATGCAGGCTGAGTCCCTTATTGACTGGCACTGGCAACTTCTGGCTCTCGGGCACCTTCTGGCACTCAGGCGTAAAGGGGATTTATCGTGATCCGGATCTGGCTGATCCTTGGGCTCTCGCTCATTGCGACCTTGACCACTTGCTCGAGTCGTGCCATGGCCCAGCAGTATCCTGCTGTCGGTGGACGGCAGTTTCCCCTGAACCAGATGACCCCTCCCGGTACCGCCGCTCAATGGGCGGTGAATCTGGGGAAGGCAACTCCTGAATATTTCCAGCCGGTGCGGGTGACGCTGCCAACTACCGGATTGGTCACGTTCTACGAAGGATCCCCTCATCGTGCGTACGATGTGGTGGCTCCGGCCCAGGCCAGTTTGGTTGTTGGTCGGATCTATCGCTTGCGAGTCAGCGCGATGCCCGAATTTCCCGGCGTCGAATTTTTCCCCTCGATTGAACTGATCGATCGCCTGCACCCCCCCACCTGCCATGTCGAAGATTTCCCCATCGAATTTGAGCTGACCCTCGAAGAATTGGAATGGGCCGCGAAAGGGCGATTGATGACCAAAGTGGTCTACCTCGAACAACCTGACCGAATCCCGGTCACCCTGGTCGACGCCAAACAACGAATCACGACGATTGAACCTTCCCACAATGCACTCGCGGAAGCCGACCTGCTCGGACGACCCGTTGCCATCGTACGCTTGGGGGGACGGACACCCGACCCGAACCAGCCTGAACCCACATTTTTCGGTCCTGGTGGCCCGATTCAAGTTCATCAACCATCAGCAGCCGCAGCGGCCAGTGCGAGCGTAGGGCGTCGCTCGGGTAATGCTCGTTCGAGCAATGCTGCCGGGGTTGGGGTGGTGAAACTGGGAACGGGAACGACGCGTCGCGTTGCACAACGGTAACCGGCTGCAACCTGATTCCCTCCACCACGGAAATCCGAGAGTCGAATCATCCTTTCATTCGCTTTGATGTAGGCCTCAGCATGATCTCGCTATCGCATCAATTCCGCAGTCGGCTCCGCTTGAGCAATCGGCTCTTTGGCATGAGTGCCCTGGGTTTGGCCCTCAGCTGCTCGGCTTGCGCCACCGTTTCCCAGACCGCTCGTGTGAACCCTGCCGAAAACGGCCCCGTCCAGGCGATTTACGAGCAAACATCCAAACCGGCTCCTCGTGACGGCTTCGGCACCAAAACCGTCCGGAGAAATTCCGAATCGGACATACAGCAATTGAGCTTCACCACTTCCGAAGCGGGAGTCACCCGGATACGGAAGTCGGCTCACCTCGATCAGCATGCGGATCAGGCCGTCCGCAGGGAACCGACGGGGATTCAGCAGGCACAATGGGTGGCGGGTCATTCGCCGGGACAGAGCTCCCGCGCCGAGACCAACCCTTGCCCTGTTCCCATGGATTCCTGCCCTGTCCCCGTGGAATGTTGCCAGCCCGAGCCGCGTTGGCCTGCGGCCGGACCGAACCCGCTGGCAGCTGGCATGATGGCCTGCGATGTCTGCAATCTCCCCTCGACCGAGACCTACGCCGATGAATATCTCTGCGATGGGGGAGATCGGGATGTTGCCGTTCACTATGGTTCGTCGATGCGACGTGGGCTGGAAACCGAAGACACCATTTTAGAATTTACCGATGCCACCGGGAAAGAACGAGTACTTCCCTCGAATAAGGTTTGTATCTACGCACCCCGCTTTGCTTCGGTCCGGACCGTCAGTCGGCCTTATGAAGAATCCACGACCGACGAAGTGGCTGGCGTGGGACAACTGGCCGCCATGGGTGGCGTTCACACTCGTTTGAAAGCCTCGCACAATGTGAAGCGTGAGATGACCGGACGCCTTGCAGTACGGTCCCGAGCGAGCGGTCTTGAGACCGATGCTTTGCAGGGAGTCATTTCGCAACTGCGAAGTCCGTCAGTCCACGACAAGCTGCTGAATATTTACCAATCGTTGACGTTTGTTCGCTTTGGCCGTGTCGACGATTCCGACTCGGCCCGCCTGAACTACGGAATTCAAGCCTCGTCCCTCTGGAGCCGGGAAGAATACCCGGTCATTTCGGCCAAAACCGATATGGTTCTCGAAGGTCACTTCGAAGAGGCGACTGCCGTCATCACCGCCATCGACGAAAAAACCGCCACCGACAATTTGCGGATCGTCAAGCTGGCGGACAAGAATACGGCGGTCCCCGGAGACACCATCCAGTTCACGATCCGTTACGACAATCTGGGTGGGCGTGAAGTCCACCACATCCGGATTGTGGACAACTTGACACCGCGGCTGCAGTACGTCGAAGACAGCACCACCTCGGATCGGAACGGGCGTCTGGTCCTCGAGGATAACGGGGAAGGAAGCCAGATCCTGATCTGGGAACTCGAGGAACCGCTCCCCGGAAAAACCGGCGGGGTCATCACCTTTAAAACCCTGGTCCGTTAATACAAACCTGGCTCAACGACAAACAAAGTCCGCGGCGGTGAGAATTCAGTTTTCAGTTTTCAGAATCTTGAATTTTCTTCGCCTCCTATTCATTTGATTCGTTTGATTCGTGGTTCACAATCTTCGCTTTTTTTGAAACGGGTGTGATTCACGAATCGACGGCTGGATTC
>Ga0114978_10003689_pt1 | contig 12496 bp, 7 predicted proteins | sample S_140212_EF_Meta_FD_87027 | JGI IMG/M metagenome (GOLD analysis project Ga0114978, IMG submission 87027) | Freshwater microbial communities from Lake Simoncouche, Canada to study carbon cycling - S_140212_EF_MetaG | ecosystem: Environmental > Aquatic > Freshwater > Lake | place: Lake...
AATCGAGGAGGCCACGCTCCTCGAGATCGCGGACAAGATGGTAGAGGACGCGATCGAGCTCCGGCACGAGCATCTGATGGATCTCGTGCTGGAAGACGTGGTTGTCCCAGTTCATGCCGTTGGCCACCATCACAAACGGGGCGCCATGCTCGACCAGGTGCCTCGCCATCAGGGCGTGCTGGGCAAAGCTCCCCGGCCCGTAGCGCTCCCGGTCGCGCGAGGGAAGCCGCTCGACATCAAATAGCTCGGCGCTCGCCGCCAGCCCCCGCATCCGCTCGAAGGCGGCGTTTTGGCTGCGAGCGATCGAGCTTTTTCGCTCGCGCTCGAATCGCGACGTAAGAAACTTCCGCAACGTCTCGCGGGTCTCGCGGTCGTGCCGGCCGAGGGCAGCGGGGGCAGCGTCGAGGAGTTGCGTGTAGTCGCCGCCGAGCCGCACCGGAGCGTGCTCCACGCCGAGCCAGCCGGCCCAATTCCCCGCCTTGAAGCTCTCGAACTCATTTCCCCCTGGGACGGGATCGAGGAAGACGAAGTTGGGGATCGGTGAATCGAGCTCGCCAACCGCGTGCGACAAGGCGCTCCCGAGCGTCGGCCGGGTGAAGCCCGCCCGGTCGGGATTGCCGCGCTGCAAGAGATTGATCGCCTGGAGATGCTCCGACTGCGCCGTCTTCATCGAGCGGACGATGTTGAGCTTGTCGGCGATCGAGGCGCACTGTGGCATCAGCGCGGAGAAGTGGAGGCCGGGGACATTCGTCGGCGTGCTGCCGAACGGGCCACCGCCGGGCCGGCCGGGCTTCGGATCCCAAGTCTCGAACTGGCTCGGCGCGCCACACAGCCAGAGGAGGATGCAGCGCTTCTCGGCGCGCTTGGCCTCCGCGGCAAGAACGGGATTGTGAAACAGCCCGGAAAAGCCCCCCACCCCCGCGGCGGAGAGCCCCTCGAGGAACAGCCGACGATGGAGCCGATGCTCGTCACACGGGCAGTCGCCGGGCTTGAGATGGGGGGTAGGTTGTGGCATCAGAGTCACGGCAGGGTGAGGAACTCGGCGCTGGTCAGCAGCGCCCAGACAAGATCGCGAGCCGCCTCGGCCGGCTGCTCCGGATGCGACGCGAGAACTTGCTCGGCCTGCGCCATTTCCTCGGGCGCAGGCGCTCGGCCAAGCACGGCCCGGAAGGCGGCCTCGACGCGCTCTGGGGGCGCCGGCAACGCAACGATTCCTGCGATCGTGCTCCCCGGGACCGGCTCGAGGAGTTCTTTGAGGGCCGGCGCCGCCGAGAGAAACTGGGCCTGCTGAAACGTCGCCTGATACTCCCGCGGCATCACGTCGGGAATCGCAGCCACCGCCGCGCGACGGAGGCTATCGTTCTCCGTCGGCCGGCCGGCGGCGATGGACCACGACCGGGCGATCTGCTCGGCGGTCAGCGGCCGCTCTGCAGCGCAAGCGAACGCTGCCGGATCGGAGCCCACGGCGCTGTCTGAAGCGATCCCCAGAGCGTAGACCCGGCTGAGCACGATGCCGCGGACCTCACGGCGGATGTCGTGATGATGGGCAGCGAAGTCGGCAGAGAGCCAGTCGAGCAGTTCCGGGTGGCTCGGCGTGTTGCGGGTGGTCATCTCATCGACCGGCGCCACGATCCCGCGTCCGAGCAAGACAGCCCACAGCCGGTTGACGAAGGCTCTGGCCAGGAGCGGATTGCCAGTCGTGGCCGCAGCGGAAAAGGCTTCGCGGCGGGAAAACTTCGGGACGCGTGGCTTGGCCGCTGGATCGAGATACTTTTCGTCGCTGTCCGCTTCCGGGCTCCCATCCTCGGGCCGATTCTCGGCCACCGTGGGACCGTTGAGGAGGGTTACCACGGCCGGCTGCGATTCTTTTCTAAGGTTCGTAAAGTTGACGAAGCCCCCCACGGCCGACTCCGCCACGTCGGTTGCTCCCTCGACGTTCTTCCCCCGGTTGAAGGCGGCCACGAGCCCCCAGTAATGGGCCTGCTTGATCTCGCGGGCGAGGGGATGGTCGTGGCACTGGGCGCAGTCGATGCGGGCGCCGTAGATAATCGGGGCGACAGCCTCGGCGATCGCCTGATGGTCGTTGCGCCGCTCGTAGAGAAACCACGGCGCACCCTTGTCGTCTGCGCCCGCCGGCCGGGCGATGAGGATCTCGCGGACGATGCTGTCCCAGGGGCGGTTGGTGCGGAAGGCCTGCTCGAGATACGACCACCAGCCGCTGTTGCGGCGGCGCTCTTCGCGCGATTCCCTTTTTCCCCGCCCCATCAGGAACACATCCCACAGCTCGCGCATCCGCACGGCATGGTCGTCGGAATCGAGGAGCCGATCGACGAGCGCCGAGCGGCGCGTGTCGCTCGGCACCTCGAGAAAGGCGCGCTGCTCGGCTGCGGTCGGGATCCGTCCGGCCAGATCGAGCCACACGCGCCGGCACCAGGTGGCATCGTCGACGGGAGGAGCCGGCGCCACCCCCTGCCGTACCCACGCCTCCGCCATCAGCACGTCGATCGCCTCGGTCACCGTCGCGAAGGCTCTCGTTTCCACCATCTGCCCGGAGGGGCTTGCCGCAGGCTCGGGCTGGGCGTTTTCCAGGGCGGCGATCCAGGCCCGGACGATCGCCTGCTCGTCGAAAGTGAGTTGCTTGTCGGGGGGCATGTGCGACTCGGCCCCGGCGACGAGATTCAGGGCGAGCGGGCTCGAATCGGGCTGCCCCGCCACCACGACCGCACCGGAATCTCCCCCGGCCAGCACGGCGGCCGGGGTGTCGAGCTCCAGGCCGCCATGCTTCTCGATCGGCCCGTGGCACTTGACGCAGTGCCGATCGAGGAGAGGCTGGACCTGCGCTGACCAGAGCGCCGCCGGATCGGCCGCCGCGGCCCGGCCGGAGGCCAGGAGCAAGAGCAGCAGCAGCGGTAGGAGATGGCGGAGGTCCATCGACTGCCTGGCGGGGAAAGCGGAACGATCCGCGGGGCAAACGGAGCAGGGATAACCCTCAAACGTATTCGAGGCGATGAGGCGGAACAAGGCTGACCGGGCCGGCTTCGCTCCACCGACAGAGCTTGCACGCCCCGCGGCGAACAGGGGCGTTCAAGCGTCATGCCGATTCGTGGGCCGCACGCCCCCCTTGGCGACGGTCTGCTTCAGGCTGGCACGTTTTGCAGCAGGCTTTTTGACGAGCACCTGGTTCTTCACCGCCGGCGGCTTCCCAGCCGTTCCCTTTCCTTGGGCCTTGGCGGGCGGTTTTTTCTTCGGCTTTGTCGCCTGCTCTTTCACCGGCTTTTTTTTCAGCTTCGTCGCCTTCTTGTCATTCTGCCGAATCTCACCGATCCGCGTGGCGACGAGGAGCTTGACGAGCTTGGCCGGCAGGACGGCGTCGAAGGGGAAACGGATCGTGCCCTTGCTCGTGTCGTAGTCGACAAGCGCACCCTTGCAGGTCTCCACCGTCGACCCGCTCAAGGGATGAAACGCTCCGTGCTTGGCCGCCGCGCGCCAACCGACCAGCGGCGTCCCGTCGAGCTTCACCGCCGGCATCCCGTACGACAGACATTCCTCTGCCCCCGGGCAGGCAGCATGGACGGCCGCCCGAATCTGCTCGAGGACCTTCCGCTCGGCGGCGGGAAGGCGGGCGTGGTAGGCATCGACAAGCGCGGAGCGGATCGCCATGGCAACGTTTCCCTGGACCAGCGGCGGGGAGGAGCCGAAAAGATCCATTCTGGCGACCGCCTACGCCGATTGGCTATCCTGCCCACACCGAACCCATCAAGGTTTTTCATCTCCCTCCGCGAGCCGAGCATGTCCGCGTCCCGTGCCCCTGCCGCTCCCCTCGGGGCTTGCCCCCCCTGCGACGTAATCCTCTGCGGCACGTGCGTCGCTGACATCCTCGTTCGGCCCGTGCCCCTCACGGTTCCCCCCGGCGCCGGCAAGCTCTTTCATGTCGATCCGATCCGGGTCACCACCGGCGGGATCGTCTGCAACACCGGCACGGCGATGGCCCGACTGGGGATGAAGGTCGCCGCGTCGAGCCTCGTCGGCACCGACGTGTGGGGGGAGGTGATCCGCGCCACGCTCGCGGGGGAGGGAATCGCGACAGCGGCGCTCGAAGCGAGCAACACCGTCGCCACGAGCACGACTGCCGTCCTCATCGACCCCAGCGGCGAACGGAGCTTTGCCCACCATGGCGGGGCCCCGGCGACGATCGACCTGGCCTTCATTCGCCGCCAGCTTCCCCACTTCGCGGCCGCCCGCCTCGCCCTCGTCGGCTACCTCGGGCTCCTCCCCGGCCTCGAGCCCGATCTTACCGAGGCCCTCGCCGAGATCCGCGCCACCGGCTGCATGGTTGCCCTCGAGACGGCCGGGAGCGGCGGGACGCTCGCGCAGGTCGCGCCAACGCTTCCGCTTGTCGATGTCTATGTCCCCAGCCTCGATGAGGCCCGCCACCCGACCGGCCTCGACGACCCCCGGGCGATCGTCGACTGCTACCGCTCCCACGGGGCGCTGGGCCTCGTAGGCGTGAAGCTCGGCACGCTCGGCACGCTCCTTTCCCCGAGCACGGGAGAGTGGCTCGAGATCCCCTGCGTCGCCGCCCCGGGCCCGGTCATCGACACGACCGGTGCCGGCGATTCACTCCTCGCTGGCCTCCTCACCGGGCTGCTGCGGGGGATGTCCGCGCGCGACGCGGGTCTCCTCGGCGCCGCCACGGCAGCCTGCTGCGTGACCGGGCTTGGTGCCACGGAGGGCCTTCGCGGCTTCGAGGCAACTGCCCGGCTCGCCGGCTTGCCAAGCTGACCGGCCGCCCGATCAGGTGCCCGCGCGACTCAAGAAAAATGAGAACGAATCGGCGAGCGCTAGCCAACTGGCCTCGATGACGTTCTCGCTCACCCCCACCGTGCCCCACATCGACTCGCCGTCGGTCGATTCGATCGAGACGCGGACCTTCGCCGCCGTTCCCTCCTGAGCATTGATGACACGCACCTTGTAATCGAGCAGCGTCATCCGCTCGACCGCCGGATGGACCGACCCAAGCGCCTTGCGGAGGGCGGCGTCGAGGGCGTTGACTGGCCCGTCCCCCTCGGCCACCTCGTGGCGGATCGAACCGGCGACAACGAGCTTGACCGTCGCCTCGGTACGGATCTCATCGGTCGTCACCGCCCCATCCCCGGTCGCCGCGGCGGCCCCGGCCCGCCCCCGACTCTCGACGGCGACGTTGTAGGAGAGCTTTTCGAACGGGGGGCGGAACGTGCCGGCACAGCGATCGACAAGGAGATCGAACGACGCGCCGGCGGCCTCGAACTGCCACCCCTCGTTCTCGAGCCGGCAGACTTCGGCCAGCACTTTGTCGAGAAGCGCCCGGTCGTTGCGAACGTCAGGCCGCGTCACCATCGCCTGGATGTTCGAACGCCCCGACAACTCGCTGACGAGGATCCGCCGCTCGTTTCCCACCGCTTCAGGATGGATGTGCTCGTACGACTCCGTCGCCTTGGCGACGGCGTGAACATGCATTCCCCCCTTGTGCGCGAAGGCACTCGTCCCCACGAACGGCTGCCCGGCCCGGTAGATCATGTTGGCCGTCTCGTAGACGAAGCGCGAAAGTTCCGTCAGATGGCGCGTGCCTGTACCCTTGAGAACGCGAAACCCGTGGAGCTTAAGGGAGAGGTTGGCAACGACGGAGATCAGATCGGCATTGCCGCAACGTTCGCCGATGCCGTTGATCGTCCCCTGGATCTGGCCGGCGCCCGCCTCGACGGCCGCGAGCGAGTTGGCGACGGCGACATCGCAGTCGTTGTGGCAATGGATGCCGAGGGCGACGTCGAGATCGGCCTCCCGCAGAACGGCGCTGGCCTCGGTGACAAGCTTGGCCACCTCGTGGGGGAGGGTGCCGCCGTTGGTGTCACAGAGAACGATTCGGGTGGCCCCGGCGCGGGCGGCAGCGAGGATCGTCTCGGCGGCATAGCCGGCATCGAGCTTCCAGCCGTCGAAGAAGTGTTCGGCGTCGTAAAACACCTCGCGGCCGGCTGCGGTGAGAAAGGCGACGGTGTCGGCGATCATGGCGAGGTTTTCCTCGCGCGTCACGCCGAGCACCTCGGTGACATGAAAGGCGGAGGTTTTGCCGACGATCGTCACGGCGGAGGTGCCCGCCTCGACGAGGGCCTTCATGCCGGGATCGTCGGCGGCCGCCATCCCACGGCGGCGCGTCATTCCGAAGGCCACGACCCGCGAGTGGGCAAGCGGCAGCTCACGGACGCGGGCGAAATACTGGGAATCCTTGGGATTGGAGAGCGGATAGCCCCCCTCGATGAAGTCGATCCCTGCGGCATCGAGCCGCCGCGTGATCGCGAGCTTGTCCTCGAGCGAGAAATTGACCCCTTCCCCCTGGCTGCCGTCACGGAGCGTGGTGTCGTAGATCTCGATCGTGCGCATGGAAAAGTCGCCTGGGGCGGGGGGCTCGGGCTGAGGCTGGGGCTCGGTGCCGCGGCTGCGAAAGCCGATCCGCGGCCACCTCGGCACCCGCATCACCCGGCGCCACATCGCCACTCAGCTTCCATCCTACGGGATCACTTAAGATAAGGGCCTTTCAGCGGGGCGGCAAGGCTCGGCCCTGGTCCACACACCGGCGCCCACTCCGCTCCTTCTTGCCAGCCTTGATTCAACAGGCGTTCGACGATGAATCTCGTGATGCTCACGATGCTCCTTCTCCCGGTGACGATCTTCACCGCCATGATGATCGCTGCCGGCAGTGGACATCGGCTGGCTGTGCGGCGGCTCTCGCGTCCCAACCCCGATGCAGCGGTCGGAGCCGGGGCGATCGATGCCGCCGCGCTCGGGCTCCTCGGGCTCCTCATCGCCTTCTGGTTCAGTCTCGCTGCCACCCACCTCGACCTGCGACGGAGCCTGATCGTCGAGGAGGCCAACGCCATCGGCACGGCCTGGCTGCGGCTCGATCTGCTGCCCGCCGACACACGCTCGTCGGCCCAGGATCAATTCCGCTCCTATGTCGACGCCCGCCTCTCCCAGACCTCTGGCCCTGAGACAAACGATCAACGCGCCGGCCTCACCACGCAGCTCGACGACCTTCGCAGCGGGATCTGGACGACCACCGTCGCCGCCGCTCCGCGCTGCGACAGCCCGCAAGCGGCCATGCTCCTCATCGCTGCCCTCAACGAGATGTTCGATGCCGCGACCCGTCACGACGCGTCCTTCAACGCTCACACACCGACCGCGATCGTGGTCTTGGTGGCGGTCGTCGCGGTCGTCGCGTCGATCCTCGTCGGCTACGACCTGGGAACGCACAAACGCTTCGAGTGGCTCCACATGACGCTGTTCGCGGCCCTCGTCTCGTCGACGATGTGGGTGATCTACGATCTCGAGATGCCGCGTTACGGCTTGATCCGCGTCGACGACTACGACCAGACCATGCGCGAGGTGCGCGAGGACTTTGACCGCGTGCCGAGCCCCGCACGCTCCAACTGACAGATTGAGGTGCGCCCGGGGCGAGTTTGCGGCCGAATTGATGGGCCTCGGTCCGGCCCCGCAGGGGGCTACTCCTCTTCCTCTTCCTCTTCCTCTTCCTCTTCCTCTTCCTCTTCCTCTTCCTCTTCCTCTTCGCTGTCGACGTCGACCTCCGGGCCCGTGTCGTCGGAGTCAACGATGAACGATTCCGACTCGTCCTCCTCGGCGAAGGCGTCGTCGCCCTCCGGTTCCTCGTCGGACTCCTCGGCGTCGTCCCACGCGCCCGATACGTCCTCGTCCCCGACCTCGTCCTCCTCAACAACCTTGACAACCTTGACAACCTGCCGGCCGAGGCTGGCCCGGCCGCCGGGGATCGCCACGTCGTCGTGATCGTCTTCCTCATCGTCATCCACATCGTGCGGCGAGACGCCCAGCGGCCGGACGGCCACCTTCGGGAGCGAGGGGAGGGAGGGCATGCCGGGGGCAGCAGTCGCGCCGGGGACGGGCTTCATTGACGCTGCGTGGGCCGTCATGTCGACTCCTCGGGCCGGCTTTCGCTTCGCCGGCTTTGCGGCGGTCCGGGAGGGCTTCCCGGCAGACGCCCCCTTTCCGTCGTCATGCGGCTGGATCTTGACGCGACGCGGCGATGGCGAGACCGGGGCGTTTCGGGCGGCCTTCTTCGCCTCCCACTGCTCCATCGTGAGGAGGATTTCGCGGGCCTGCGAGCCGGCATAGATCCCCACGACGCCGTCCTCGGCCATGAAATCGATGAGGCGGGCCCCGCGGCCGTAGCCGACGCCGAGGGCGCGCTGGAGGAGCGACACGCTCCCACGCCCCTCGCGGATCACCACCTCAACGGCGGCGTCGTACATGTCGTCCTTGTCCTTCGGCGATGCCCCGCTGGCCGCGTCGCCCGACGGTGCCGGCTGGAGGTTGATCAGCTCCGCCGCGTACTGCGGCTCGCTCGTCCCCACCGCTTTCATCACTCGGGTGATCTCCTCGTCGGAGAGGTAGGTCCCCTGACCACGGAGGATCTGGCTGGTGCCCGGAGAGAGGAAGAGCATGTCGCCGTTGCCGAGGAGCCGATCGGCGCCGCACTCGTCAAGCACGACGCGGCTGTCGGTTCGGCTCGCCACCTGGAACGCGATCCGCGCCGGCAGGTTGCTCTTGATCAGACCGGTGATGACGTCGACGGTCGGCTTCTGGGTGGCGAGAACGAGATGGATGCCGACGGCCCGGCTCTTCTGCGCCAGCCGGATGATGTGCTGCTCGATCTCCTTGCCGGCGGTCATCATCATGTCGGCGATCTCGTCGGCGATCACGACGATGAACGGCATCGTCGTAGGGATCGCCGCCGCCTCCTCATCGGTCTCCGGTCCGATCCGCTTGATGAGCTCGTCGCGGCCGAGCGCGTTGTAGCCGGTGAGGTGGCGGACGCCCACCTTCGCCAGGAGGGCGTAGCGCTCCTCCATCTTTTCCACCGCCCAGGCGAGGATCGCCTCCGCCTTCTTCATGTCGGTGACGACCGGGTGCATGAGATGGGGGAGCGACTTGTAGGGCGTCAGTTCGACCATCTTCGGGTCGATCATCAGCATCCGCACCTCGTCGGGGCGGCGGGTCATGATGATCGAGAGGATGAGCGAGTTGAGACACACGCTCTTGCCCGTGCCTGTCCGACCGGCGATAAGGAGATGGGGCAACGAGGCCATATCGACGACCATCGGATTGCCCGCCACGTCCTTGCCGAGGAACAGCGGGATCTTCAGCGTCTTCGCCTTGGCCTGCGCCTCCTCGATCACCTCCCGGAGGCGAACCATCTGTCGGATCGTGTTGGGCACCTCGATGCCGACCGAGTTCTTGCCCGGGATCGGGGCGACGATCCGGACGCTCGGCACGCGCAAGGCGATCGCCAGATCGTCGGCGAGGTTGACGATCTTCGCCAGGCGCAAGCCCGCCTCGAGCTCGATCTCGTACTGCGAGATGACCGGGCCGGTCTCGATCTCAACGACGCGGACCTTGAATCCGAACTCGGCAAAGGTCTTTTCGAGCATCCGCGCCCGCTCCCTCACCTCTTGCTCCTGTTCGTCCTGCTGCAGATGCTCCGTGGGGAGGAGGAGCTCGAGCGAGGGGAGTTCGTAGTCGGCCCCGATCGACCCCTCGTCGACATTCACCTCCATCGGCCGCCGCCGGCTGGCGAGCGACTTGATCGGCACCTGCGCGGCCGCCGGTGCATCGACCGACGAAGCCGCCGATGATTCGTCGTCATCGGCCTCGTCGAGACCGTCCTCGACGTCATCGGGCTCGAACGTCGAATCCTCGGCGGCGGGCCGAGCGGGCAGCTTTCGAACCTTAATCGTCGGGCCCTGCGAATCGGCATCGTCGCCCGCATCGCGCTCCGATTCCGACTCGTCGTCCTCTGCCGCGGAAGCGCCGGCGACCGGCTTCGCCGGACCACGGCGTGCCTGCCCCCCTGTCGGCTCGGCCGGAGCAGCGACCGACGCGACGGCAACACCCTCCGGCACTCCGCCCGCCGTCTTGCGGCGACGAAGCAGCCCGGCACAACCCCCGACAATCACCCCCCCGATGCTCGCCACGAAGGCGGCGAGGCGCAGCAGTGCGGTGTCGCAGACGAGAAACAGACTGGCGGCCGTGATCCCGCTGACGACGATCGCCGCCCCCGTGTGGGCGAGCAGGCCCTCGGCGAACAGTCGACCGGTAGCGCCGATGGCCCCTCCCGCTCCCCACACGGGACGGGGGAGAGAGTCGGGGAGGAACATCGCCAAGAGCGTGGCGGAGCCGATCGTGGCGATGACGGCGCCGACGGTGCGGAGCGGCAGATCGGGGAGGACACGGCGACGCAGCAAGCTGACATCGAGCGCCGCGACGAGTGCCAGGCCGATCCACGAGGCGATCCCGAGCCAGCGGTAGGCCTGGCCGGCGAGATACGAACCGACCGCGCCACAGGCGTTGAGCGCCCTGGCATTCGGCGGGAAGGCGTGCGGATCGGGGGGATCGGCGGCGTCGAAGGTCGCCAGGGATGCCAGCACGAACGTCGACATCGCCAGGAGCACCAGGGCGGTGATGTCACGGACGCGGTCGCGTGGCGCAACTGGCAAGGCCTCGACGGGGAGTCGTGCCGCGGGGGCGGCACGGCCGGGCGAGCGCCCCGCCTGCGGGGGGGCGAGGGCCTCGACGTCTCGGTACGGAGCATCAGCGGTAGCCATGAGGAGTCCTTTCCATCGGAACTCTACAGGCCGCTTTCGAGCCTGGTGCTCCTCGTACGGATCGGAACGGTCCGGAACGCTCCGCGGGAGGGGCCGACCCGGACGATCGTGAGGATCGCAGCGATCGTGCCGCCACGCGCCGGCCCTCCGGCCAGCCGGGGAGTGCTACACTCACCGTCCTCGGGGCGGACCTGGCCCCCGCCGGCTGGCACGATCTCGAGGAGCAGGTCGACTGGGCAACCTAGCTCAAGCGGATCGCCGCCGCCATGCTGATGACGGCGGCGATCGCGCTCTCCATCAGCGACATGTCGTGAGCGCCGCGCGGGAAGGCCGCGGCGCTGCCGATCACTTTCCTGCCTTCGCCTCGAGTTCCTCGAGATAGGCCTTCATCGACTCCTGCATCGAACCACCGAGCGCGACGGCCTTCCGCTGGGCAGCGATCGCCTTCTTCACGTCTCCCTGCATCGCATAGAGATGGGCGAGCGTGTCGAGGACCGGGCCATTCTCGGCATCGAGCTCGGCAGCCTTCTCGGCGGCCTCGGTCGCGGCGGCCGTCAGGGCGTCATCGATCGGCGCTCCCTGCTCGGCGAGGGTCACGATCATCCAAGCCAGGGCATTGAGCCCCTCGGCCGAATCGGCTTGGGCTGCGGCAAGCTTCGAGAACGCCGCCGCGGCCTTCTCCCCGCCCCCCTGGATTGCCATCTGAAGACGGACCTGGTCGAGCTGGCCGCGGACCTGCTCGAGCCTCTGCTTGACACGCGGGCCCTTCGCTCCAGCGATCATCCCGTCAACCAGCTCGGCTGCTTCGTCCCCCTTGTCGGCCTGGAGCAGGGTACGGATCTCGGCAAAGGCTTCGTTGACCTGCTGCATCTCCGCCATCTCCTCGGCGTAGACGGCACGGTCCCAGCTGCCGTCGACAACCTCGGCAAGTGGCCCCTCCATCTCCATCGGGTGGCCGATCCACTCGATCTCGCCGGTCTTGCCGACGATGAAGGCCGTGGGGATGCCGTTCTGCCCGGCCGCCTCCATGTAGTCGCCGTAGACCGACTTGTCGGGGTCGGTCGTGAGGCAGTAGCCCTTCGTCACGTCGGCAAACGTCTCCCCTTCGCCGTTGTCACGCTCGAGAAACTCCTTGACCGTCTCGAGATCCTCGTCGCTGACGCTGATCACCTGGACATCTTTGTCGGCGTAGTCGGCCTGGATCTGGGCGATGTGGGGCATGCTCATGATGCAGGGGCCGCACCAGGTCGCCCAGAACTCGACGACGTAGACCTTCCCCTTCTTGAACTCAGTGACCGGCTTGTACTTCCCCCCGCCGTCCTGCACCCAGTGCTCGACATCGATCGCCGGCGCCGGGGAGCCGATCGTGAGCTCGGCGGCCGGCAGGGCCGCGGCGCCTCCGATGAGAAGCGAGAGCGCGGCAAGGCATCGGCGGGAAAGGGGGGGCATCGGAGGTCTCCTGTCGAGGGGGATCGTGACGACATGCGTCGTCGGAATGGGGCGCTGTGGGGGTCGAATCTACTGAGCCAAAAGTCTACCGCTTCGGCGGCGGCTGGTCAGCCATCCTCGGGCGTCACCCCGAGGACGATGTCCCACCTGGCCGCGAGCTCACCGATCCGCGAGCCCTCGATGGGGAGAAAATCGGCGACGACGGCGGCCGCATCGACCGGCGACAGCGACCGGAAGATCCCGTCCCGTCCATTTCCAGGATCCCCCTTCACGTAGCACTGCGACGTGAGAAGGTGGCGGTCGCCACGGCTCACCTTGACGTGGATGTGGGGGGCGCGGCCGGGGTAGGCGACCGGCCGGATCGTCCGGAAGCCGTACTC
>Ga0114978_10003691_pt1 | contig 12494 bp, 10 predicted proteins | sample S_140212_EF_Meta_FD_87027 | JGI IMG/M metagenome (GOLD analysis project Ga0114978, IMG submission 87027) | Freshwater microbial communities from Lake Simoncouche, Canada to study carbon cycling - S_140212_EF_MetaG | ecosystem: Environmental > Aquatic > Freshwater > Lake | place: Lake...
GATGACGCAACGCGTGCCGCCTTCGATGACTACCTCACCGAAGTGCAGAAGGCTACCGAGATTGAGCGTCAGGCGACGGATCGCCCTAAAACAGGGGTGTTCCTCGGCGCCTACGCCATCAACCCCGTCAACGGAGAGCGCCTGCCCATCTGGGCCGCCGACTACGTGCTCAGCGATTACGGAACGGGCGCCATCATGGCGGTTCCGGCTCACGATCAGCGTGACCTTGACTTTGCGTTGCGTTTTGATTTGCCCATTCGCGTGGTTGTCGAACCGACGGCCGCCAGCACAGAGGGTGACGACGCTTCCGATTTCGTTGACCGCAATCCTGCTGTGACAGGAAAGGCGCTGGCCGGCGACGGAAAACTCGTGAACTCTGGGCCCCTCGATGGTTTGGCCAAAAAGGAAGCTGTCGCTCGTGCGATTGAGATTCTGGATGAGCGCGGCACCGGTCGTTCCGCCAAGAACTATCGCCTGCGCGACTGGTTGATTTCTCGCCAGCGCTACTGGGGAACCCCGATTCCCATCATCCACGGCGCCGACGGTACCGAGTATCCCGTTTCTGAGGATCAGCTCCCCGTTCTTCTGCCCTCGACCGAGGGCCTCAACCTTCAGCCGAAGGGCTCCTCACCGTTGGGCGCAGCCGAAGACTGGGTCAACGTTCCCAACCCCGTGGACGGAACGCCGGCTCGCCGCGATCCCGACACCATGGACACGTTCGTTGATAGCTCCTGGTATTTTTTGCGTTTCCTTTCCCCCCACGATGACACCCAGGCCTTCGACCCCGCTGAAGCCAAGCGCTGGGCTCCCGTTGACCAGTATGTCGGCGGCGTCACCCACGCCATCCTGCACCTGCTCTACGCCCGTTTCATCACGAAGGTGCTGTTCGACCTCGGCCACATTGAGTTCGAAGAGCCCTTCACTGCTCTGCTGAACCAAGGCATGGTGCTGATGGACGGTTCGGCCATGAGCAAGTCCAAGGGCAATCTGGTCAAGCTTTCCGACCAGCTCGAAGAGCACGGTGTTGATGCGGTTCGTATCACGATGGCCTTCGCCGGCCCGCCCGAGGAAGACATTGACTGGCAGTCAGTTTCGCCCGCGGCCAGCAACAAGTTCTTGGCGCGCGCGTGGCGCATCGCACACGACGTCACGTCGGCTGCCGGCACTCCTGCCGTTGGCGGTGACGTCGCTCTTCGCCGCGTGACGCATCACCTTCTGGCCGATGCTCCGGCACTCATCGAGGGTTTCAAGTTCAACGTTGTTGTCGCTCGTCTCATGGAGCTCGTCAACGCGACCCGTAAGGCGATTGACAGTGGCGTGGGCCCGGCTGACGCAGCCGTTCGCGAAGCGGCCGAAACCATCGCTGTGATGCTGGATCTCTACGCGCCCTACACGGCCGAAGACATGTGGCAACTTCTGGGCTACGAGCCCACCGTTTCCCTCGTCGTCTGGCCCGTGGCCGACCCGGCACTTCTGGTGCAGGAATCGATTACGGCCGTCGTGCAGGTCGATGGCAAGGTACGAGATCGCCTCGAGGTCAGCCCCACCATTACGGCCGAAGAGCTCGAAGCTCTGGCGCACGGCCTTCCCGGAGTGCTTCGGGCACTTGAGGGTCGTGAAATCGTCAACGTCATCGTGCGCGCCCCCAAGATCGTCAACATCGCCACTAAACAAGCGAGTTAGGCCCTCTCCACCACAGGTTGCACCGAGCTGTTTTCCAGAACACCTCGGGGCAATTCTTGGCGGTCGTGGTCCGCGCCTTCGTAGCGTGGAATCATGCGCCGCGTCACCGAGCTCCTTCGCAACCTTCTGGGGCTCGACGACGGTGCCACGACGTCGCTTACCCAGCTAGAAAATTCTCCGCAACGTGCGCGGTGGCGCATTGCTATTGGTGCGAGCATGGTGGTGGGAGGGGCCGCTGTCGGCATCGCCATTCTCGCTTCCTCGATTTCGACGCTGGGCTCCGCTGCACGCATGCCTGACGATCTCAAAGGGTCGTCATCGCCGTCTTCTCCTGGTGTATCGGCTCCGTCATCCGTTGGAGCGACTGGCTCGTCTGAATCCTCGGAGGATGACGTCTTCGTGCACGTCGTCGGGGCCGTTCGGACGCCGGGACTTTATGCGGTTGACGCCGATGCTCGCGTCATCGACGCCGTTATGGCGGCCGGTGGCCTCGCCACCACCGCCGACCCCTGCGCAATTAACCTGGCCCAGACGCTCACCGATGGTCAGCAAATTGTCGTTCCTGCCACCCTGGACGGGTCGCCTGGTGACGACACCCTCTGCACGGGAGCATCGGCGGTGGCGGGAGGCTCACCCTCCGCACCGGGAGGACTGCCGGGAAGCGGTACCGCGACCGCTCTCGTCTCGCTCTCCGCAGGCACCGTGACGGATTTCGATACGTTGCCGGGAATTGGTCCGGCGCTTGCCCAGCGAATTGTCGATTGGCGGGACGCCAGTGGAGGATTCACCAGTATTGAGCAACTATCCGAGGTCTCGGGGATCGGTGATTCCGTCATGGCGAAGATCCGCGATTTGGTGACATTGTGAAAGCGGATGCCCGGCTTGCACTGCCCGTGCTGACCGCATGGGCGGCGGGAATCGCCATCATCGTTCCCAGCGATGGGGCCGTCTTCGCGACCATGCCGGGGGCAGCGCAGGCCGCCACGATAACGCTGGCGGGGTGGTTCGCAGCGTCGGCCAGTCTTCTGTCGCTCACGTGCATTCTGGTTGCGCGTTATCGCACGGCACCACCGTTCGTTCCCGTGCTTGCCGTGGCAAGCCTGATGACGCTGGCACTGTGCATCTCCATTCTGATGCAGACGCCGACCCATGTCTTTGCTCAGCCGTGGCGATCTGATTTAACGGATTCCTACCCGTGGTTTTTATCGTGGGCGCACTTCTTACGACAGACATTTTCTGAGGCAGCCTCAGCCCTTCCGGGGGTGGGCGGTCAGCTGGTTCCGGGGCTCGCTATTGGGAATACTGCGGGGGTGAGTGAGGGCCTCGAAACGGCGATGAAGGCTGTCTCCCTCACCCATATCACCGCAGTATCGGGCGCCAATTGCGTCATTGTGACGGCCTCCATCATGCTTGTGGGCGCAAAACTTGGCTTCAGCCGCACCTGGCGTGTGGTGGTGGCCATCGCAGCGTTGGCCCTCTTTGTTGTGCTTGTCACCCCCCAGGCCTCCGTTGTGCGGGCCGCCGTTATGTCGACTGTGGTCCTGATCACCCTGGCTGTGGGGCGCCCCGGAACGGGGCTTCCGCTATTGTCGTTTGCCGTGCTCCTCATGCTCCTGTTCAACCCGTGGTGGGCTATTGACTTCGGGTTCATCCTGTCGGTCTTTGCCACAGCCGGCCTGCTCGTGCTGTCCCGCCCGCTGGCACAGTCTTTGGCGCGATTCATGCCTCAACTGCTGGCGATGCTGATCGCCGTCCCCTTGGCAGCGCAACTGGTCTGCCAACCGGTCATCATCTTGTTGCAGCCGCAGATTCCGACGTATGGGGTGCTCGCCAATGTCATCGCCACACCGGCGGCACCTCTGGCTACGGTCACGGGATTGATTGCCTGCCTGTTGTTGCCCGTTTGGGCGCCGTTGGGCACGTTCATGCTCTGGGTGTCGTGGATTCCGAGCCAGTGGATTGGCCAAACGGCGATGGTCATCGCGGGTCTTCCCTCGCCATCCTTGGCATGGCTGGCAGGGCCGCTCGGGGTCGCTTTGGCAATTCTCACGTCTGTGGTCCTCCTCCTCACTCTTCTTCATCCCCGCACCGTGGTGCGCCGCCTGTGTGGAGTCAGTGTCTTTCTGGGGTGTGCGCTGTACGTGGCCACTGCCGCTGTGGGCGGACTGGTTTTCTCGAGCCGAATTCCCTCCGACTGGGTTATTGCCGCGTGCGATGTTGGCCAGGGCGATGCCGTTCTCGTGCGTGACGGTGACCAGATTGCCCTATTCGACACGGGGCGCAGACCAGAACCACTGGCAACGTGTCTTTCCCACCTTGGCATCAGCCGCATCAATCTTCTGGTGCTCACTCACTACGACCTCGATCATGTCGGGGGAGTAGCGGCCACCATCGGCAAGGTTGACCGAACCCTTCTGGGCACACCGCAAAACGCTGAAGAGAAGTCGATCGTCGAAGACCTCGTGGCGGGTGGGGCAACGGTGGAACGCGGCGACAAGGGCGACCACGGCAGTCTGGGGGCCGCCTCCTGGCAGGTCCTCTGGCCGGCCCCCGGAAATCCGCTCATGCAAGATGGCAATCCTGGCAGTATTACGGTTCGGATTGACACCCCCCAACTGTCTGCGATTTTCCTCGGAGATCTCGGGGAGGCGGCTCAAAATGCGCTCTTACGCGAGAGTGACGTTGCTGCCGTCGATGTCGTCAAGGTTGCCCACCATGGGTCAGGAGACCAAAGTGCAGCGTTGTATCGAAAGCTCCAGGCTTCCGTGGGAATCGTCTCGGTGGGGAAGGAGAACGGCTACGGTCATCCCACTGCGAAGACGCTCTCCCTGCTCACTCAAGCAGGGACCTCGGTGCTCCGAACAGACACTCAGGGGCTCGTTATCGTTCGGGCCTCAGAGAACTCTTTGACGTTGTGGGCAGAACGGTAGGCTGGATTTGTTCAAGGAGAAACCGTGGCAGTAGCAGCATCAGCGCGAGCAAGCAAAGCGAAGAGCGCAATTTCCCAGCTTTCGTGGGACGCGGCTCGCCCCGCACCGGTCGTTCTCGTTTCGGGCGTTGAATCGTTTCTCGCCGATCGCGCAATTCATTCTCTTCGGGAACAATTGCGCGAGGCTGATCCCAGTCTCGAGGTCAGTGATCTGGATGCGGCGACCTACTCACCGGGACAACTCCTCACACTCGCTAGTCCATCGTTGTTCGGGGAGCCTCGACTGATTCGCGTGAGTAGCGTTGAAAAATGCAACGATGAGTTTTTGGTTGATGCTCTAGATTACGTTTCCCGCCCGGACCTCGACACCACCCTCGTTTTGCGCCACGGTGGCGGTGTGCGGGGTAAAAAACTTTTGGATCTCATTCGCAGTGGTGCCGGCACGGGAATCGAAATTGTCTGCCCGGAGCTCAAGAGTGACGCCGATAAGGCCGACTTCGCGGCTCAAGAATTTCGCTTTGCGAAACGCAAAATATCTCCCAGCGCACTCCGGTCGCTGGTCTCGGCCTTTTCGGGTTCGGGTGCTGAGCTGGCTTCTGCTTGCCAACAACTCATTTCTGATGCTGTGGGCGACATCACGGATCGCACAGTCGATGACTACTACGGTGGGCGAATCGAATCCACGGCCTTCAAGGTTGTCGATTCGGCCGTTGCTGGTCGTTTGGGCGATGCCCTTCTCACCTTGCGTCACGCGCTGTCCTCCGGCGCGGACCCCGTCCCCGTCGTCGCGGTTTTTGCCTCGAAGCTTCGGCTGATGGCCAAAATTTCTGGTGACCGCCGAAGTTCCAGTGAGCTTGCCGGATCAGTAGGCGCGGCTCCGTGGCAAATTGATCGTGCCCGCAAGGATCTGCAGAGTTGGAGCGACCCTGGCCTCGCCCGGGCAATCGAGGTCATCGCTGAGACGGACGCGAACGTCAAGGGAGGCGGAAAAGATCCGGTCTACGCACTGGAACGCATGGTGATGTGTGTCGCTTCGTACGGTAGAGACTAGCCCCGCCAACGCAAAAGGCCCCCACGAAGGTGAGGGCCAAGAGCTTACGTTACCGGCATCACCAAAAGTGATAACGGCACCGGGGGGTCTTAGAGAGCAGCAACCGACTTAGCGATTGCCGACTTGCGGTTCGCAGCGTTGTTCTTGTGCAGAACACCCTTGCTCACAGCCTTGTCGAGCTTGGTCGATGCAAGCACGAGAGCCGCAGTGGCCTTGTCCTTGTCGCCAGCAACGATTGCGGTGCGCGCAGCGCGAACAGCAGTCTTTACTTCACTCTTAACGGCCTTGTTGCGCTCGTTAGCCTTGTTGTTGGTACCAATGCGCTTGATTTGCGACTTAATGTTTGCCACGTGAACCGTGTCTTTCACTCGTTGTTATGTACGTTTCGGATGTGTCGATGGGCGGTAGAGGGCACTCACCGACTTTCTCGTGCAGCGGGACCACACGTAAGCCAAGGGCTAACACTACCAGCAACCGCCCAAGATGAGAAAACTTGGCCGCGCGGCGTGGGAGACTTAGAGCAGTATGTCTCCTCGAGCCCGTAACCCATTGCAGCCATCGTCGACCAATCCCGCGAAGATTCGTAACTTCAGCATCATCGCGCACATCGATCATGGCAAGTCGACCCTTGCCGACCGCATGCTCCAGATCACCGGAATCGTCGACGACCGTTCGATGCGTGCCCAGTATCTGGACCGCATGGACATCGAACGGGAGCGCGGCATCACTATTAAATCCCAGGCTGTTCGCATGCCGTGGGAAGTGGATGGTGAGACCTATGCCCTGAACATGATTGACACTCCGGGCCATGTCGACTTCACCTACGAGGTAAGTCGTTCTTTGGCTGCGTGCGAAGGCGCAGTGCTTTTGGTTGACGCTGCTCAGGGCATCGAAGCCCAGACGTTGGCGAACCTGTACTTGGCCCTGGAAAACGACCTGACGGTCATTCCCGTACTCAACAAAATTGACCTCCCGGCAGCCGACCCCGACAAGTACGCCAAGGAACTTGCCAGCCTCATCGGGGGCAAGCCCGAAGACGTACTGCGAGTGTCGGGCAAGACGGGAATGGGTGTCGCGGAGCTTCTCGACCTCGTCGTCGCTCAGATTCCCGCCCCCAAGGGCGACCCTTTGGCTCCGGCACGGGCCATGATTTTCGACTCCGTCTATGACGCGTACCGCGGCGTTGTCACCTACGTTCGTGTCATCGACGGCCATCTGAACGCTCGCCAGCGCATCCAAATGATGTCGACGCGGGCCTCCCACGAACTTCTCGAGATTGGTGTCTCCTCTCCCGAACCGACCCCAACGAAGGGCCTCGGCGTGGGCGAGGTCGGCTACTTGATCACGGGCGTGAAGGATGTCCGTCAGTCCAAGGTCGGTGACACCATTACCGATCAGATCAAGCCGGCCACGGTTGCTCTCCCTGGTTACACCGAACCCAAGCCCATGGTCTTCTCCGGTCTGTATCCCATAGACGGTAGTGACTATCCTTTGCTTCGCGAGGCTCTCGATAAGTTGAAGCTCTCGGACGCGTCGCTGAACTACGAGCCCGAGACCTCTGTCGCTCTGGGCTTTGGATTCCGTTGCGGTTTCCTCGGGCTGTTGCACCTCGAGATCATCACCGAGCGTCTCGAGCGTGAATTCGGTCTTGACCTGATTGCCACGGCTCCGAGCGTTCCCTACGAAGTCACCACCGAAGATAAGAAGACCGTCACCGTCACCAACCCGAGTGAGTATCCCGACGGAAAGATCAAGTCGGTCCGCGAGCCCGTCGTCAAAACAGCCATCCTGGCCCCCAAAGATTATGTCGGGGTCATCATGGAGCTGTGCCAGAGCCGCCGCGGAACCCTTCTCGGAATGGAATTCCTGGGAGAAGATCGGGTCGAACTGCGATACAACATGCCGCTCGGTGAGATTGTCTTCGACTTCTTCGACCACTTGAAGAGCCGCACGCAGGGCTACGCGTCATTGGACTACGAGCCCGCCGGCGACCAAGAGGCGGATCTCGTCAAGGTTGACATCTTGCTACAGGGTGAGCAGGTCGATGCCTTCAGCGCCATCGTTCACCGGGAGAAGGCATACGCCTACGGCCTTCTGATGACCGAACGTCTCAAGAAGCTCATTCCCCGCCAGCAATTTGAGGTCCCCATCCAGGCGGCCATCGGTGCGCGAATGATTGCCCGTGAGACCATCAGCGCCATTCGCAAAGATGTTCTGGCCAAATGCTATGGCGGTGACATCACCCGTAAGCGCAAACTCCTCGAGAAGCAAAAAGAGGGTAAAAAGCGCATGAAAATGGTCGGGCGCGTTGAAGTGCCTCAGGAGGCCTTCATTGCGGCGTTGTCGGGCGACACAGAGACGAAAAAGAAGTAGTTCTTGTGCGTCGCCGCAAAACCTTCAGCGATTCTTCCGTGACGTATGGAGCGGTGGGGTGTACACAATCCGGCGATGTCTTGGTTTTTCCGCCATCGGGATTTCGGGCCACGCACGATGAATGTCGCCTCGGGAGCGGAGAAGAGCGTTTCGAAACGGCGAGCGCTGCTTTGATGACGTGGGGGGTGCTCCGTGGGGCCCACCTGAGAGTTGTCCGCGTCGTCGATGGCGACGCGACCGGGTATCAGGGTTTGCTCTTTACGCCGTTTCAGGTTCCTCTCGCCCCCGACGCAGAACCAGAAGAAACCCTGTACTCGTCAGGGGGAGAGCCTTACCTTTCGGCCGGTCAGTCCATCGAGGTTTCCGGAATCTTTAGCCCTGCGACCCCCACCCATTCCTATCGCATTATTTATGTCATCCGTGAGCCACGACGGATCGGTTACGCCTGGGGAACCTTAGATTCGACGCCTGTCGTCGGCGAAGAACTCTTCTGGGTGCAGTGGCACTCGGATGACTCCGTGGTGTTGTCCGTTCGCACCGTGACCCAGATTGCCGCGGGACGCACGTGGGCGTTGTTGGCCCCCGTTATTCGGCTCCGGCAATGGATGACCCGACGTCAGTATGTTCGATCTCTTCTTCCCGCGCGGGCGGCCTAGGCATGGCCGGCCCCCTTCCCGACGGCGATCCAGCACCCGCCAATGGCATGCTCCCCGTTGGCTCGGCAGCGCTCTCGGCAGTTCGCGACTTTGGTGCCTACGTTCACGTGCCTTTCTGTCGAGTGCGCTGTGGATATTGTGACTTCAATACGTACACCGCCACAGAACTTCAGGGGGCGTCCCAAAGTGACTACATCGATGAGGTGACACGGGAGGTTGCCCTCGCTGCCGGGGTTCTCGCAGAGGCGGGAATGCCTCAGCGCCAACTGTCAACGGTCTTCTTTGGCGGCGGCACTCCAACCCTCCTTCCCGCAGTTGATCTCGCTCGTGCCCTCTCCGCACTGCGCGACACCTGGGGGCTCCAGCCGGGCGCGGAGATTACCACCGAGGCTAACCCTGACTCTGTAGATGAGGAGTACCTGAAGACCCTGCGCGATGCCGGGTTCACGCGCGTAAGTTTTGGTGTTCAGTCCGCTGTTCCCCACGTTCTCCAGACGCTTGATCGCACGCACGATCCCCGGCGCGTGCCGAGTGTCGCCGCCGCGGCCAAGAACCTTGGTCTTGAGGTCAGTGTCGACCTGATTTATGGCACCCCGGGGGAGTCCCTTGAAGACTGGCGCGAATCGCTGGAGCTTGCGATCTCCCTCGACACTGGTCACATTTCCGCCTACGCGCTCATCGTCGAGCAGGGAACGGCATTGGAGCGGCGTATCCGAAGGGGAGAAATTGCTTCCCCCGACGACGATCTGCAAGCAGACATGTATGAGTTAGCCGATGAGCTGTTGAATGCAGCAGGTTTTTCCTGGTACGAGGTCAGTAACTGGGCAAAATCTGATGCGCAACGATCGCGGCACAACCTCTCGTACTGGACCAATCAAGACTGGTGGGGCTTTGGGCCGGGATCACATTCCCACATTGCGGGAACCCGGTTCTGGAACGTGAAGCATCCTGCGGCCTATGCTCAGCGGCTCAGTCTTGGCGAGTCTCCCGCGGCCGGCCGTGAGCAACCCGACGCTACGGCTTCCGAGCTCGAGCGTGTTCTCTTAGAAATTCGTCTTCGCGAGGGAACATCGGCGTCGGGGTTTGCCCCCGCCGTCGTGGCCGCACTCATTGGGGATGGGCTGATAACGTTCGAAGCCGCCCGTACCGGCCAGCTGGTGCTGACGCGAAACGGACGGCTTCGGGCCGACGAAGTTGTTCGCCGATTGGTCTAAATCCTCACGTGGTGAGTGTGAGGCGCGGTGCGCCGGAGGTGCGCCTTTCCCTAAGGCGAGACGAACTTGATGGCGAGCGGGTACGTATACAGCTGACCGCGATGGGCGTGCTGGGTGGCGATGATGCCAAACACAATCGAGAGGACAAATGCGGCAATCAGCATGAGATAGCCGATGAAAACAATCATCAAGATCGAGGACACAAAGTAAATCAGAACCAGAGTAATTTGCCAGTTGAGCGCAGAAATAGCGTGCTCCCGCACAAACGGTCCCCGCTTTCCCAGCAGCAAAAGGCCGAGGAGTGGCACAACAAACCCGGAGCCAATGCCACCAAATTGAATCAAGGCGGCCCACAATTTCTCGTCCGAGGGCGCGAGCGGTGTGAATCCTGCATACGGACTTACGGGTTCTGTTGCGGCGGCTGCGTTATCGGGCATGTCGTGCTCCTGTCGTTGGTCGTGACAGTCAAATTACCAAAATTCCGATAAGAATTCTCTGAGAACCGTCGTCTTTGAGGCTACCGGCTACTTAATCATGCGAATGGACACGGGATAGCGGTACGCAACGCCTTCCTTGGCCTTGGTGAAAGCAATGATGGAAAAAATCAGGCTGAGTGCCCAGGCCGCCATCGTAATAAATGCTCCGACCAGAAAGATTGTCAAAATTCCGCCAACGATGTAGGCAATAACAATCGTGAGCTGAAAGTTCAACGCTTCCTTCGCTTGCTGGTTCGTGAAGGCGCCTCTGTCCTTGAAAATGAGCCAGATAATCAGGGCGGGAAGGAAACTGAGAATTCCTCCCAAGTGCGCGAATGAGGCCCACTGGCGATCCTCAGCTTGGGTCAGGGGAACGGAACCGCTCGGGACGGCCGAACCTTGTTGTGAACTGGTCATAACCACACATCTCCTTTGTGAAAAATGGGGGGTATACCAAAGATTACCCCTGCGTCGGGAATTCGACAAGGCAATGTTCAACCAGGGCGGATAGAATTGGCACTCAGAAAGCGGGAGTGCCAAACCGGTCCGCTTCACAAGGAGAAGTGGGAGAGTATCGATGGTTTCCCAGCGCGGCCTTGAAGTTCTCCGAGCTATCGTCACGGACTATGTCTCTTCTCGCGAGCCAGTGGGCTCGAAGTCAATTGTGGATCGACACTCCTTCGGGGTTTCGGCAGCCACCATTCGCAATGACATGGCCCTTCTCGAAGAAGAAGAGCTGATTGCCGCTCCGCACACCTCCAGCGGCCGAATCCCTACGGATAAGGGTTATCGACTCTTTGTCGACCACCTTGCCGAAGTGAAACAGATTAGTTCGACCCAGCGTGTTGCCATTGAGCGGTTTCTTGACGAATCTGGCGACTTTGATGAACTTCTTGGGCGAACGGTCCGGCTTTTGTCCCAGCTGACCAACCAAGTGGCTATTGTTCAGTATCCGTCTCTGGGAATGGCGAAGGTGCGCCACGTTGAGCTCGTGAAGGTCGGGTCCCGCCGAGTCCTCAGTGTGCTCATTACCGACAACGGGCGTGTGGACCAACGACTGGTCGAGCTCGATCGCGAACTCAGCGAGAAGGAACTTGCCCAGCTGGGGCTGAGCATTAACGCTGCTGTTGCCGGTCAAGGCCTCGGTGAAGTGACGACCGCACTTACCGCCCCTACGCGAAGTATTTCGCCCGAACTCCACGCCGCTGCCTCCGTTTTGGAAGCAACGATTGGTGAGCAGGCTCAGGCCAACCGTCAGCAGCGGCTGGTCATGGCGGGTACCGCCAATCTGGTTCGCACCGGTGAAGATTTTGTCGGCAGTATCTATCCCATGTTGGACGCCATCGAGGAGCAAGTAATTTTGCTCAAACTTTTCACTGAAATGTCTGGCGATGGAGCCGAAGTAGCCGTCAGTATTGGGCACGAAATTGGCTCGTCAGCCCTCGACCAAGCGTCTTTGATGACGACGGGGTATGCGTCGGCAGGGCAACGCTCCACGTTGGGTCTTCTTGGACCGACCCGCATGGACTATTCCAACAACATGGCCGCCGTGCGGGCCGTCGCACGCTATCTGACGCGCGTCTTGGACGCCGGTTAAACCGCCACCTCCGCCCTCCACGTCACACCCCCAGTCTTCCCACTTATCCAACAATATTTTCAAGGAGTTTGCCTTTCGTGGCTGATCATTACGACGTTCTCGGAGTTAAATCCGATGCCAGTGTTGACGAAATAAAGAAGGCTTATCGCAAGCTTGCGCGGGAACTTCACCCCGATGTAAACCCGAGCCCTGATGCGCAGGAGCGTTTCAAGCTCGTGACCCATGCCTACGATGTTTTGAGCGACCCGTCTCAGCGTCAGCAATACGATCGCGGACCTCAACAGGGCTTTGGTGGGGAAGGGTTCTCAGATTTTGGAGATATCTTCTCGACGTTCTTTGGAGGCGGCCAGCAGCAGAGAGGCCCCCGGTCACGCCGTGAACGTGGTCAAGACGCACTCCTTCGAGTGGACCTCACTCTTGCCGATGTCGTTTTTGGCATCCACAAGGACATTGAAGTCGATACGGCGATCGTCTGTGAAACCTGTTCGGGCACGTGCTGCCAGCCAGGAACGGCA
>Ga0114978_10003693_pt1 | contig 12493 bp, 13 predicted proteins | sample S_140212_EF_Meta_FD_87027 | JGI IMG/M metagenome (GOLD analysis project Ga0114978, IMG submission 87027) | Freshwater microbial communities from Lake Simoncouche, Canada to study carbon cycling - S_140212_EF_MetaG | ecosystem: Environmental > Aquatic > Freshwater > Lake | place: Lake...
AAACGCCGGCTACAGAGCTTACGTCGGCGCTTGAAAATGTTAGAATTCTTACTATCGGTGCGATTTCGGTGCAACCCATCGGTTTTACCGTGAAATTTTCTGCGGGCCTGCCTGAACCTTGGGCCCAACTGTGAACATGTTTGAAGTCGGCCGCCGCCTTTTTCTATGACGATCTAACCTCTGAAACGCAATGGCCAATCCGCTCGATCACCTGATGTATGCCGGCGCTGATCTCGATCAGATGATGGCCGGCTTTGAAACCTTGTGCGGCATCAAGCCGGGTATGGGCGGTGTGCACCCGGGCCTGGGTACACGCAACGCACTGGCCTCGCTTGGGCCTGATTGTTATTTCGAAATGATCGCGCCCGATTCAGAGCAAAACGTGCCAGGTTCATGGGGTGAGTTATTCAAGACCTACACGCAACCGCGCATTTTCTCGTACATGATCCGCACAACGGATCTGGAGAGTATGGCCGCAGTGCTCACTTCCGAAGGCATAGAAAGCGATCTGTTTGAGGCCTCGCGCACCACGCCGGCGGGCGCGCTATTGAAGTGGCGCCTGCTGATCCCTAGGGACAATCCCTTGGGCAACTATGTGCCCAAGTTCATCGACTGGACCGACACCACGCACCCTGGTTTGACCTCGGCCAAGGGTTCGTCCTTGATCGATTTCGAGATTGGCCACCCCGAAGCGGCGCGCCTGCGCAAGCTGCTCGGCGGGCTCGACGTTGCGGTGGCCGTTAGCCTTGCCGACCGGCCCTGCATGCGCGCGCGCCTGAAAACTCCGGCGGGTCTGGTCGTAATGAATTCGGCCAACTGAAGAGACCGCCATACGTGATGCAAGCTGCCAGCCCCCGCGCCTTCGACACGTCGGGTATTCTCGAACCGACCGGCGATTTCAACCATGGAATGTACGCCCAGCGATGAAAGCCAAACATAGCGGCTCCAAGAGCGTGCCGGAATTTGGTGTCGGCATGGAGATCAGCACCGATGCCGGCAAAGCGCCGCAGTCCAGCCGCCAGAGCGACCACGCCTTTGAAGTGCTCTATCGCGCTATCGTCCGCTGCGAATTTCTTCCCGGCGCCATGGTTCCCGAGGCGCAACTGGCCGAGCGTTTTGGCCTGACGCGGGCCTCGACCCGCGCGGCGGTCGATCGCCTGGCGGTACTGGGCATGCTGCGCCCGGTGCGTCGCCAGGGCTATATCGTCAAGCCGATTACGCTGCGCGATGTCAACGACCTGTTCCAGTTGCGTTCGATCATCGAGGTCGCGGCCAACCGCGGCGCCGCCGGCCGGGTCGACGAATTCAGCCTGCGTCGTCTCGATAAGGTTTGTTCGCAGTACTACCACGCCGGCGATCGCGAAAGCGAATCCAAGTTTCTGCAGGCTAACAGCGAGTTTCATCTGACCGTCGCGACCGCCACCGGAAACTACCGTATCGTTTCGGCGCTGGCGCAGATTTTCAAGGAAATGGAACGCCTCTTGCATATTGGTTTATCGTTTCGCGACCGCTCGGAGGAAATTTACCAGGAGCATCAAGCCTTGATCGACGCATTGGCGTGTCCTGACGCCGATCAGGTAGAAGTTTTGACGCTCAAGGAATTGGCAGCATCGAAGAGCATGATCCTCGATGCCTTGATGTCGAACGAGAATCTGCTTGATGTCAACTTATCGTTCGAAAAGGCTTAGTCCTTCAAACACTTGAAGATGGCACACCAATGAGCACAGACACAAGCGTTGACTCCGTCGTCCAATGGATGGCCGAATCGCCCTTTATTGCCTTCATGAAACTCGAGTTGCTCGAGGCAGACGCCGAGAAAGGCGCGATCCGCATGAAAATGCCGATGCGCCCAGAGTTCGAGCGCGCCGCTGCGACGGGGCAGTTTCATGGCGGACCGATCACCGCTTTCATCGACACGGTCGGCGATTTCGCCGTGGCCCTCTTGACCGGCGGTCCGGTGCCGACCATCAATTTTCGGGTCGATTTTTTGCGTCCATCGGTCGGTCCGTATTTGGTTGCGATCGCAACCGTTCGGCGCATCGGAAAGACCGTCGCGGTGGTCGACATTGACGTAAGCGACGACCAGAACCGACTTACCGCAGTAGGGCGTGGTTGCTACAGTTCATCGCTTGGATAGTGCGGTCCAGATGAAAACCAACAATCTTGCCGAGGTGCTGCCGCGCAACCTCACTGCCATGGGGCCGGCCATCATCGAAGTCGCGTCCGACGGTGCGTCGCGCGAGTTTGGGTACGCGCAGATGCAGGACGAGGCCGATCGCATGGCGGCGGGTCTGCGCGCTGCCGGTCATGCGCGTGGCGCGCGCATCGGCATACTGGCCGGTAACAGCGTCAATTTCTTCGTCAGCTTTTTGGCCATCATGCGCGCCGGGATGATCGCCGTGCCGATCAACTTCAAACTGCCGCGCGACACCATTGCCTACATCATCGGTGATGCCGGTATCTCGATGATGCTGGTCGATGCGGCCCGCGCCAACATGGTCGAGGGCATTCCGACCGTGGCCATCGACGTCGGTCCAGCATGGGCGGCATTGCTTGTGCACACGCCGGCCGAGTCGATGACCATGGGCGACGACGAGGTGGCCACCATTCTTTATACCTCGGGTTCAACCGGTCAGCCCAAGGGGGTGCCGCTCACGCACGGTGGATACATCTGGGTGATGCAGGCCTTGCTCGCTGCGGGCGCGCCGTTTGCCGGGAAACGTGGTCTGGTTGCGGCGCCGCTGTATCACATGAATGCGCTGATCCAGAGTCTGTTGATCGCCATGCAGGGTGGTACCACGGTGCTTTTGATGCAGTTCAGCGCCCGCCTCTACATCGAAGCGGCCTCGAAGTTTCGTTGCCAGATGGTCACTGCGGTCCCCACCATGTACGCACTGGTGGCGCGCGAGGTTGAGTGCCTTGCGCGTTTTGACTTGAGCCACGTCGAGTCGGCGAAGTCCGGTTCGGCGCCGGTCACTGAAGCCATGTTCGCCGCGCTCGCCAAGATTTTTCCGAACGCCGCAACCAGCAACTGGTGGGGCACCACCGAGTCTGGCCCGGTTGCTTTTGGCCCGCATCCGCAGGGCCTGCCCCGACCAACGCTGGCGCTCGGCTATCCGATGTCGGGCACCGAATACAAGTTGACCGATGGGCCCCACCCCGACGAGGGCGTGTTGTGGGTGCGTTGCCCGGCGGTCTCGCCCGGTTACCTGAACCTGCCGGCCGAATCGGCCAAGCGTTTTCAGGACGGCTGGTATAACACCGGCGACGTGATGCGGCGCGATGAAAACGGTTATGTTTATTTCGTTGGTCGCGCCGACGACATGTTTGTATGCGGTGGGGAGAATATCTACCCCGGGGAAGTGGAAAAACTGCTGGAAAAACATCCGGGTGTATTGCAGGCCGCGGTCTTGCCGGTGGCCGACGAAATCAAGGGCCAGATCCCAGCAGCCTTTATCGTGCGCTGCCCCGGTTTTGATACGACCATCGATGACATCAAGCAATTTGCGCTCGCGCACGGACCGGCCTACCAGCATCCACGGTTTGTCGAGTTCATCGACGAGATGCCGTTGGCCGGCACCAACAAGATCGACAAGCGCGTGCTGGTGCAGCGCGCTGCACGTTTTTCGCGTTGAATTCACGTCTCAAGTTCAGTCCCTATAAAGCAGCACAGGAGACATTGGCAATGCGGGCACAGGTCATACACGCGCATGGCGCAATCGAAGACATCACGTGGGAGCCGAATTGGCGTGACCCCGTGCCGGGCGCGGGTGAGGTGGTATTGAAGGTTGGGGCGTGCGCGCTCAACTATCACGATTTGTTCAGCTTGCGCGGCATGCCGGGCATTTCGCTGCCCTTTCCCCTGATCATGGGCATCGACGTCGCCGGCGAAGTGGTCCGAGTGGGCGCAGGGGTCACCGGCGTCAAGGTTGGTGATCGGGTTGTTGTCGATCCCTTCGACCGCGAGACGGGCGTGCTGTTGGGCGAGCGCGCCGATGGCGGCCTTGCCGAATACGTCAAGGTTGCCGCCAAGCAATTGCTGCCGCTGCCCGACGATGTGAGCTACGAAGCGGCGGCGGCTCTTCCCGTCGCTTACGGCACGGCGTATCGCATGATGGTGACGCGTGGACGACTCGTCGCCGGCGAAAAGGTTTTCATCCTCGGCGCATCAGGCGGGGTCGGCACCTGCTGCGTGCAATTGGCAAAGTTGGCCGGCTGTCATGTCATCGTTGCGGCCTCAAGCAAGGAAAAGCTCGAACGGCTGCGCGCCTTGGGGGCTGACGACGGTGTCGATTACACGCAGGGTGACTGGGTGCGTGAAGTGCAGTCGCGCTACGGCAAGGCGCGTTTTGGCGGAGCAGGTGGGGGCGTCGACGTGGTCGTCAATTTTACCGGCGGTGATACATGGGTGCCATCACTTAAATGCCTGAAAAACGACGGCAGACTGCTGACCTGCGGCGCTACCGCTGGGTACGATCCCAAGGAAGACATCCGCTACATCTGGACTTTTGAACTCAACATCATCGGCTCGAATGCGTGGACACGCGACGATGTGGCCAGCCTGATTGAACTGGTGCGCCAACGCAAGCTCGTGCCGGTGGTTGACCGTGTGCTGCCGCTTGAACAAACGCGCGAAGCATTCCGCCTTCTCGACGAGCGAAAAGTCGTCGGCAAACTGGTGCTCAAACCGTGATGCTCGGCGTCGCCTTTGCCACCGGCTCTATCGTCGGGAAAAGCTGCCGGAAACTTGCGAAGGTAAGGTCCGTGCGCAATACTTTGAACCTATTCAGCAGGCGAGTGGGTGACTGCGAGTCGCCGGCTCTTTGTTCCGGTGAACTGTCCCGCCCGGTCGTGTCCGGCCGCTCACTCCGGTCTCACGCCCCATTGCGCAGGCCGGCACGCGGCCGATGCACCACGGGTTCAAGTCGCACTTACACAACCCTCGATTTCAGGAGCGCGAAGTGAGCCAATTTGCCAGCGGTAAGATTGACGGTGTCAAGAAGCTAACCTTGCTCGAGGTGACGTTTTGGCGCGCGCTTGTGCTCGTCGCCGTCTTTGGCCTGTGGCAACTGGTATCGGGCCGCTTGATCGACGAATTCTGGATCAGCAACCCCTACGATATTTTCACGCGCCTTTGGCAGCTCGCAACCTCGGGTATGTTGTGGATTCATTCGTGGGCCACGCTATGGCAGGCGCTTCTTGGCCTGATGCTGGCCCTGCCGATCGGTATTGCACTCGGCATTTTTCTAGTGGCATTTCCGCGCACCGCGGTAGCCGTCGATCCTTACCTGATGGGTTTGTACAGCCTGCCGCGCATTGCCTTGGCGCCCCTGTTCGTAATCTGGTTCGGCATCGGTCTGATGTCCAAAGTGATGCTGGTTTTTTCGCTGGTGGTGTTCGTGTTCGTGCTCAACACGCGCCAGGGTCTGCTGGAAGTCGACCGTGACCTGATCAGCTTGATGAAAACCATGCGTGCAACGCGCCGGTATATTTTTCGGCGTGTGCAGATGCCGTCGATCCTGCCGTGGCTGATCGCGGCGTTTCGTATCAACGTGGGTCTTGCCCTGATTGGCTCGGTGATCGGTGAACTACTCGGCTCGAATCGCGGTCTGGGTTGGTATATCGAACATTCGGGAGGGCGTCTGGATACCACCGGCGTGTTTGCCGGCCTGATTGCGCTGATGGTTCTTGCTTTGTTGATCAACGAGGCGGTGAGTGCCGTCGAGCGCAAAGTATTGCGGTTCCAAAAACGTGTTTGAATTTTTTAAAGAGGAGAGTTGCAATGTTTAGTCGCTTGAGTCGTGTTGTACTGGGGGGTCTGTTGGCCACTGGCTTGGCGGTGTCGGCGTCGGTGCTCGCGCAAACCAAGGTCACCGCCGGCGTATCGGTGTCTTTCGAGGGCATGCTGCCGGTTTGGATTGCCAACGAAAAGGGCTATTTCAAAGACGAAAAAATCGACCTTGAGATGATCGACTTCAAGGGTGGCGGACCGGCCGTCCAAGCTTTTGCGGGCGGCAGCATCGATGTGTTGTTCGCGGCAACCGACCATGCGCTACGCCTGAGAAACCGCGGCATGAATACCGTCGTTTTGCACGGTCTGGACGGCTATCACAACTATTCCTTGATCGGCAAGGCGGGCATACCTACCTCGTTGGTTGGGTTGAAGGGCAAGACGCTTGGTATTTCTTCGCCAGGCAGCATGACCGATAACACCATCCGCTGGGCCATCAAGGACAAGAAGCTCGACCCCGATCGCGATTACCAGATCGCCGGTGCCGGCACGGGTGCGGCCATGCTCGCTTCGATCGATTCGGGCAAGGTGGACGCAGGCCTGGTGGTGCAGACTGACGCAGCCTTTCTCCTCGCCAAGAAAAAGGATGCCTACACCGTCGTTGAAGATTACACCAAACTTCCTTACGCCGGGTATTCTGTGCTCGCGCTCGAGACCTGGGTCGCGAAAAATACCGACACCGCACAAGGCATCATCCGCGCCGTCGCACGTGGCGCGGCCGAGATGGAAAAGAATCCGCAGTCGGCCTACCCGATCATCAAAAAGCTCTATCCGCATTTCACAGATGAACTGGTGGCGTCGACGGTCAAGTCTGCCGTTGCGCGCATTCCCAAGGGCGGCCAGTTCAGCGCCGAAGCGGTGCGCAACACCAACGCCATCGTCATCGCCAGCGATCCAAAACTCACGCCGATGACGCCCGAGTCGCTGAAACCGAAACTGTAAGTCCTTTACCAGGCGGACCCACGCGGTCCGCCTGCAATCTGGAAACCATGAAATGACTGACTTATCAGCGGGCGCCGCGCCCAAGGTCGTGCTTGAGCATGTGTCGCAGTATTACGGTCCGCTAGAGGTCCTGAAGGACATCTCGCTGACCATCGATAATGGTTCATTTGTGTCGATCGTCGGCCCCAGTGGATGCGGAAAGTCGACGTTGTTAAAGCTTATCTCGGGGCTGGAACGACCCACGAACGGAGAGGTGTCCGTTGATGGTGCGCCGGTCGTGGCGACACCGGACAAACTCGGCTTCATGTTTCAGCGTGACGCCCTCTTGCCTTGGGCCACGGTAGAGCAGAACATCACCGTGGGTCTGGAGTTGCACGGCATGCCGCCCGAACATCATGCGGCGCGGCGCGACAATTTGATCGCATTTCTCGGTTTGAAGGGCTTCGAACACCATTACCCGTCGATGCTCTCCGGCGGCATGCGCCAGCGCGTGTCGCTCGGACGATTGTTGGCGTACGAGCCCGAACTGTATTTGATGGATGAACCCTTCGGCGCGCTCGACGCGCAGACCAAGATCCTGATGGCGCGCGAGCTGTTGAAAATCTGGAGCACGTACAAAAAAAGCGTTGTGTTCGTGACCCACGATATCGAAGAAGCGGTTTTCTTGTCGGACCGTGTAATCGTCCTGTCCGGCCGTCCCGGAACCATACAGGCCGATCTCAAGGTCGACCTGCCGCGCCCTCGGGATTTTCGGACCACCAAAAAAATTCCGCTGTTTCATGACCTGTGTGCCGAAATCTGGGACCAGATCATGCAGACGCAGGCACTTGAATAGTCAAACTCACCCCCCTTCTTGGAGCACCCTATGATGAATACCCCAAAGGCCAGCGTCGCGCGCAACACCGCGCCTGCCGTAACACCATTCACCGAAGACCTACGCGGTTTTGTCGAGCGACTGCGTGGAGCAGGCGAACTGGTCGATCTGCACCAGCCTGTCGATATCCGCCACATCGCTACGCTGGTCGACCAGTCAGACAAGGCGCTGATGTTTCATAACGTCATTGGCTACAAGATGCCGGTGCTATCGGGCATCGTGCGTTCGGCGCAGCGCGCTTTCATGTCGATGAACTGCAACAGCTACCGCGAAGTAGAAGCGGTCATGACCCACGGCTTGGCCAATCCGATCGCGCCAGTGCGGGTCGAGACTTCGGCCACCGAAGAAGTGATTTTCACGGTCGATCAGGTTGATCTGTTTTCCTTGCCGGTGCCGATTTTTTCGATCCACGATGGCGGTCCGATGATCACTGCGGGCGTGGTCATGGCGCGTGATCCCGAATACGGCATCATCAACACCGGTTGTTACCGTTTCATGGTCAAGGAAAAAAACCTGACCGGTATAGACATCGTCACGCCCAACAACCTGCGCCACTACGCCGAGCGCGCGTTAAAGGAAAACCGGCCCTTGCCGATTTCGATTTCGATCGGCTCGCATCCGATTGAAACCGTCGCGGCTAATTTTCGCGCGGCGCTCGATGTCGAGGAAATGTCGATCTCGGGCGGCTTTCGCGGCGCGGGCTTGCGCCTTGGGCAATGCCGCACGTCCGATCTGCCGTACATCGCCGATTGCGAAATCGTTCTCGAAGGCGAAATCCTGCCAACGGGCTGGACCCAGCCGGAAGGGCGCTTTGGCGAATTCACCTATTTGATGGGCGGCTTGCATTGGAATCCCAATGTGCGCATCAATGCCATCATGATGCGCCGCGACGCGATGTTTTATGCGCTGCATATGCCTTTCGAGTACAGCTATCTGGGCGCGGCGGCTCTGCACCAGCCGATCAGAAAAGCGCTGCAAGCCACCGGCGTGCATGTCGAGAACATCAACGTGACCATTGGCGGCGCGGCTTACTGGCACGCGGTAGTGTCGATCAAGAAGCAGGCCGGTGAGGGTAAAACTGCGATTCTTGCCGCGCTGTCGGTCAGCGACATCAAGCACGTGGTCATCGTCGATGAAGACATCGACGTCTACAACGGCCAGGAAGTGGAATGGGCCATCGCCACGCGAGTGCAGGGCGACCGCGATGTCATCATCATTCCCGGCGCCCGCGCCAAGCCACTCGATCCCAGTCTGGCCATCACTCCGGGCGTGGTGCCGACCGGTGCGAAGGTGGGTATCGACGCCACCATCGGCGAGGGTATTCCAAAAGAGCGTTATGAACGGGTCGCTTTTGCCTACGCCGATACCGCGAAAATCGACGACTACGTCAAGGGCAAGGCCGATGCATTACTCGCCGTCGCCTCGGTAGACGAAAAGGCCCTCGATGCGGAAATCCTCGAAGCCATCGCCGAACAGCCGACCTATTACACCGACCTGAATAAATTGTTCGCCCGCGTTGATTTCTCAACCTTCGCACGCGCCCTGGGTCGTTTGCATGCCGCGGAAAAACTTTGGAAAGATTCGGTCGGCCGTCTGTGTGTCAAGGGTTCGCGCTTCGACGCCAAGCCGGTGAAGTGAGTCGGCAAGGCGCGCGGTCGTGATGGGGACGGTGATGACAGCATGAGCATCGATCGCGACGCCGCCTGGGCTGCCATCGTCGAGTATTACGCCCGACCGGGTGTCGCCGACGACCTGCTGCGTGCGCAGCAGGAGTCGGACCTCGACGTCGTTGTGTTTCTGTTTTTTCGCTACCTTGAAGACGACCTTCACCAGGTCTTCGATGCCGCGGTGCATGCCGAGGCGCGCGCCGCGATCGAAACCTGGCGCGTGGGCGCGATAAAACCGCTGCGTGCACTACGCCGCAACCTAAAAAGCATGGCCGGGCTCGAGACGATCGACGCCACGCGCCATGAATTTCGCGAGTCTTTAAAGCAGATGGAACTCAAAGCCGAACGTATCGAGTTCCTGTCGCTTTGCACCTGGCTCGAAGGCCGCGTGTTGGTGCCGACACCGATCTGACCCACCATCATTTGCCTGGCTGGGTCACTCGGCCGCAACCCGCTGGCTGGCGTCCGTCGCTGCCGCATCGCGCGCAAGACGGCCGGCCCAGGGGCTTTGCGGCTTGAGCGCAAGGCGTTCAGCGGCCAGCGCTTCGGCCGTCGCGCGCATCCCGCCTCTGACTGCCGCGTGCAAGGCCGTGAGAGGCAGCACGTCGCGCTGCGCATGGCTGCCGCCGAAACGCTGGGCCTGACCCCGCACGCGCATGATTTTCTCCACCGCCTCGGCATGGCGCCCGGCGCCAAAGGCAACAAAGCCCTCAGCCAACGGCAGGCCGATGGCCGATGTCATCAGCGCGTTGTCGCCCTGCCCCTGCGCTGTGCGGCGCATGGCCTGGAGGCTGCGCTCAGCCAGCGCTTGCTCGTCAGCGCCGATGAAGGCCATGACGGCGTGAAGGTCGTTGAAGGCGAGCACGCCATCCTCGGCCTTGAGCTCCCACGCTCGCGCAAGGCGCGCAAAGCGGTCGCCGGTGTCCACACCCTCGAGATACAGCCGCCACAGCAGCGCTGAGGCGTCGAGCATTTCCAGCGCGATGTTGGCCTCGTCGTTCGGACGGATGCGCTCGTCGTACAGGGCGAGCGCTGCTTTCGGGTCCTGCGCGTCAAGGTGTAGCAGCGCGAGGTGCCACCAGTTGTGGTAGCCAAAACCGCAGTCCTGCGACCAGCCCTGCGAGGTTCGATCGAGCCAGTCGCGGCCCTGATCGATGTCGCCGCGCATCTCATGGACATGCGCCACCGCATGCGCGGCCCAGGCGTCCAGCGGCTCGAGCTCGATGGCCTCACGGCCAAAAGCTTCGGCGCGCGCATAGTCGCCGCATTCTTCGAGGCCGAAGGCGGCCATGCCAAGGATGGCGTGCCTGGCCTCATCGCCTGGACCATGGGCGCGCAGCGCGGCGAGTGGAATATCGCGCAGTTCGAACTGCTGCCCCGTGAAAAAACAGCCCGCATGCGCGATCTGCACGGCAAGCGCATCGCGTGGATTTTCCTGCGCGATGCGGGCGAAGCTCGCCGTGCTGGCGACCATCTGGCCCTCGGCCCAGCGGGTCGCGCCGGCGATGTGCGCGCGCTCACGGTCGTCGAGTTCGCAGGCCCGCGCCGCGCGCAGCGAGCGCGTGACCTCGTCGGCAAACAGCCGGTCCGTCATCTGGGCGAGCACGACAGCGCGCGTGATCCAGGCCAGGCCGAATTGGCCGTCGTCTTCGAGTGCGGCATCGAGCGTGGCGATGGGGTCGCCGTGGTAGGTACGGATCTGACGCAGGGCCTGGTCGAACTTCGCCGCCGCCGGCCGCGAGGAGGTCGAGAGGGCGCAGCCATAGAGGTCGTAGAGCATGGGACTTGTCCTTACAGGAGAGGCGCCATGACGGCACCGGTTCGATCGTCTGCGATCACGCAAGGCTGGACATGGCGAGGTCTGGTTTTGGGTGGTCTATCCGCTGGATCCGGCATCTCATGCGGCGTTGTTTCGAGCAGACCGATGGTCGCTCACAAAACAGCTTGTTCAGCTGCGCAAAATACCGCTTTTCCGCAATAGTCATCAAGACCAAGGGTTCAGCTGGGTCGCAGACATCGTTCCGCGCGTCAACGATCAGCCATTCGGCGCGGTGGGCCATGGGCATGCCCTTCGGGCGGGCATGCCCATAGGACCTAAGCGGCGGGCTGCCACTGGCGCGCATAAACTGCGCCGACCCAGCCCCCACCGCGCGACCATGATTCTCGAACTCGCCGACATCCGCATCCTCCCGGGCCAGCGGGCCGGCTTCGAAGAAACCATCGCACGAGCACCTTCTACTGTCGCCATTGCCTTCATCACGCACAGCGCTGACATTCGGCGCATCCTGGATCCCATCGAGGTAGCCGCACAGCCGCCACGCATCGCCCCGGCACGTGGGCCGCCGCTGTGGCGGGACTGCGACGCGCAAAAGGGCGACGGGGTGCGAGTCGAGCCGGATTGGGACCTGGCAGCACAACCGGCTGCGGACTACCAGGTGGACCCGCGCATCAATTGGTGGGTGAGCCAAGCAGCGATTTCACCGGCCGCGCAAAGGGGCTTCGTCTGCCACTGCCGAAGAACCGACCGAAGAGCCGACTTACGGACAAGCCACTCGCCATTGCGCGACTACAAGCGCTCAAACCAAGCAGATCAACAGCGTTTGGCATCGTGCCCATGGCCTGCCCCCAAGGTGAAACATCTGAGCAACTGCCTTGCTGGTGACATCAGCCCTTCAATCGGATGCCAATGTGTCACGCCGCAGGTGAAGCTTCGGCGCCAGAGTAAAAACCAAGCAGTGGGTTCAATGCATAGTCAGCGACTTCAGTTGGCTCAGCATTGCTGCCAGCAACTCCTTGAGCTCGCCCACCTTGGCAAGCGCATCCTCGTTGCGGTTCTGGTCATGAAGCGCACAGAGCTCTGCCGCACATTCATGCATCCGCAAGTGCAAGGGTTCGATGGCTTCGATGGCGGGTTGCATTGCATGGCGGGACGTGGGCACGCTGTCCAGCCAAGCGCCGAAACGGCAGCCGTGGTGATCCAGCTGCATCGGCGCTACCCGCCCGCCCATGAGAAAGCTTTCGATCGTCGCGATCCAAGCTTTATGCTCGACGCTGGCAAAAAGCAGTGGCAAATCTGCGTGAACGATGGCGGGCAGATTGCTCCATTCAGGCTCGTTGCGCCAATTAGTCGTCCCTGAAATATCCGTAACCCCTTGATTTAATTGACTATTTACCTACTTCTGAGGTATAATTTCTCTCACCTTATAACCCCTCCAGATA
>Ga0114978_10003694_pt1 | contig 12493 bp, 7 predicted proteins | sample S_140212_EF_Meta_FD_87027 | JGI IMG/M metagenome (GOLD analysis project Ga0114978, IMG submission 87027) | Freshwater microbial communities from Lake Simoncouche, Canada to study carbon cycling - S_140212_EF_MetaG | ecosystem: Environmental > Aquatic > Freshwater > Lake | place: Lake...
CAGCATAAGTAACCATAGAAGGATAACTTACCCAAAAAGGAGCCGGTAACAATACTTCATCGCCGGGATTTAAAATTGCCAAAACCGCATTTAAAAGACTTTGTTTGGCACCATTGCTTACAATAATTTGGTTGGGACTAAAGTCTAACTGATTCTCGTTTTTTAATTTTTCGCTAATTGCTTTGCGAAATTCTAACGTTCCAGAAACGGGAGTGTAATGTGTTTGTCCTGCATTCATAGCAGAATAAGCAGCATCACAAATATTTTGAGGTGTATTGAAATCTGGCTCACCAATACTTAAACTGATGATATCCATTCCTTTTTCCTTCATTTCCCTTGCCAATTTGGTCATGGCAAGTGTTTGGCTTTCAATAACTGTTTCTAAACGTTGACTAAGATTCATGATACTTACACAATAATAGCAATCCTTTTTTAAAAAAACGTAAATAAATGTTATAATTTTGCCAAGAATGAAAATCTTGTTCGTTGCTAACAGAGTGCCATATCCACCATTTCGGGGTGATAAATTGAAAATATTCAATTTAGCCAACGAATTATGCAAAGAACATGAACTTCATTTGATTACTATTGCTGAAACCCAAGAAGACATAGATTCGGTAGCAAGCTTGTTGCAACCAACAGCATTTAAAGATGAAAAGGGAAACAAGAAATTATTGTTTCATTCATTGAATTACGAATACAGACCAAAATGGAGATCTGCAATTTCTGCTGGATTGGGTATATTTAGCAATCGTCCAATTCAAGTGGCATTTTTTAGATCATCGTCATTTGCAAATAGACTTAATAAATTATTGAGTGAACATAAATTTGACGCCATTCATGTTCAACATTTGAGAATGGCTCAGTACTTTGAAAATTTAGGTTGTGAAAATGTAATATTAGATTTACCAGATGCCTTCAGTTTATATTGGAAAAGAAGAATTCAAAAAAGTAATAATTTTATAGCTAAAATACTTACTAAAATTGAGTTTAAAAGGCTATTTAACTATGAACTTCAAATGATTCCCAAGTTCAAAAAGGTTTTGGTTTGTAGCAAAGAAGATCAAGAATATCTTATTCAAAATACAGGAGTTAACGTTGAATTATTGCAAAATGGTGTAAATACGGATGTTTTCAAACCTAGAACAGATACATATACAAAAAACAGAGTCTTGTTTACTGGTAACATGGATTATGCACCCAATATTGATGGGGTATCTTATTTTGTTGAGGAAATTTGGCCAGGTATTTTAAATAAAGTTCCCAATGCAGAATTTGTTATTGCAGGACAACGCCCTGTATCGAAAGTACTTGCATTGGCATCAGATTCAGTTAAAATTACAGGTTTTATTCCCAACTTGGCCGATGAATACGCAAAAGCCCATGTGGTGGTGTCTCCGCTGAGAATAGGCGCTGGAACCCAAAACAAAGTACTTGAAGCCCTTTCCATGAACATTCCAGTGGTTTGCACCAATGTGGGATATGCAGGGTTGGAATTGTTGCCAAATGAGGGAGTTGCGTTGTCTAATTCAACTGAAGAGTTTATTGAAAATGTTGTGAAGATTCTTCAAGATGAATCATATAGAAACAACTTAGGTACAACAGGGGGAGAGAAAATTCGTGATAAATTTTCATGGCAGGGCATTTCAAAAAAATTAGGAACTTATTTAAAGCAAGTTTCTTAAGCGTATAGTTTCAAATTATCTCGCTGTTTTTTTTCATTCATTTAGGATGTTGATATTCATATTTTATTCACATATTACGATAAAAGCATTCTATTGCTTTATTTTTGACATCGTATGAGAAAATCATTCCTGTATATTTCAATTGCTATTCTTAGTATTTATCAATTGAATCCGCTAAATGCCCAAAAGAATGGCGCACCAACAGCGGTCGACGCAAATAAATCCCTCAAATTAAAAGATAGTCTTTTAAAGGATTTTCTAAATCAAGTTAATTTCAGACAAATTGGTCCAGCCACCACAAGTGGAAGAATTATTGATTTGGCAATTAATCCAGAAAACCACTCTGAATATTATGTCGCGGCAGCTTATAGTGGCGTTTGGAAAACCAAAAATGCAGGTACAACTTTTGAGCCAATATTCGATAAATATGGAACTCAAAGCATTGGTTGTTTGGCTATGGATCCTCAAAATACCCATGTAATTTGGGTTGGAACTGGTGAAAATAACAACCAGCGTTCGGTGGGATATGGCAATGGTATTTACAAAAGCACAGATGGTGGTAAATCATTTACCAATATGGGATTAAAGAAATCTGAGCATATTGGAATGATCAAAATCAATCCTACAAACTCAAAAGATATTTGGGTTGCTGCATACGGTCCACTTTGGAAAGAAGGCGGAGAAAGAGGTTTGTATCATTCAATCGACGGAGGAAAAACATGGACATTGGCCTTCAAAATTTCTGATAATACCGGTTGTAATGAAATACATTTTGATCCATTTCAAGCTGGTGTTTTATATGCGGCTTTTCATCAAAGACGCAGACACGAATGGACTTATTTGGGTGGAGGACCAGAAAGTGCGCTTTACAAATCAGACGACAATGGAGTAACTTGGAATAAAGTTGGCAATGGTTTTCCGTCTGGCGAATTGGGACGTATTACATTGGGAGTCAGCGTAAAAAAAGGTTTATTGTATGCAATGGTTGAAGCCTCAAATGACAAAGGAGGGATATTTTCAAGTTCCGATCATGGAGCCTCTTGGAGCAAAGTAAATAGCTTTACTACTGCGGGTAACTATTATCAAGAGATTATCACCGACCCAATTAATCCGTTAAAGTTTTATGTGATGGACATGTTAATCAAAGTAACTGAAGACGGTGGTAAAACATTGAAAAACTTAGGCGAGCCAAATAAACACGTTGATAATCACACAATTTGGGTTGATCCTTCAAATGGAGAACATATGTTGGTTGGTTGCGATGGTGGTTTGTACGAAACATTCAACCACGGTAAAGAATGGAATTTTAAAGATAATTTGAGTATTACCCAGTTTTATAGAGTTTCGGTTGATTATGCTACACCTTTTTATAATATTTATGGGGGAACTCAAGACAATAACTCCTTAGGAGGCCCAAGCAGAACCAATTCTGCCAATGGAATTGGAAACCCGGAATGGTTTGTAACAGTGGGTGGTGATGGCTTTAAATCGCAAATAGATCCCAAAAATCCAAATATTGTGTATAGCCAATGGCAATATGGTGGACTTATTCGTTTCGACAAAAAAACAGGAGAGTCAATTGATATTAAACCAACCAATACGATTGGAAGCGGTGCTTTAAAATGGAATTGGGATGCTCCTTTGTTAATTAGTAGATTCAATCACAACAAACTTTATTTTGCGGCAAACAAAGTATTTTCATCTGAAAATATGGGCAGTTCTTGGAAGCTAATTTCTGGGGATTTATCTCGTGGAATTGATAGAAATACTTTGCCGGTGATGGGAAAAGTTTGGGGATTGGATGCGGTAGTTAAAAATCAAAGTACCAGTATTTATGGAAATATCACGGGTTTGTCGGAGGGACAAAAAAAAGGACTACTTTATGCTTGTACCGACGATGGATTGACATATGTAACAATGAATGACGGGGAAACCTGGGCCAAAATGAGTGAAGTATTTCCCAATGGACCAGCTGCTGCAAAAAACGGGGCAGGATATCCTTTTGTGAGTATGATTCAAGCGGGTGAAAATGCAAATACCGTTTATGTTGTATTAGATCATCACCGTTTTGGTGATTTTCAACCATATGTTTACAAATCAACCGACAATGGAAGCACTTGGGTGAAAATCACTAACGGTTTGCCAGAAAATGGCCCTGTTAAATGTGTAATGGAAGATGAACTTGATTCTGATATTGTTTTGGTTGGTACAGAATTCGGATTGTTTATTTCAATAAATGGTGGAAGCTCATTCATTCAATGGACAGGCGGATTACCACCAACGCCAATTAAAGACATGGTGCAACAAACAACTGCAAATGATTTGGTTGTTGCCACGTTTGGAAGAGGATTCGCAGTTTGTGATGATTACGATAGAATTCACCAATTTAAGGTAAATATGGATAATCTAAGTCAAACTAAAATTTTACTTCCTACTACTGCAAAATTATTTATTCCTTCAAATCCATTAGGTGGATCGGGTAATGGCTATAAAGGTGCATCTCGATTTATGGCTCCAAACCCTACAGAAAAAGCAATTGTTTATTATTATATCAACAAAGAATATCCCTCAATAAAATCTAGACGTGAAAAGAAAGAGTCTGAGAATTCAAAAAATACAAATGCATTGATCTATCCCTCAAAAGATTCAATTCTCGCGGAAGCACAAGAAGTAATGCCTAAATTGTTTGTTTCGGTGTATAACAACGGTAATGACAAATCACAAGTAAATAATTTACAAAACACTTTGGTTGCCCGTTGGTCAATTCTAGCATCAAAAGGTTGGAGTAAAACAGAATGGAATATGAAATATTCTATTCAACCTGTAATTTTAAAAACTGACGATAAAATCGAAACTTCATGGGGTCCATATGTTACACCAGGAACATATACCTTGGTGATAGAAGAATTTAACAATGGGAAGTACAGTGCAATTAGTACACCAGTAGGACAAGTAGTTGAATATTTGTATGAACCAACCATTCCTTTTGATAAGAATAGAAATGAAAAAATTGCTAAAATGAGTCAAGTAAGAACCATGTTAGAAAAGTCTGAAAACAAATTGGCTATTTTGAAAAGTGGATTTAACGCAATTCAACAGCAAATTGTTCATTATGGAAATTCAGGTTTGCAATATGATTTTTATGAAATATTTCAGAAAGAATTGAATGAGTTAAATTTAGATTACAATGGAAATTCAGTTTTAGCAGCAAAAGAATTCGAAACTGAAGAAGGAATTGCATCTAAATTCTGGAATGCATACTTCTCAAGTATGGATGCGTTGAATGCTCCAACCGAAACACATTATCAAGTATTTGCAGATGTTGAAAAGCATATTATTCGCAACAATGAAAAAATGGAATTGCTGAAAAACAAATATTTAGAATTCAAGAATTCACAAACTAATGGTACTGAAATGCCGTTAATGTGGTAAAATCCAAATAACCTTAAAGTGAAGAAGGCTCTATTTATAGAGCCTTTTTTTTGTTCAATTGTATTTGAGGGATATTGATTCCCAATTGCTTAAGTCGTACTTTATCATGCTCAAGGGTTGTTTTAATTTGAAACAACTTTTCTTTAATCTTCTTTTTGAAATTCTGCTTGGTATATCGAATATGCAAAACATTTGCGGTAAATCCAGGTATTTTGCTTGTCATTAAATTATAACCGTAATTCACTGTGAGTGTTCCAAAAAAGGTTATTCCGAACTCTGGTCGTAAAATTAAACTTCGTTGATTGGTGAAATTGGTAACATATTGAATTTCTATTGCTTTATTGAAAAGCGCGGCTGATTTTGATATTCCAACAGATACGCCATTCAGTTTATCAATTCCATTTCTTAAAAATAAAGCATTTAAGTGGATTTCTTGAAATTTGGTAACTGCAAATAAATCTCTTTTGCCTTTAGAAATACCGATTTCAAATGTATTAAATCCTTGCTTGGTATAACCCATATTGAAGTAGTTTCCTTTTATTTCAAATAAACCTTGATGGTCAATTTTAATTGCTTCATACAACCCTTTTATTTGTTTTATTTTATAAGCAATTTCTATGGATGTTTTGATGGTGTTTTCAGTATTGAAGACAAAGGTGTCTTTGTTGTTTCTTAAAGTATCTTGGGCAAATATTGAAGTATGCAAAACAAAGAAGGATAGGAGAAGGCTTAATTTTAAATATTTCATTTCCACAAAGGTAATGTTCAATTTTGAGCAAAAAAAAAAGAGGCTGCAACATGCAGCCTCTTTTTTGAATATGAGATAATTTCGAATTATTTCTTTTTGTTTTTGCAACAAGCATCACCTTTAGAACAAGGTTTGTCGTTGTCTTCGTCGCAAACAGCTTCACCAGAACATTCTTCATGTTTTTTAGACATTCCTTTGCAACAATCTTTTTCATCTCTTGTGCAAGCACCTGTCATGAATTTGCCATCTTTACCATAGTGTGCCATGCAAACTGCTTTTTCAGTAGCATCACAACCCATACTATCGCACATTGCAGCACATTGTTCTTTTGTCATTGTAGCGCATTTGCTCATATCGCATTTGCCCATTGTACAATGATCAGCAGACATTTCAGTGCATTTGTTTTGTTTTACAGTTGGTTCACCAAAAGTTTTACCAGCAATAAATGGAGCAATAACCAAAGAAACGATAGACATTAATTTGATCAAGATATTCATTGAAGGACCAGAGGTGTCTTTGAAAGGATCACCAACAGTATCACCAGTAACAGAAGCCTTGTGTGGTTCAGATTTTTTGTAATAAGTTTCACCATCAATAACAACACCTTTTTCAAATGATTTCTTAGCATTGTCCCAAGCTCCACCTGCATTTGATTGGAAAATACCCATCAATACACCAGAAACTGTAACACCAGCCAAAAGACCACCCAATACTTCAGGGCCGAAAATAAAACCAACAATTATCGGAGTAATTAAAGCAATTGCACCTGGCATCATCATTTCACGGATAGAAGCTTTAGTAGAAATCGCTACACATTTTTCATATTCTGGTTGCGCAGTGTATTCCATAATTCCTGGGATTTCACGGAATTGGCGACGAACTTCGTTTACCATTTCCATTGCAGCTTTACCAACAGCTTGAATACACAATGCTGAGAAAATAAATGGAATCATTCCACCTACAAATAATCCAGCTAAAACTGGAGCTTTGTAAATATCAATTTGATCAATACCTGCAATACCTACAAATGCAGCGAATAAAGCCAATGAAGTTAATGCAGCTGACGCAATAGCAAATCCTTTACCAGTTGCAGCAGTTGTATTTCCAACAGCATCTAAATTATCTGTACGTTCACGAACTTCAGGAGGTAATTGACTCATTTCAGCAATACCACCTGCATTATCTGCAATTGGTCCAAATGCATCAATTGCCAATTGCATAGCAGTAGTTGCCATCATACCAGCAGCAGCAATTGCTACACCATATAATCCAGCAAAGTAGTAAGAAGCCATGATACCACCTGCCAATGTTAAAATTGGAATAACGGTAGATTTCATACCCACTGACAAACCAGCAATAATGTTTGTGGCATGACCTGTAGAAGATTGTTGAATAATTGAATTTACAGGTGCTTTACCCATAGCAGTATAATACTCCGTAACAATACTCATGATTGCACCAACAACTGTTCCAACTGCAATAGCGTAGAACACGTTTAATTTAGTGAATTCATAACCACGAATAGACAATGTTTCTGGTAACATCCAGTTTACGATGAAATAAGAAGCGATAACTGTTAAGATCATTGATGACCAGTTACCCAAATTCAAAGCACTTTGTACATTAGATTTATCATCTTTAATTGTAACAAACCAAGTTCCTACAATAGAGAAAAGAATACCCAAACCACAAATTACCATTGGCAATAGGATAGGAGACATTCCACCAAAGTTATCTACTGCAATAATTTCTTGTCCCAAAACCATTGTTGCCAAAATAGTAGCAACATAAGAACCGAATAAATCGGCACCCATTCCAGCAACGTCACCTACGTTGTCACCAACGTTATCGGCAATAGTAGCAGGGTTACGAACATCATCTTCAGGGATACCAGCTTCAACTTTACCTACTAAATCTGCTCCAACGTCAGCGGCTTTGGTATAAATACCACCACCAACACGGGCAAATAAAGCAATTGATTCTGCACCTAAAGAAAACCCTGTCAATACTTCAATTGAAGTTTTAACTGTATCTTCACCTAAGCCACTGAAAATAGATAAGAATGCTATAAATAAACCTCCAAGACCTAAAACTGCCAAACCAGCGACACCCAATCCCATTACAGTACCACCTGTAAATGAAACTTTCAATGCCTGTTTTAAACTTGTTCTAGCTGCTTGCGTAGTTCTTACGTTTGCTTTTGTTGCAACTCTCATTCCAATGTAACCTGCGGTTGCTGAGAATACAGCACCAATTACAAAGGCAATTGCTATAATCCAACTTGAATGAATTGGTTTACCGTTTACTTCATGGATAGTTCCAGAGTAAGCCAATAATACCGTTGCGAAAAGAACGAATACACTTAGTACTTTCCATTCTGCTTTTAAAAACGCCATTGCACCTTTGGCAATGTAGTCAGCCAAGCGTTGCATGTTTTCATCGCCAGCGTCTTGTTTGCTAACCCATGCACTTTTAATTGCCATAACTATCAAGCTGACAACTCCAAGGGCGGGAATAAGATAAAGAATTATGTCTTTCATATGTTTTTCTAAATGAATTTAGGGGCGCAAAAATAATTAATCTTTGTTAGTTAATCACACTTTTTTTTGTGAATTGATATATTTAAAGTCTAAATGGTCTATTTGCCATTCATGAAAACCACAGGAATTGTACTTGATTTATTCCCATTATTTACTTTCACAAACCCTAATCCACTGTATAATTGATTGATTGATAGTTTTAAAGATCCAATTTCATTCGCTTGAATATTTTTATATTTTGCGATTACTTGTCCTAAATTATTTAACAATTCAATATCAATAACGTCACCTTGCTTTAAGCCCGAAATTGAAAATTCATTTGCAATAGGATTAGGTGAAATGGTAACTTTATTCAATTCAATTGCGTTAGTTTGGTTAACATGATTAATTGATCCCATATTTAACATACTCTGATTTAAGTATGTGCCAGATCCAGTTGTTTCTAATTTCACTGCAGTAACACCATATATATAGTTGCCACTTGACCAATTACAATCATCTGTAAAAAAAGTATCCGTGGTATTTGATGATGTGCCGCATTTTGATCTTGCCAAAGTTATTTCATAGTTTACGGTATCTAAACGATATATATTATATGATTCCGCTTCAGGAGATTTGTTCCATCTTAATTGAACTGTTCCGTTATTGGAGGATATAGTCAAGTTTGTGGGCGGTTTCACTGTATTCATTGTCAAGGATGGGTCTCCCATTAAAGCAATAAAAATCCCATTCCATGAACCGTTGAACTGTCCATTGAAATATTCTGTATTGTTGTTGATGGAAATTTTGGCTCCATATCCAATATTCATTCCTAAACCCATATGATGAAGATACCATTTTGGAATCCCTCCCCAACAAGAAGCCAATGAACCAGCTGCTAAGGCGCCTCTCAGTAAATTGTTTTTAGAGTCCCAATCACCAAAGAAACTACCGGCCAACATGGTGAAACCATTTGAGAAGCTTCCTTTCGAGGAAGCAAAAGTAGGCGTTGTTCCAATTCCGCTGCAAGAGTTATAAGAACCCGCGCCGCAGCCATAACTCCACAAATAAGAAGTTTTGTTTTGCTCAGTAAAATAATCACGGTTATCAAAAACACTGTCAATACCAACAAAGCAAGGCAAGTTGTGATAGCCTGTAGATGCCAAGTTTAAACCTGTGAAATTATTATCTATTAATGCATGTTTGGTAAATTTAATATCTCCATTTCTCCAAGAATGCACCCGATTTAGATATTCTCTTACCATTTGAGTATCGTTGGTAGAAAAATTGTCCATATCATACATGTCAACCCTTCCAATTTCTAATTCTATATTATTAGGTATGGTAGTTTGATCAAATTTACCGTCTTTGGGAATATTATAGAACCTCGAAGATGAGCCCGTAGAGCAATCAGCGGTATAATCTGTCCAAAATCCCTCAAAATCACCATAATAACAATCTGCAGGCCAAGCCCCTGTATGATTTCCGGAGCCTTCAACGTGTCCATCTGGTGGTGGTCTATCTCCATTTGTAGAAAAGTAACCAGAATAGGGAACCGGAACATGGCCAATTATATATAAGGTCTTAGGTCGCAGTTTTAATGATTCAATCAATGTTTTCAATTTCGTTTTAACTGCTGCAGGTTTGGAAGTTCTTTTTACGAACATTGTATTTACCTGCCAACCTGTAGCAATTAGGTCTTGTTTAAGTTGCTTTATTTCATTGCTCAAAGCGCTGATGTAGCTACTGTCGATTAATAAAACAATTCCACCTTTTTTAATAGGAGCATCATATTTATTACCGGCATAAATATAACCCAATGCGTCGGCACCAGTTCCATTGTTTTTTATTACTAAAAATTCTTTGTTTGTTGTTCCTGTTTTATCATCATAGGTATTGGTGGAACCGGAAACACTTGTAATTTTAGCAAAATTAACATCACCGAAATTTCTTGAGTAAATATCGAATGTGCCGGAATAGTTTTCTTTTGGCCATTTGAGGGATATTTTAGATACATTCACAGTAACTTCGAGTTGTACAACTTGGGTTTTTGCAACTTGAGCATTTAATTTAGAAACACTAAAATTAAAGGTCAAAAGCGTGCAAATTAGCAGTTTAAATATGGCTTTAAAGTTTCTCATTTGAGGGCAATTTAAATCAAAAAATCTGAGATTCTAAAATTTTGTGAGAATATTGTATAATAATCTATGGAATAGAGCAATATTTGATTTATTTTCGCAGCAAATTCACGTATGAAAAAAATATTTTATTTGGTATTGGTATTTGGTTTAAATATTGTTACCTCACAATTATTGGCTCAGGCAACTAAAACAACAGCAAAGAAAACAGAAGCTAGTGAAACAGTTGCGCCTCCTAAAGAATTGGCTCCTGCTGTTCAAATTTACTTTGATAACAATAAATTTGAAATCAAAAAAGAAGAGACTAAAAAGTTAAGCGTGTTGCTTGATCGTTTGAAATCAATGAAAGAATATCGTTTGATTTTAACTGGACATACTGATAGTACCGGTAATGATGATTATAACATGGAACTTTCTAGAAATCGTGTAGATGAAGTTTTCGATTTTTTATCTGAAAATGACGTTGAAGATGATTTCATGGAGAAAAAATATTTTGGTCGTGCAAAACCACGTGAAAAGAATGAATCTGATATTAATATGAAAGCGAGAAATCGCCGTGTTGAAATCACCATCATTGAAAAACCAAAACCAATGGTTAAACCAGTAGTTAAAGGTGACACTTGTGTAAGAGATACCACAGTTCCAATGGGAATGGGCATATCTGTTACAATGAACAAATGTGATTACATTAGAATGTGTAAAAGTAATCCTGGCAAATGTGTAAGCGTTCGTAAAACTTCTGACATCATGGAAATCATTAAAAGTGGTCATCCTTTATCTTTGAAAGGTAACGAAGGTTTAATGTGGGCTGGATTAATGGAATTCAAATTTCCTGGTGACACTTGTTTAACAAAACCATTCACTGCAACAGTTAAAGTTGATTACGAAGCATACAAAAGAGCTAAAATTAGATTATTTGTAAAAGATGAAAAAACGGGTAAACTAAAAAGCTCTAGCGATAGAGAGAAAAAAGTAACTCTTGATAAATCTGATAAAAAGAAAGAAAATATCAAAATTGGCGTTACCGTTAAATGTCCTACAAGCAAAGACAAAGAAGGAACTATTTTTGTTGCAGGTGGCGCAGGTAAAGGTAAAACTTGTATTATTAAAGATAGAACAAATCAGATTGATAGAATGTTTATTGTACAAGAAGGTACGGTTGACTTGCCTTTGGTTATTATTGAAGCAGAAAAGAAAGAAAATATTTTCACTGCAAAATATAGCAAATTAACTGATGCTCAATTTATTTTCCAATTGAATGATGGAACTTATTCATCGATGTTGCCTACTAGTTCTGTTAAGCCTACAAAAGTGAAAACAGAATTGCGTAAGAAATACAAAATCAAAACAAAACACTTAAAAGATTAATTATAAAGCCATGGAGCGTTTGACGTCGAGGTCGAAAGATGTTGTAAATAAAAAAATGAACTTTTGGGAGAGAATTTATCTCCCAGCTGTTTTTGGTGGAATGTGGATTACCCTAAAGCATTTTTTTAAGAAGAGTAGCACTATATCTTACCCAGAGGTAAAACGCCCAATGAGCAAGATTTACCGTGGTCAACACGTTTTGAAACGTGACGAACAGGGTAGAGAACGTTGCACTGCTTGCGGTCTTTGTGCAGTAGCTTGTCCTGCAGAAGCAATTACTATGGTAGCAGCAGAACGTACCAAAGAAGAAGCAAAATTATACCGCGAAGAAAAATACGCATCAACATATGAAATCGATATGCTGCGTTGTATTTTTTGTGGTTTGTGTGAAGAAGCTTGTCCTAAAGAAGCTATTTTCTTAACTGATAGAATTGTGGATGCTAATTTTGGCAGAAATGAATTTATATTTGGTAAAGACAAATTGGTTGAACCTTTAGATCAAAGAATTGACGTTTCTAAACGTCAAGTGTGGGATTATCAAAATTAAAACATGGGAAACATTTCAAATTTGCCTATTCCTTTTCTTGTTTTGTCATTTATTAC
>Ga0114978_10003696_pt1 | contig 12490 bp, 8 predicted proteins | sample S_140212_EF_Meta_FD_87027 | JGI IMG/M metagenome (GOLD analysis project Ga0114978, IMG submission 87027) | Freshwater microbial communities from Lake Simoncouche, Canada to study carbon cycling - S_140212_EF_MetaG | ecosystem: Environmental > Aquatic > Freshwater > Lake | place: Lake...
CGCACCCACGAACCGCCAGGGAATGCCGGGAGAAGGGGGGGGCGGAGCGTTGGCGAGTCCTTCGAGGGGATCGACGGCGGCCGCCTGCCGTGCCGGCCACCACGCCGCCGCCACCGCCACCACAATCCCCATCAGCGCTGCCAACGGGACGATCGCCGGATGGACGACCAGCCCGGTGAAGGGGGCCTGGAGGGAGCGGGAGATCCCGGCCGCGATCGGCCGGGCGGCGGCAAGGCCCGCCGCCACACCGATCGCGGCGCCGACCGCGCCGAGCAGCGCCGACTCCAGCGTGATCATGCGGCGGATCTGCCGGCCGCTGGCCCCGAGCAGGCGCACCAGCGACAGCGACCGGCGGCGCTCCGTGACATTCATGAGCATGGCGTTGCCGACGATGAACCAGCTCATCGCCACGGTCAGGCCGGTGACGAAGTCGAGGCCAAGATCGGCCGAGTGCATGACGTCCTCGGCCATGCCGGCCCGCCCCGCCGGCACCTCGGCGAGAAGCGAGTCTGGGAGGGTGCGGCCGGCGGCCGCCACGAACGCGGCCCGGTCGGCCCCGTCATCGAGGGCCACGCGGACGCGGTCGACGAGCCCCGCGGCCCCCGACATCGACTCGAGGGCCGCGATGTTCACAATCACCCCCGCCCCCTCGCCGAACCACCGCATCGAGGCCGACACGGCGAGCCCAACGACGGTCATCCGCCGGATGCCGCGCCGGGCGAAGAACAGGATCTCGTCGTCGACCGACTTTCCCAGGCTCGCGGCCAGCTTGTCATCGAGCACCACCTCGTTGTCGGCGGCGCAGGGGCGTCCCTCGGCCAGCTCCAAGAGACCAAGCGAGGCGAGTCTCTCCGCGTCGACGCCGACGGCGATCTCGCGGACACGCTTCTCCCCCACTCGCAGCAGGGTCGGCCGGTAGAAGAGCGGCACGACCGCGCGGACGCCGGGGATGTTCGCCAGCGACGGCACGTCCGCCGCCTCGAACCGGCCCCCCTCGCGGGAGAGGATGTCGACCGCCGGCACCCCCTCGATCGACGAAGTGAGCTTCTTGTAGCCGGCGCGCGAGGCATCGGCCGCGACCCAGGTCGCGACCACGGCTCCGACCGCCACCGCGACACTGGCGATCGTAGCCAGCGCCCTGCCGGGCCGACTCGTCCACTGCCGCACGAGGAGCCGGCGCAACTCGAACACGCCGAGACTCATCGGCGCTTCCTTCCGGCCCGTCTGCCGCCACCTCCACCGCCACCGCTCGATCGCGGGGCCTGGCGAGGAACCGGCGGTCGACCACCGCCGACCGGGCTACCGGGCTGGAGGGTGTCGGAGATGATCCGACCGTCGGCCATGCGGATGCAGCGGCCCGCTATGGCGGCGATCCCCGGATCGTGGGTCACGAGCACGACCGTCTGGCCATGATCGGCGACGAGCGCTCGGAGCAATTCGACGACGCGGCGCGAGTTTTCGGAATCGAGGGCCCCGGTCGGCTCGTCGGCCAAGACGATCGCCGGCGAGGTAACCAGTGCCCGGGCGATCGCCCCCCGCTGCTGCTCGCCGCCGGAGAGGGCATCGGGACGGTGGTCGGCTCGGTGCCCCATCCCGACCGTCTCGAGGGCGGCACGCGCCGCCGCGTCGCAGCGAGCCTCGGGGATACCGTCGAGCACCAGCGGCAGGCCGACGTTCTCGACGAGTGAAAGCTCGGGAAGGAGGTTGTACCGCTGGAAGACGAAGCCGATCCGCCGCCGACGGACAACCGCGAGGTCGTCGTCGCCGAGGGCGGCCAGGTCGACCCCCTCGAGCAAAACTCTCCCCTTGGTCGGCCGAGTGATGCCACCGAGCAAATGGAGGAGCGTGCTCTTTCCCGACCCCGAGGCGCCGGTGATCGCCACAAACTGCCCCGGCTCGATCTCGACATCGACGCCACGGATCGCCATCACGCCGGCCGTCGTTCCGGCGGCGGCCCCGAAGGCCTTCTCGAGGTGCTCGGCTCGGAGGATCGCCACGGTGTCACGCCACCCGGTTCGGGGGCAGCCTGGAGGAACGGGGGAAGAAGAGAAGCTGGGCAACGGCTCGCCAATGTACCCCAACGCCCGCGAAGCTCCGATCCCAAACTGGCAGAGTGTTCCGGTGCGGTTTTCTGTAGCGATCGGGCAACAAGTGACGAACCTTCCGGATGTGCATCGGCAGACAGCCTCGCCCCGATCACGCATCTGGACTCCGCCATGTCTCCCCGAACACGATTCGCCCCGCCCGTCGCCCTCTTCGTCGCCCTCGCCAGCAGCTTCCCGCTGGCCGCGGCGGAGGAGGCCTCGTGGCCGCGGCCACCGGGAGCCCCGATGCAACTCCCCTCGTCGGAGGTGCCGCTGGCGGTGACGCCCGATGACGGCTTCGTCGACGGCCTCCCGATGGAGGGCCTTGTTCCCTCCCCGCGGACGCTCGAGGAGTTCGTGGCGTTGGCGGAGCGGAGCCATCCGCGAATGCTCGCGGCCCGGGCTGCCGTCGAGGCCGCCCGCGGCAAGGCGGTGCAGGCTCGGCTCTACCCCAATCCGGTGATCGCCGGTTTTAGTCCGCAGATCGCCGGGCCGGAGAGCCAGTGGAGCGGCACGGTCGCCCAAGACCTCGTCACCGCCGGCAAGCTCCGCCTCCAGCAGCAGGCCGCGATCCGCGACATCCAGCGGACCGAATACGAACTGATCCGGGCCCGCTTCGACGTCCTCCGCGGCGTTCGCCAAACCTACTACCAGCTCCTCGTCTCCCAGCGCCGGATGGAGATCTACAAGCTCCTTCTCGACATCGCCAAACGCTCCTACGAGATCGGCCGTCAGCTCGCCGAGGCGGGGGAGGGGACGAAGGCCGACGTCCTTTTCTGGAGCATCGAGCGCGACCGGGCCGAGGTGCGGATCCTCAACGCGACGGTATTCATCGAGACCGGCCGCCGTGAACTCGCCGCCGCAATCGGCCTGCCACGGATCGACATCGAGCGACTCGAGGCCGACCTCTTCCAGGAACTGCCAAACTTCGACCTCAAGGAGCTCCAAGAGGCGGTCGTCCGCAGCAATGCCATGCCGCGGGCCGCGGAGGCACGGATCGCCGGCAACCAATGGGCGCTCGAGCGGGCCGTTGTCCAACCGATCCCGAATATCAACCTCATGGGCGGCTACCAGCGGCAGGTCGGCATCCCCGCCCAGGATCAGGGGCTCGCGCAGGTGATGATGTCGGTCCCCCTCTTCGACCGCAATCAGGGGAACATCCGCGCCGCCCGCGCCGAGATCGCCACCGCGCGGGCCGACCTGCGGATGGTGGAGCTCGACCTCGCCACGCAGACTGCCCGGGCCGTGGCCGCCTACCGGACATCGCAGCGACTCGTCGATTGGTATGAGGAATACATCCTCCCCAAGGCCCGGGAAACGGTGACCCTCACCCAAACGCTCTATGCCCGTGGCGAGGTGACATTCTTGAGCCTCCTGCAGGCGCAGAAGATTCTCACCGAGACGGAGCTGGCCTACGTCGATGCCCAGGCCGAGCGCTGGACCGGCGCCGTGGCGATCGCCGATCTCCTCCAGCTCGAGGAGTTCCCACCGCGGGCCGATGCGCCGGCAGCGCAGCCGATGGGAGAACAGACAACGCGACCCGAGGAGGTAAAGGCCCCGGCCGCCAAGAAGCCGGATGCGGGCGCCGACAAGCCGAACGACAAGGTGCAGCCCGCAGCGCCGGCAGATGCGAAGCCGAAGGCGCCCCTGCCCCCGCAGGCCGGTCGTGCGGCCGAGCCGCCAGCCGCAGAGAGCGTCATGCTCGTCGCGGCCACACGCGAGATTTCCGCGGCCCCCGCTCCCGCCTTGACGGCCAATCCGGCAACAGCGGAGCGATCGCCGAAACGCCGGGGGCTCTCGGCCTTGATCCCTGAGGGCTTCTTCCCCGGGCGGTCAGCGGCCAGACGGTAGCCTTAATCAACCGCCACGACGTCGAGATCGAGGTGGGCCTGACGGCTGGCACCGGCCACGGTGTCGGTCACGCTCCACTCGAGGCGGTGACGGCCGGGCTTGGCGTCCTCCGGGATGCGGAGGAAATAGCGGGCAAAATAGTCGCGGCGCGGGGCCGGGCAGGTCTCGACGATCGGCTCGAACGACCATTGACCGACGCGCTGGCCGGCACCGTCGACCAAGCGGAAATTGGAATCGATGCCCGTGGTGTGCCCGTCCGCGGCAGAGCGGATCTGGAGGCGGTCGAGCTCGAAGTAGACGATCACTTCCTGCCCCGGCCGGAACGTCGTCGATGGGAAGCGTTCGACGTTCCCCCAGCCGCGGACCCGGGTCGCGAAACAGGCGTTGCTGACGGCGGGGCCGGCGGGCGTGGCCGGGGCGGTGGGGACGGTCGGAGGCTCGAACGATTCCGGGGTCGGGGGCATCGGCGCCGCCACGTCGTTCATCTGCTCCACGAGCACGTCGGCGACCGACATCGGCGTTCCCTGCGGTTCGATGAGGGCCGCCACGACCACCGGCGCAGGGACTGCGGCGGCGGCAATCGGTCGAGCCGGCACATCAGCCACCTCGAGCGGCTGCGGGGCCTGCGGAGTTGCCGGCGGCGGAGCGATCGGCGGTGTCGGCGGGACTTCAACGGGAGCCGGGGCAACGGGGACCGCAGCCACAGGAACAGCAGCGGCTGGCACAGCAGCGGCTGGCACAGCAGCGGCTGGGACCGCAGCGATCACGACCGGCGCGACTTGGAGCAGCGGGATGCCGGAGAGATCGACGGCGTCCACCGTCTCCGCAGGCAGGGCCACGGGGAGGGCAGCGGAAGCGGCGTCGACTGACGATCTCTCCCGCGTCGGGATGTCCAATTCGATCAGCCCCCCGCTCGACGGCCGGGCAGGCTTCCCGATGGCCGCACCGTCGGCAGCGTGGGAAGTGCTGCGGGTCGCTTCGAGCGTTGCGGCAAACTCGTTGACCACCACCGCCCAATCCTCGGGGCGGGTCTGTTCGAGGGTCTTGATGAGCAGTTCCTGGGTCGGAGCGTCGATGCCACCGGCGGCCGAGAGGCGGGCGACGGCATTGTCGATCACCTGCTCGAGTTCGACGTCGTCCTCGGGGGCCATCTCGGCTGCTTCAGCCGCGGCGTCGGCCTCCGGTTGATCGACCCGGGCCATCGAAGCGTGGTCGAGGTCGTGGGGGGAGGAGAGGGAGGCGGCTGTCTCCCGGAGCGCCTCCCGGAGGGTCGTGGCGGTGAGGGCCGACATGCATCCCGCCTGGGAGAGGAGGCCGAGTCCGGCCAACGTCCACCCTGCCAGACCGAGCTTCGCCCGCCAGAGGGATCTTCCCCAACCGGGGATCTCCGCCGACGTTGTGTCGCGTTCGCTGTCCATCGGATTCTCGCTCGCGAAGGTGACGCTCGACCGGCTGCCCCCACGATGTTCACGTCGAACACCGTCGCCAGCACGGAACCGGCGCACCGGATTGCGCGGGAAGGTAGGCCGACCCGATTGCAGGAGGCAAGGCCAGTCGACGTTCACGGCTCGATTCGCCCGGCTTCCCCGCCGCGGCCACCCCCACGGGGGCGGCCGCTGCCCTCGGGACGGGCTCGATATCCTCGGGAGAATCCCGGGCTCCGCCACGCCTCGGCAGGAGTCCAAGACGATTCCTCCCCGCCTGCTAGAATCCGCCCGCCCCCACCGGAAGCCACGATCCCCCCTCCGGATGCCGACATGTCCACTTCCCCCCCATCTTCCCTGGATTCTCCCGATGCCGTGCCGGCATCGTGGACCCACCGCCATCTCCTCGATCTCGAGCGGCTCACGCCCGAGGAGATCCGGCTCCTCCTCGACACCGCCGCCCGCTTCAAGGAGGCCACCCACGGGTGCCGCCGGAAGCTCTCGGTGCTCGGCGGTCGGACGATCTGCAACCTGTTCTTCGAGAACTCGACGCGCACCAAGACGAGCTTCTCACTGGCGGCCCGGCGCCTCGGTGCCGACGTCGTTGACTTCTCCGCCTCTGGCTCCAGCCTCTCCAAGGGGGAGTCGTTCATCGACACGGCGAAGAACCTCGAGGCGATGGGGATCGACGCCGTCGTCGTCCGCCACACCACCCCCGGCACCCCGCACCTCCTCGCCCAGCACCTCGACGTCGGCATCATCAACGCCGGGGATGGCCCGCACGAACACCCGACCCAGGGGCTGCTCGACATCTTCTCCATCCGCGAACGTCTCGGCGATCTCGCCGGCGTGACGGTGGGGCTCGTCGGCGACATTGCCCACAGCCGCACGGCCCGTTCCAACATCCACGGGCTGCTCAAGCTCGGGGCCCGGGTCATCGTCTGCGGCCCGCCGACCCTCGTCTCGCCCCGGTGGCGGGAACTCGGGGTGGAGGTGTCGCACGATCTCGACGCCATCGTCCCGGTGTGTGACGTTCTCAACCTCCTCCGCATCCAGTTCGAGCGGCAAAACACCCGTCCGTTCCCGTCGGTGCGCGAGTATGCCCACCTCTACGCGATGACGGCCGAGCGGATGGAGCGGGCCCGTCCCGGGCTCCTCATCCTCGCCCCCGGGCCGATCAACCGCGGGGTCGAGGTGACGGCCGAGGTGGCCGACTGCCCGCAATCGCTGATTCTCGACCAGGTGGCCAACGGACTCGCCGTCCGGATGGCCGTGCTGTGGCTCGTCTGCGGGCCGCGCGGAGACGCTTCGACCATGACCAACGGCGGCGACGGGAGGGGAATCTGATGGCCACACTGCTCATCCGGGGCGGGCGCGTGATCGATCCGGCCCAGGACATCGATCGGATCGCCGACCTGCGGATCGTCGACGGAAGGATCGCCGGCATCGGTCCCGGCGAGACAGGCGCCGGCCGCGCCGACGAGACGATCGACGCAGCCGGGATGATCGTCACCCCCGGCCTCATCGACATGCATGTCCATCTCCGCGAGCCGGGCCGCGAGGAAGACGAGACGATCGCCAGCGGCACGCGGGCGGCACTCGCCGGCGGCTTCACGAGCGTGGCCTGCATCCCCAATACCGAGCCGCCGATCGACACCCAGGCAGCGGTGGAGTTCATCCATCAGAAGGCCGCCCGCGCCGACACCTGCAACGTCTTCGTCGTCGCCTGCGTCAGCCGCAATCGCGAGGGGAAGGAGCTCGCCGAGATCGGCCAGCTCGTCGAGGCGGGGGCCGTGGCCTTCAGCGACGACGGGGCCCCGGTCTCCGACGCCGAGCTGATGCGGCGGGCTCTCGAATACTGCAGCATGTTCGGCAAGACGATCCTCGCCCACGAGGAGGTGCTCGAGCTCTCCCGCGGCGGCGTGATGAACGAGGGGCTCGTCTCCCTCCTCCTTGGGCTCGGGGGAATGCCGGCGGCCGCCGAGGAGGTGATGATCGGGCGCGACACGGCGCTCGCCGAGAGCACGGGGGGGCGGCTCCACGTGATGCACGTCTCGACGGCCGGCGGCGTGGCGCTGGTGCGGGCCGCGAAGGCCCGCGGGGTGCGGGTCACGGCCGAGGCCTGCCCTCACCACTTCACGCTCACCGATGAATCCCTGCGAACCTTCGATGCCAACTGCAAGATGAGCCCACCGCTGCGCACCGCCGCCGACGTCGAAGCGATCATCGCGGGCATCGCCGACGGCACGATCGACTGCATCGCCACCGATCATGCCCCCCATGCCCGCGAGAAGAAGATGCTCGAGCTCGACCGGGCCCCCTTCGGCATCCTCGGCCTGGAGACGGCGATCGGGCTGTCGGTAATGCGGCTGATCGTCCCCGGCCATCTCGGGTGGCCAAGACTCGTGGAAGCGATGAGCACCCTCCCGGCGCGGATCCTCGGGCTCGACCGGGGGACGCTGCGTACCGGCAGCCCGGCCGATGTGACGATCATCGATCCCGATCGGACCTGGAAAGTCGACGTCAAGTCGTTTCGCTCCAAGAGCATCAACTCTCCCTTCCACGGCTGGACGCTCCGCGGCCGGGCCGTGGCGACGATCGTCGGTGGCCGGGTGAAATATCGTCTTGCCGGCATGTGACGGGGGCAGAGCGATGTCCTTGACCCTCGTTGACGGCTACAACCTCCTCCACGCCTCGGGCGTGTTCGGTGCCACTCGGGGCGCGCGGGGGCTAGAGTCGTCGCGGACGGCCCTTCTCGACCATGTCGCCGACCTCGTCGGCGAGACGGCGCCGCGTGTGCTGTTCGTGTTCGACGCCGCGAAAGCCCCCGACGGGCTCCCCGGGAAGATCGTCCACCGCGGCATCCGGGTGTGGTTCGCGCGGGAGTATCCCGATGCCGACTCGCTCATCGAGGAGATCCTCGAGGAGGAACGCTCCCCCGCCTCGATCACGGTTGTCTCCAACGACCGTCGTCTGCAACTCGCCGCCCGGCGCCGGGGCGCTGCGGCGATCTCCTCCGATGCCTGGCTCGCCGACCTGCGGCGTCCCCGAAAGGCGGCCGATCCGGGCGCCGACAAGCCCCCCGAGCCCGGCCCCGGCGAGGTGGAACACTGGAAGCGGCACTTCGGGCTCGACTGACGCCGCCACCTCACTCAGACGCGCTTCGCCCACCGGGTGAGCTTGCGGTCGAGGGTCGATCGCTCGATGCCGAGCATTGCCGCCGCCTTGGTTTTGTTGCCGCCGACCGCGGCGAGGGTCGCCATGATGTGGCGGCGCTCGAGTTCCTCGATCGTCTGCGGTACGAACGCGCCGCTGGGCCCGCCCGTCCCGCGCCCCGTCCCACGCCCGGTGTCGCCGGCCGGTGCCAGTTGGCTGAGCGCCAGATCCTGAGTGTCGATCGTGTCGTGGCTGGAGAGCACGACGGCCCGCTCGATGCAATTGCGCAGCTCGCGAATGTTTCCCGGCCACTGGTAGGCGAGTAAGGCGTCGAGCGCGGCGGGGGAGAAGTCGTGGACGCCCCGCCCGGTCTCGGCGTTAAACCGGGCCAGGAAATGGCGGGCCAGGGGCTCGATGTCCTCGCGCCGCCGTCGCAGTGGCGGGACGATGATCTCCACCACTTTGAGGCGGAAATAGAGGTCGCGGCGGAACTCGTTGGCCGCCACCGCATCCTCGAGATTGCGGTTGGTGGCCGCGACGACGCGGACGTCGACCTGCACCCGCTGGCTGCCGCCGACCCGTTCGAAGGAATGCCCCTCGAGAACGCGGAGAAACTTTGCCTGGATCGTCTGGCTCATCTCGCCGATCTCGTCGAGGAACAGCGTGCCCCGATGAGCGGCCTCGAACTTCCCCGCCTTCCGTTCAGTGGCGCCCGTAAAGGCGCCCTTCTCGTGCCCGAACAGCTCGCTCTCGAGGAGCGTTTCGGTCAGCGCCGCGCAGTTGAGGCAGACAAACGCCGCACTGCGACGGTCGCTGGCGTCATGGATCGCCCGGGCGACGAGCTCCTTGCCCGAGCCACTCTCCCCGCGCACCAGCACCGTTGCCTTCGTCGATGCGACGCGGGCGATCTGGCTGGCGATGGCCGACAGCGCCGGACTTCCCCCCACCATCCGCGATTCCTCGCGGAGCCGCTGGCGGAGCCGCTCGTTCTCGTCGGAGGTGCTCGCCAGCCGGACGGAGAGCCGCTCCCGCGTCGAGAGATTCTCGACGGCGATCCCCAGGGCATCACACACCGCCATCACGAACTCGAGGTCGTCGGGCGTGGCCTGGCGACCACCGGAGGCGAGTTCGACATGGAGAACCCCCACCGGCCGCCCAGCGACGCGCACCGGCGCCGAGATCGCCGACCGAGAATCATCGACCACGCCCCCTCCGGCCGCCGGCCGCCGCGGCGCACGGCCGACGAGAATCGCCTCGTTGGTGGCAAGCACCGTCGCGACGGCACCGGCGGGGAGCCCCCCCTCGGCGGGCCAGCCCTGAGGCGCTGCCGCAGCAGGCACGAGCGACGCCACACCCGTGGGCACGCGCCACTCCGCCGCCGGCCCGGGGGGAGGCAGGAGCACGACCCCGTGAACGGCAGCGGCTCCCTCCATCGCGGCCTCGAGGGCCAGCCTGGCCACCTCGGCGACGTCGCTCGCCCGAGCGAGCGCGAAGGCCAGTCGGCAGAGGCTGGCCGCGGCCTTGCCGACGCGTGGGACACTGCCGGCCGATTCACCGATGTCTTCGAGGAGCCGGGTCTTGTCGCGGCGGAGCGTGATCGCGTCCGACCATTTCTGCATGTCGCTAGTGACCTCGGAGGTCTCCGTGGCCTCGTCGGAGAACCCTGAGACGTCGGACGGAGGATCCCCCTCGCCAAACACGAGTTGGGTTCCGCCGACCAGGATCATGTCCCCCGGAACGAGCGGCCGATCACCGGCGAGTGGTTCGCCTCCCACGATCGTCCCGTTGCGGCTGCCGACATCCCGCACTTTCCATCCGGCGGCGCCCGGGATCACCTCGGCATGGAAGCGGCTCGAACGCTCGTCATGGAGCACAATACTGTTGGCAGGCCCCCGGCCGATCGTGCACGTCTGGCCCGGGTGAAGACGGACGACGGCGTGGCCGACGGCTGGGTCGAGCACGAGCAGGAAGGCTGGGGAGGGTTCCATCGGCCGATTCCGCACTCAGGGGCTAAGGCCGCGGCCGAGCCCAGGCATTTCTCCACGGCAGCAGACGCCGGTTCCATAATGCATCAGTCGGTGCGGATTTGCGAGCCGCCGGCGTTCCGGATCGGTTCCCGTCGGCGTGAGGGACGAAAAACTGACCACAACCCCCGTTTTGCCCGCGGCAATCGGGTTTGCAGAAGAAACCCCGATCTGTCTACGATTGCCGCGAATTGCGGGACCATACTGTTGCCGCCTTTTGCGGGATCGTACCGTTTGCCAAGCCCCCGTGTTTCCCTGTCACGGGTTTCCCAGCCGGAGGACGTCCATGAAACGCCAGGCACCGCTCTCCCACCTCGTTGCCCCGCCATCCCTTGGCGGAAGCTCCCAGGCGACGACCCCGGGTTGCCGCGACCGGCAGGACCCCTCCCGCAAGGGAGGCATGACAGGCATGACCAACATGACAAACCGGAGCCGCTCGGTGGCGCCACTCATGACGCCCCTGATGGCAATCCTCCTGGCGTTTGCCGGCGCCGGTTCGGCCAAGGCCCAATTTTTCGGCGGTCAGGCCGTCGGCGGCATCTCGATTGACGCCAGCGGGATTGTCCGCAACGTCGAGCCCGGCGCCCTCGATGAGCTCTCCGCCACACGCCGCAAGGCCCTCGCCGGCGGCGGCCCGAAGGCATCGACTGATGGCCTGCGAAAGGTGTCGCTGGCTCGCCTCACAAAGGCGGTCGAGGCGGCCGCGTCCGGCAAAGCGCCTCTGCCGGCCGATGCCGTGCTCATGGGCGGGCTCGAGCGGATCACCCACGTCTTTGTCGATCCCGATGGCCACGACATCATCCTCGCCGGTCCGGCCGATGCGGCGCGCGTCGATGCGAAAGGCAATGTCCTCGGCGCTTCGAGCGGCCTGCCGCTGCTCCAACTCGAGGACTTCATCGTCGCCCTCCGGGCCGTCGATGGCGCCCGTGAAGGCGGCATGCTCTGCTCGATCGATCCGGTCCCCGAGCGCGTCGCCGACCTGCAGAAGTTCCTCAAGAGCCAGCAGGCCAGTGCCGCTGATCCGGAAGGAACGCTGCGGAAGATGGAAGAGGTTCTCGGCCCCCAGAATGTCCGCATCGGCGGCGTGCCGACCGACAGCCGCTTTGCCCGCGTCCTCGTCGCCGCTGACTACCGCCTGAAGCGGATCGGCATGGGCCTCGAGCCCTCCGGCTTGAACGACCTTCCGAGCTACCTGGCGACGGTGCCGGCCGGCGCCACCGTCGGGGCGCTGCCCCGCTTCTGGCTCGAGGCGTCGTACGACCCGATCGCCCGTGATGCCGACGAGCTCGCCTTCCGCCTCTCCGGCCGCAAGATCGCCTGCCTCACCGAGAACGACGTGTTTGCGAAGGACGGGGTCAAGCGTGGGGCGGGCCCGACCGACAAGGTGGCGCAGAAGTGGTGCGATGCTTTCAGCGCGAAGTACGACACCCTCGCCACGAAGCATCCGGTGTTTGCGGAGCTCGCCAACTGCGTCGATCTCGCCGTCGTGGCCGCCCTCATCCAGGGGCAGCAGCTCGACCGCAAGGCGGGCCTCGATCTCTCCCCGCTCCTCGACGCCGACCGCGTCCGCCTCCCCACCTACCAATCCCCCTCCACCGTTCCGACAGTTGCCAGCGGCGTGAAGAAGGGGGGCCGGTGGGTGGTGAGCGCCTCCGGCGGGATCCAATTCCAGCCGTGGGGATTCGCGACGAGCACCGTCGAGTCAGACGACGTAGCGACCACGCGCACCGCGGCCTTGGCCGCCCGGTCCGACGCCGGCTGGTGGTGGGACTGATCTCCACCGGCCCGGCTGATCGGGGCTCGTCCCGGTTAGCGGGAGGGTGCCGCCCAGCCGATCCTCGCCACCCGCGCCGCTGCCTCGGGAAACCATCCATCAACCCAGCCGAGCGTGGCGAGTGACTCGAGGCTCTGCGCTCCGCCAGCCCCCTGCGACAACGGCGGGGGAATGCTC
>Ga0114978_10003697_pt1 | contig 12487 bp, 5 predicted proteins | sample S_140212_EF_Meta_FD_87027 | JGI IMG/M metagenome (GOLD analysis project Ga0114978, IMG submission 87027) | Freshwater microbial communities from Lake Simoncouche, Canada to study carbon cycling - S_140212_EF_MetaG | ecosystem: Environmental > Aquatic > Freshwater > Lake | place: Lake...
CTCGGCGTCTACCATCCCTACGGCAACGCCACCGTGCTCAACTACGCGAAGGGCTCGGCACTCAGTGTAATTTCGAGCCCCAACTTCCCTGACGCATTCCAACAGGGCATCGCCTCCGCCTCACTGCTCGGCAGCTACATCGTTTCGCTCTCGGCGGTGAACGCAGACGCCGGTCCCCTCGTGGCGACGAATCGTCTCGACCTATTATCGTCGAAGAACAGCACATTTCGCCCCGTCGACGTCGAGTTCGGTTTCGACGGCGCCCTCTACGTTTCCGATTTCTCCAGTCTAATCATCGGCCACGCCCAGCACGCCATGCGCGATCCCCAGTGGAATCACGTGCGCGGCCGCATCTGGCGCGTCGTGCACACGAGCAAACCGCTCGTAAAGGAATGGCCAAAAATCGAGGGCGCGCCGGCCGCCGCTTTACTCGCGTTGCTCACCCACCCGCAAAATATCGTCCGCCACCACGCGCGCATTGCCCTCCGCAAACTCGGCGCGGCCGCCGTGCCGGCTCTCGATGCATGGGTCGCCGCGCAGCCACGCCAGCAGCCCAGTTTCGATCAAGCCCACCTCGAAGCTTCGTGGGTGCTCGCCGCCACCGGGGCCGTCCGCCTTGCGTGGATTTCAAACCTCGCCCGCTCCGAAGATCCACTCATGCGCGCGGCCGCGGCGCAGCTCGTCCGTCTGACCGTCGCCCTCGTGCCCGACGCGGTGGCGCGCCTCGCGCAAGCCGCCGCCGATCCGCATCCGCGCGTGCGCATGGCCGCCATCAACGCCGTCGCCCATCTCCGTCCGTCGCGACCCGAATTCGACGCCGTCGTCGCCCATTTGCACCCTACCGAGCCCGCCGTGCAGCAGATGCTCACCGATCTCCGCGCCGGCACCAAGCCCCTCAAGGGTCGTTCGGTTCCCGTGCTGGAAGTTTCGCCCGCTACGCGCGTCGACCACTGGCTGCCCCTCAGCACCACGTCCGCCAACGAACCAGCGCCCGCCACCAAGAACGCCGCGAAACAAAAAGGGAAAGCTCCCGCCATCACCGGCGGCACGTATCGAACATTCATTGACGCGACGACGCCCCAAACCGCCGTCCTCAGCGTCAAACACGGCTACCTCGATATCTCCGTCAACGGCGTTCAACTCGCCTCCGCCGACAGCCCGTACAGCACCGAGCAGCAAGTCGCGTTCGACCTCAAACCGGGATTAAACCCGATCGACATGACCTACCGTCGCCTGCGCACCACCCCGCCGCCGGTGTTTATTTACGATTCGCTCGGGCAACCACTCGCGGGCGCCCGTTTCGCTGCCGACCCCTCCGCGCTCACAGCCATGGCCGCCACTTGGGAAAAAGCCCACGCCGCCGATGCCGACGCCCTGCGCGTGCAGGCCGTTCCGAATCAAATGCAGTTCGCCCCGCGCGAACTCCGCGTCAAAGCCGGCCAGCCCGTGCGCATCGTTTTCGAGAACCCCGATTCCATGCCCCACAATCTGGTCCTCGTGGCCTTGGGCGCCGACGAGGAGGTCGGCGTGCTCGCCGACCACATGGCGAGCGACCCCACGAGCCTCGCCAAACACTTCGTCCCCGACTCGTCGAAAGTTCTCCACGCGACGCCACTCGTAAATCCGGGCGCCCGCGCCGAGCTCGCGTTCACCGCCCCGAGCCAGCCCGGACGTTATCCGTATATCTGCACCTTCCCCGGCCATTGGCGCATCATGCGCGGAATATTAATCGTGGAGTGAAGACCTCGACTTTGCCCTCCAGCACAGACCCGTCGGTATCGCCGTACGGGCCAACGCTCACACCGAATTCGGTGCCAGGTTCAACCAAACGACCGCGCGGACTATCGAGCCGACATTCTTTCTCGCCCATGGCGCCCCGCGTCCGAGCTGATGACGCTGCGGGACCATTGTCCCGAAGTCACCCGGACAACCCCCCATAAGAAAATAATTTCACCGGCAGATTATTTCTCGCCGGCGGGACAATTTCTTTGTGACTATCATCTTGGACCTCTCCAGGTCGTCGTCGTTTTTTTACCCGAACCACCTCACTTTAATCCTACCAACCCTACCTCATGCACCACCCCAACCGCACCTCGCTGCTCCTCGCCCTCACCGCCCTGTCGCTTTCGTTCCCCCCGGCCCTGCGCGCCCAAGCGGTCGCACCGGCTCCGACTTCAACGTCCGCCACCGCCAAACCTCGCGCGGTCTCCGAAGAAACCGTCCTCCTTTCCGTCTTTGAAGTAAAAAACGACGCGTCGGACACCTACGACGCCACCAACACCAATTCCGTCACCGGCACCAATACCGCGCTCAATAAAACCCCGCTCGACGCCAAGATCTTCAACCGCCAATTAATGGATGACATGGGCACGGTCGACATGACCGACATGCTTTGGAAGATCGGCGGCCTCGGCGCCGCGCTCATCGGTAACGGCAACGAAGACGTCCGCGGTACCGTCGAAGGCGACCGGCAAGACCCGAAGAGCATGTCGATGCGCGGTCTCCAGATTAACAACCCGCGGCGCGACGGTTTTCTCCGTTCTGACACCACCCTGCTCGACACGTTTGACATCGACCGCGTCGAGGCCATCGGCGGTTCCAATTCGCTTCTCTTTGGTTCCGGAGACGCCGGCGGCGTCATCACCTCTGCTTCCAAACGCGCCTACCTCAATCGCCGCCCGACCATGACGGTTTCCGCGACCGGTGACTCTGAGGGCACGCGCCGCTATACCGTCGATGCTCAAGTCGGCATGAAGTACTTTGCGTTCCGCGTAAATGGCGTGCGCGACGACACGCTCTACTTCAAGCCCGGTCTCAAGCGCCACGCCGAGGGCTACCATCTCACCGCCACCGTGCAGCCGTGGAAACGCCTCCAAATCCGTGGCGAGTATCGCTATTACAACCGCGACACGATTTTCGCGCAGGCCGTCACCGTCCGGGCCCCGCTGACGTGGCTCCTCCCGAACGGCACGCGCGTCGACAATCAAAGCAGCCGCTATCTCGTCGCGTTCCCTGAGGTGTCTCAAATCACCGGCGGCGTCTTCGACCTCACCAAAGTCGACTCCGCCACCGGCCCTTACACCCGCGACGATTATTTTAACTACATCAAGTCCGTCGTCGCCGAAGCCACCCTCGCCGAAGGCCTCGCTATTCAAGTTCGCTACGGTCACGACGCGCGCGTCAACGACGCCCCGCGCCCGAGCAGCACCACCGTGTTTGCACCCGGCGCCACCGGTAACCTTTACGTCGATCCCGTCACCGGCCAAGTCGGCCAAAAATGGGCCTTCAACACCTCCGTCGTGGCCACACCGTATTGGACCGGCGCCCGCGGCTACCGTGCCGCGCTCGCCTACCAAAAAGACCTCGGCAAGTGGTTCGGCCGTCACCAAGCCAGCGTATTTCGGCAGGACATGGAATCGTGGGTGAACCAGATGACGATGCGCTTCTATGAGACCGACACCAGCGGTGCGATCATCCAGAACAACGCCAACCTCACCAACGCCGAATCAGGCCGCAATCTGATGCCCGGTGCGTGGATCCCCATTTTCCCTGACGCCATCCTCGGAGGCAAAGATTGGCCCGTGGACACAATCACTCACCCCAACGGCAAGACCTACAAGTTCGCACCGCAGGTTTATTCCCAAGCCGTGCCAGCTACGGCCGGAAATCCTATGGGCATCTCCGGCGGCGCCAACGCCACCACCGGCAACCCCAGCAACGGGTCCTACCTGATGGACGACACCAATGAGAAAAGCTGGGGCGCCAGCGTCTTCAGCGAATGGTGGAAGGGCCGCATCGACACCATGGCCGGCATCCGCCGCGAGGAGGCCACCGGTATCCGTAAACACTTGGGCATAAAACGCGGTCCAATTTCTTACGATAGCATCAACCTCGGCACCGTGATCGACACCCCGATCAAGGACCTGCGCATGTCGCTCAACTACGGTTCCAACGGGAAAATCAACTTCGACACCACGCGCGACATCTACAACGAACCCCTCCCGCCCGGGAAAGGCGTCAGCAAAGATGTCGGCTTCAAGTTCGATCTCTTCGAACGCAAAATCTCCGGCAACGTTAACTACTACCAGTCGGAGGCCCAGAATTTCACGGCCACGATCGGCAACCGCGATGACGTTGATCCCAACGGAATCAACGGCCGCCACGGCGGCAACGCCTACACCTACAGCAAGAAATCCGACGGCTACAACCTCACCCTCTCCTCCCGCCCGCTGCGCAATTGGGAAATGCGCATCAATATTGCCACGGCCAACGGCTCGGAACGCACGAACGTCGACCTCCCTCAATTCTATAACGACCAGTTCAACACCACCACGGTTGCCGGCCAGACCGTCGTTGGCCTAAAGGCTAACGCCACGGCGTCCGTTGTCCCGTTCTTCGTTCCGTCCGACCCCGCTAATCCTTCGTCCGCTCAAATCCCTTTATCGATCGCGATGCTGAAGGACCAAAACAGCCCCTACCGCGCGCTGATCGATCCAGAGGGAGGCCAAATCCTCAACGCGCAGAATCTTGGTCTGCTCTCTCCCGGCGTCGGCACGGGTGTCAACGGCCTCCCCATCACCGATCACCAACTCGGCTTCGTCTCCCCGACCGGCGGGAATCTCATCGTCCGTCGCGCTGGCGAAGCGACGGTCGGCTACGCTGAAAAATCCTACAGCTGGGTAAACACCTATCGATTTTCCGAAGGCAAACTCCACGGCGTCTCCACCGGTCTCGTTTCCAGCTACCAACAAAACTACCGCGCCTACATGTACAACGACGCCGCCGACAGTGGTAAACGGAAGATGTTCTTGTTCCCCGACCGCGTGACCCACGACCTGTTTGCGACCTACAATTTCCGGCCCTCCCGCTGGATCCGCGCGTCCGTGCAGCTCAACGTCAGCAACCTCCTCGACTCGAACCGCGTGCTCTACCTCATCAACAGCTCCAACGGCACGCTGCGCTACGCCCAATGGTTTAACTCCCCGCGCAAATTCGCGATCACGACGCGCCTGACCTACTAATGACGCTGCGTTTTCTTTCCGCCGCGCTGCTCCTCAGTTTTTCCGCTGCAGCGTTCGCCGCCGAGTCTCCACCGTCCTTCAGCGGCATCTACCCGCACCTCGCGATGTTTAACGGCGGCAACGAGTGCGGTACCGGTGCCGTCGTTCCGTGGGCAGAAAAACTCTGGGTTGTCACCTATTCGCCGCACTCGCCCAAGGGCTCCGACGACAAACTCTATTCGATCGACTCCGCGCTCCAGCAGACGATCCACCCCGAGAGCATCGGCGGCACGCCCGCGAATCGGTTCATCCACACCGAATCGCAGCAGCTTTTCATCGGCCCTTACGCCGTCGACGCCCAAGGTAGGGTCCGCGCTATTCCCTACGATAAAATGTTCGGCCGCCCCACCGGCAACGCCCGCCACCTCACCGATCCCGCCAACAAGATTTACTACGCCTCCATGGAAGAAGGGCTCTACGAGGTCGACGTCCGTACGCTCGCCGTCACCGAACTCTGGCGCGACGAACAACTCAACGACGGCCGCAAATCAAATCTCCCCGGTTACCACGGCAAGGGCCTCTACTCCGGCCAAGGCGTCCTCGTTTACGGCAACAACGGCGAGCACGGCAAAGACGCGCTCGTAAATCCCGAGATTCCCTCCGGCGTCCTCGCCTCATGGGATGGCAAAGCCGACGCCTGGTCCGTCATCCGCCGCAATCAATTCACCGAAGTCACCGGTCCCGGCGATCTGACGGGTAACAAGAATCCCACTACCGATCCGCTCTGGTCCATCGGTTGGGATTTCCGCTCACTCATCCTTCAAGTCCTCGACCACGGCACATGGCACAGCTATCGCCTCCCAAAATCCAGCCACAGCTACGACGGAGCCCACGGCTGGAATACCGAGTGGCCCCGCATCCGCGACATCGGTGAATCCGATCTGCTCATGACGATGCACGGCGCATTCTGGCGTTTCCCGAAAAACTTCGACGCCACCCACTCCGCCGGCCTGTCTCCACGTTCCAATTACCTCAAAGTCATCGGCGACTTCGCCCGCTGGGGCGACCGCCTCGTCCTCGGCTGCGACGACACCGCGAAGAGCGAGTTCCTCAACAAACGCAAAGCCAAGGGCACCCTCGCCGCCCCCGGCCAGTCTCAATCCAACCTCTGGTTCATCGAACCCGCGCAGCTCGACCGCCTCGGCCCCGTCATCGGCCGCGGCGCCGTGTGGCTCAACGACGCCGTGAAAAAAGACACGCCCTCCGACGCCTTCCTCTTCTCTGGCTACGACGAACGTCTCCTCCACCTCACCCACGACGCCACCGCATCCGTGACCTTCACCCTCGAAGTCGACCGCGTCGGCAACAACCAGTGGACCGAACTCCGGCGCGTCGACGTTCCCGCCTCAGGCTACACGTTCACCGCCTTCGCGGCCAGCGAGCAGGCGGCCTGGATTCGCGTCCGCGCTTCCCGCGACCTCCCGCACGCCACCGCCGTCTTCGCCTACCGCAACCGCGATACCCGCACCACCACCGCGGACGCCCGCTTCGCCGGCCTCGGCACCACTAGTGGCACCGGTGCCCTCCTCCACGCCCGCGGCGCCGAGAAAAAAACGCTCGGCGTCACCGTCGGCGACACGTTCTACGAGATGGGCCCCGACATGCAGCTCATCCGCACCGACGACGCCGCCGCCGCGAAATGGGCGCACGCCAACCTTACCCCGCCCGCCACCGCCATCGGCCTCGATGCCGCTTCCCTGATCTACACCGACGAGCAGGGCAAACGTTGGCGCCTCCCGCGCGGTCACGCCGCGTTCGACGGCACCTCGCCCCACGGCCTCATCCGCGTCGACCGCGAAGTCTGCACCGAACGCGACCTCCTCAATGCCGGCGGCACCTTCTTCGAATTCCCTGCCGAAAACGCCGGCGGCATCGCCAAGGTCCGCCCCGTCGCCACGCACAACCGCGCGATCCACGACTACGCCAGTTGGCGCGGTCTCCTCGTGATGTCCGGCGTCACCACCGACGCCTCCGTCAAAAACTCCCACGTCATTCGCTCCGCCGATGGCAAAGCCGCCGTCTGGGTCGGCGCCGTCGATGACCTCTGGGCTTTCGGCAAACCCACCGGCGTCGGTGGCCCGTGGAAAGACACCGCTATCACCGCCGGCACGCCCTCCGACCCGTATCTGCTCACAGGCTACGACCAAAAGAAACTCTCCGTCGCGCACACCGCGCCCACCAGTGTCCGCGTCCGCGTCGAGGTCGATCTCGCCGGCACCGGCTCGTGGGTGAACTACACCACCCTCGACGTCCCCGCCGGAAAATCCGTCGATCACACCTTCCCCGCCGGTTACCAAGCCTACTGGCTCCGCGTCATCGCCGACTCCCCCACCACCGCCACCGCACAGCTTAGCTACAACTAACGCCGGCTGCCGATCTCCCGCTTCCTCCTGCTCTCTTTTTCTCCGTTCCTCACTATGAATCGCCTCCCCCTCATCCTCGCCCTCGCCGCGTTCGCAGCCTCCCCGGCCGCCCGCGCCGCCGACCATCTCCTCGTCGAAGCCGAGTCCTTCGCCTCCCCCGGCGGCTGGTCGCTGGACACGCAGTTCATCGACATCATGGGCTCGCCTTACCTGATTGCCCACGGTCTCGGTCAACCCGTCAAAGACGCCACCACGAACGTCTCCTTCCCCGCTACCGGCACGTATCGCGTCTGGGTCCGCACGAAAGATTGGGTAGCCGAATGGAAAGCCCCCGGCACGCCCGGAAAATTCCAAGTCCTCCTCAACGGCCAACCGCTCGCCGAAACCTTTGGCACGAAAAGCGCGTCATGGTTTTGGCAAGACGGCGGCACCGTCACCATCGCGAAGAAAGAAAACACCCTCGCCCTCCGCGACCTCATGGGCTTCGACGGCCGTTGCGACGCCCTCTACTTCACCACCGATCTCACCACACCGCCGCCCAACGACACCGCCCCGCTCTCCACGTGGCGCAAGACCACCCTCGGCCACCCCACCGAACCGCAGAACATGGGTGAGTTCGATCTCGTCGTCGTCGGCGGCGGCTACGGCGGCATGGGCAGCGCCCTTTCCGCCGCGCGCATGGGCCTCAAGGTCGCCCTCATCCAAAATCGCCCCGTCCTCGGCGGCAACGGCTCCTCCGAAATCCGCGTCTGGGCCATGGGCCTCGTACGCCGGGGCAACTACCCACACATCGGCGAGATGATCGAAGAGTTCGCGGACAAAGCGAAAAATTCCCCCGGGACGTACGAGGAATTCGGCGACGCCAAAAAGGAAGCGCACGTGCGCGCCGAGAAAAACATTTCGCTCTTCCTCAACGAGCACGTCTACGCCGCCACCACGATCGGCGGAAAAATCATGTCCGTCACGTCGCTCAACACCGCCACGAGCCGCGAGAAAAAGTTCTCCGGGAAACTCTTCGTCGACTGCACCGGCCACGGCAGCCTCGCCCACCTCGCCGGCGCTAAATACGAAATCGAACTCAAAGACCTCCTCGGCATGTCCAACATGTGGGTCTGGTCCAACGACACCGCCCCCCGCACGTATCCAGAAACTCCCTGGGCGCTCGACCTGCAGATGGACGACTTCCCTTACCCCAAAATGGGCAAGGCCGACATGACCGAAAAGGGCAAGGGCGAGTGGTTTTGGGAAAGCGGTTTCAATAAACACCCCATCAACGATCTCGAACTCATTCGCGATTGGAACCTCCGCGCCGTCTTCGGCGCCTTCAACGCGATGAAAAACCGCGACGGCAAACCCGAGCACCCCAACGCCAAACTCGACTGGGTCGCCTACGTCGGCGGCACGCGCGAATCCCGCCGCATCGTCGGCGATGTCATGCTCACGCACGAAGACATCATCACAAAAAAGAATTTCCCCGACGGCTGCGTGCCCAGCACCTGGAGCATCGACCTCCATTTCGCGAAGAAGGAATACGCCACCAAATTTGCCGACAATCCCTTCATCTCCGTCGCCGAGCACGACAAACGCATCGACCGCGATTTCGGTTACCCGGTCCCCTACCGTTGCCTCTACTCGGTAAACATTGAAAACATGTTCATGGCCGGACGAAACATCAGCGTCTCCGACCAAGCCCTCGGCACCGTGCGCGTCATGAAGACCATCGGCATGATGGGTGAAGTCGTCGGCAAAGCCGCCGCCGTCGCCATCCAGCGCAACACCACTCCGCGCGGCGTCTACGAGCAGCACTGGAAGGAAGTTGATAGCCTGCTCAAACTCCCCGGCCGCGCCCGGCGCGCGAGCCTCGAAGCCCCTTTCCAAATTAGCGGCCCCGCACCGGAACCGCTCGACGACAGCGGGGGTCGCGGTGCCGCCTTGTCCGCGCTCAAGGGCATCGTGATCGACAACAAGGCCGCGAAGCTCACCGGCTCGTGGACCAGCGGCACCAACCTTGAACACGTCGGCCCCGACTACATTTACGCCCGCGGCGCCGGCCACAAAGCCAGCTTCGCTTTCACCGTCCCCACCGACGGCCGCTACGAAGTCCGCTTTGCCACCGCGCCCCACGAAAACCGCGCGAGCAATACCGCCCTCATCGTCCGCCACGCCGACGGCACCACGCCGGTAGCCGTAAACCAGCGTAAACCTGCCACCCTCGACAAACAGTGGGTCACGCTCGGCATTTACCGCTTCACCGCCGGCCAACCCGCCGCCGTCGAAGTCGACGCCACGAACGCCGATGGCAACGTCCACCTCGACGGGGTCCAATTGCTGCCCGCGAAATAATCCCGCGCAGCTCGCGGATATTTTTCCCGCTAGAGATCCCGCTCGCGCACCACCGCGGGCGGCAATCCACAGACGCGCGCCACCCGATCGGCCAAAACCGCCGCCCATGCGCGGCGCCTGCACGACGACTTAATTACGGGCACGTGGCGTTGCGTACCTCCGCCACGCTCGTCTGAATTCCCGACAGACGCTGCGTCGAGGAAGTCACCGCCCCATCCGCGCCTGCCTCCGCCCACGCCGCCGGCGTCACGAGCCAGCGTCCCGAAGTAAACATACGCCTGCCCGCCGAATGAAAATTCGCCCCCCCACTCGCGAGGGCCCCGTCGCCAAGGCCGCCGTCATCGCCTCGCGGATCAGCCGCCCTGAGTCGCCGCACGACCACACCGTGCGGGGTTAACCGCAGGGACTGCTCGTGGTGATAAAATCCCCTCGGTTCAGGTAGCCGCGAGCGCCAGCGAGTGGTCCGGTCCGGCCGCGGGCCTCCCCTTTAGCATCGCGGCCGATGCGGCGCCAAAAACTGCCCCTTTTGCGGCAGATTCGTAAACCGGCCGTCGGCGTAGATTGCCGTGCCGCGTACAAAGGTGTGCGTCACGCGGGCCCGGCTCTTTTCGCCCACGTACGCACTGATCCGGTGCCGCGTCCAGAGGTCCTCCGCTTGGATCGTCCGCGCCTTTGTATATTCGATGAGCGAAAAATCCGCATCCCGCCCCAACGCAATCTGCCCCTTGCGATCGTCGATCTGGAAACGTCGCGCGACATTGCGCGCCATCACTGCCGCCAACACGGGCAGGTCTTGGTCCGCCGTCTTTTCGCATTCGGAAATCAATAGCTCACAACCGTGCTGGATGCCCCCGATCCCACCCCAGACGGCAAACATGTTCGCCGAATCTTTCATCTCCGGCCGCGCCGGCGAGTGATCCGACCCGAGCGTTTGGATACGCCCGGCTCGCAGCTCGGCCCACAGCACCTTGCGCTGCTTTTCATCGCGCAACGGTGGTGCGCACTTCGCGAGCGGCCCGAGCCTCACGACGTCCTTGTCGTTGAAGAGCAAATAATGCGGGCACGTTTCCGCCGTCACATCCACGCGTTGCAACCGCGCCTCCGTGATGAGCGCGATGCCTTCCGCGCTGCTCACATTCACAATATGGAGCGCACATTGCGTCTCGCCCGAGATTTCCAACGCCGTCCGAATCGCCTCGAGTTCCACCCCGACCGGACGCGAGTCGAGCCACGCGCGCGCATCGGAGCGCCCCGCCATTTTGATCTTTTCGGTGAGCGCCGCGACCATCGCGTCATCCTCAGCGTGCACCGCCACGGGCAAACCGACCTTAGCCGCCCGCTTCATACCTTCCCGCAGCGTCTTCGCATCCACGTTTTGGAAGCTCGCGACCCCGCTGTTGCACATGAATGCCTTCAGCCCGACCGCACCCGCGTCACGCAGGCCGGCGATCTTGTCGAGATTCCCCGCGGTCAATCCGCCCCATAACGCGAAGTCGGTGCAGGATTTCTCCTCGGCAATCGCCCGCTTTTCACGCAACCCCGCTGCATCGAGCACCGGCGGCTCCGAGTTGTGCGGCATATCAAAAAACATCGTCCCGCCTCCCGCCGCGAGCGCTGCCGAGCCCGTTGCGATCCCCTCCCAGTCAGCACGACCGGGTTCGTTGAAATGCACGTGCGCATCAAGGATGCCCGGAAACACGTAGCGCCCCTCCGCATTTAGCTCCGCGTCCGTGGCGTCCGTGACGCTGGGTGCCAGCCGGACGATCTTGCCGCGCACGATGCCGATCTCGACCGCCAGCACGCCCTCCGGCGTCACAACGCGTCCCCCGCGCACGATGAGATCGAGCCGTTCGGGCTCGTGAACTGTCTTGGCGTTTTCCCTGACAATCGGACCAGTGCGTTTCATGACGCGTGTTGCTGGGCCATTCTTTCACGAAAGTCCACCATCACGCGAAAACGATTTCGAGGTCCGCGGCGCGGCTGATTCGTCGGGGTGGTGACTCCGCCCAATCCCGACACCGCGGAAAGAACTCCGCGACCTCTGTCCACGCCGACACCACCACCCCGTCATGACCCGCGCCACACACTATGAAACGTCGGCGTCCCATCACCGCTCCGACGCTGCACCGTCAACCCACGTGAACACTCCACCGCATTATTGTCCTGAGTGCGCTGCCCCACCACCGTCAGCCCGCGCATAGCGCGGAGGAATGGAGCCGGTAATTTCGAGACCGCCGATGGTCAGTGATTTCATGCCGGGAGCGAACGCCGGCCCACTCTCGGAGAAAAGCCTCCTTCATCCGGCCTCCGAATCCGATCGCGCACCCTGCCCTCGTCGGAGGTATCAGTCGCACGACGACGAGGTAATCGCGGGATGTTCGCGCCTCGTCGTGAAGCCGAAGATTCGCGACCAAAAACATATTGGGGCTTGGCTAGCGCAAATTTGCTTGCCCCCCAGAGGCCATCGTCCGTAAAAAACGCAGCTTCTGCGGTGACATTGCGGCTTCCGAGCCGCTGTTCTTTCACACTCCATGTTTTTCTTTGCCATGTTTATCTTTGCGCTGTCGCTGGAGTGTCGCGCGACCGCAAAACATGGCGTAGAAATCCGCCACATGAATTTTCATAACTTGATCATAAAAAATCGTAGGCCGGCGTAGCTCAATGGTAGAGCACCTGTTTTGTAAACAGGCGGTTGCGGGTTCGAATCCCATCGCCGGCTCC
>Ga0114978_10003699_pt1 | contig 12485 bp, 9 predicted proteins | sample S_140212_EF_Meta_FD_87027 | JGI IMG/M metagenome (GOLD analysis project Ga0114978, IMG submission 87027) | Freshwater microbial communities from Lake Simoncouche, Canada to study carbon cycling - S_140212_EF_MetaG | ecosystem: Environmental > Aquatic > Freshwater > Lake | place: Lake...
ACCCGCCACCATACACTTCTTGCACGCCGGCAGATAGCAGGCGATTGCGTGCAAGCGCATAAAGGTCGGCTTGAAATTTACCCGGTTTGCCCGGTTTGAACGCGGCGGCATCGGCGGCGCCATCGGTCCCGCCCTGGAGAAAAGCCTCCCGCAACTCCGGCCCGACCTCGTATGCGTCCTGGCTGATCGCCGGCCCCAGCCACGCCATCAGGCGGCCGGGCGGCCGCGCCATCGCCTTGACGGTGGCGCCGATCACCCCGCTTGCAAGCCCCCGCCAACCCGCATGAGCCACCGCCACCGCGCTGCCATCGCGGTCGCACAACAGGACCGGAAGGCAATCGGCGGTCAGCACCGCGCAAACCTTAGCGGCCGCGTGCGCCACAGCGGCGTCGGCAAGGGGTTCCGTTTCCGGCTCCGCTTCAACACCATTCGCCTCGACACGATCCGCCGCGACGACCGAAGCGCCATGCACTTGGTTCAGCCACAAGGGCATCCCCGGCAGGCAGGCGGCAAGCAATATCCGATTGCGCCGGACCAGCGCCAGGTCTTCGCCGGTGCGCATGCCCAGATTGAAGGAGGCGTAGGGCCCGGCGCTGGCACCGCCTGCGCGCGTGGTCACCAGAGCGCGCACCCGCGCCGGCGCCGGCCAGTCCGGAACGATCCAGTCCGCGTGCGGCGCCACCCTCATGCGGCGCGCTCGTCCCCTGCCAGAGACGCAAGCAGAGCAGCCATATCCGCGGGCACCGGCGCCGACCACTCGCGCGCCTTGCCGCTGCCCGGATGAATCAGGCCCAGCCTGGCCGCGTGCAATGCCTGTCGCGTGAAAGCCTGAAGCGACGCGTCCTTGCAGTGACGCAGGCCGTAAACGGGATCGCCGACAAGGGGATGCTTGATCGACTGCATATGCACCCTGATCTGATGCGTACGCCCGGTGTCCAGGCTGCATTCGAGCAGCGTGGCTGCGGCAAAGCGCCGCAACGCCCGGTAGTGGGTGCGCGCCGGCCGGCCGCGCTCGACCACAGCCATGCGTGTGCGCTCGCGCGGATCACGCCCGACGGGGGCATCAACGGTGCCCTGCGCCGGCGCGAACCCGTGCACCAGCGCGAGATACTCGCGCTTGACAGTACGCGCGGCAAGCTGGCGCACGAGGTCGGTCTGCGCCTCGAGTGTCTTGGCCACCACCAGCAGACCACTCGTTTCCTTGTCGAGCCGGTGGACGATGCCGGCGCGCGGCACCGCTTGCAGGGCCGGGGCGTGATGTAAAAGGGCGTTGAGCATGGTTCCCCGCCAATTGCCGCTGCCCGGATGGACCACCATGCCCGCCGCCTTGTTCACCACCAGCAAATGCTTGTCCTCATGCACGATCTCGAGGTCTATAGCCTCGGCCCGCGCCGCCAGGTCCGCTGGCGCGGCCTCGGGTGCGACGCTGACGCTCTCGCCCCCCCAGACCTTGCGCTTGGCTTCAGTGGTTTCGTCGTTGAGCCGGACGCGTCCGGAGCGCAGCCAGGCCTGCAGGCGGCTGCGTGAGTGTTCAGGGAACATACTGGCCAAGGCCTGGTCAAACCTGAGTCCGGCAAGCTTGGCAGGCACTGTACGCAGCAAGTGCGCAGGTTCGCCACCGGCGTCGATGCCCGCATCAACCCCGATGTCTCCAATATCGGCGTCGACGTCTTCATCATCGGGGGCAATTTCCGCGGGGTCGATGTCCGCCGGGTCGATGTCCTGATTGGGCGGTGATGTTGCCGCGTTATAATGTTTTTTGTGCAAAACAGCGTTGTCCCGCAGGTTGTTGTGTCGTGCCACTGACCCGACCGTAACGTTCCGAAATATGGGCCGAAAAATGAACCGTAGTGTAGCCGCTTTAGTGTTGGTGCTTTTCTTCGCCGGATGCGGCCTGTTCCCGTCCGAAGACGACCCCACCAAGGGCTGGTCGGCGGACAAGCTTTACAAAGAGGCCAAGTCCGAGCTTTCGGACAACAACTTCGACAAGGCCATCAAGCTTTACGAAAAACTTGAAGCGCGCTATCCCTACGGGCGTTTTGCCCAACAGGCGCAAATCGAGGTGGCCTACGCCTATTACCGCAGCGGCGAGCCAGAATCGGCCATCGCCGCCTGTGACCGCTTCATCAAGCTTCACCCCAAGCATCCCAATGTCGACTACGCGTTCTACCTCAAGGGACTTGTCAACTTCAACGAGGACCAGGGCGTCTTAGGGCATATCTCCGACCAGGACATGACCGAGCGCGATCCGCGCGCGGCACGCGATTCGTTCGAGGCTTTCAAGGAACTGGCGACGCGCTTTCCCGACAGCAAGTACGCGCAGGACAGCGTGTCACGGATGAAATACCTGGTGAACGCCCTGGCCCAACATGAGGTGCATGTGGCGCGCTACTACGTCAAACGCCAGGCCTGGGTGGCGGCGGCGAACCGCGCCCAATATGCGTTGCAAAATTATCCCAATGCGCCGGCGCTCGAAGAGGCCTTGTTCATCATGGTGCGCTCATACGATGCGCTGGGGATGACCGACTTGCGCGACGATGCCGATCGCGTGATCCACAAGAATTTCCCCAACAGCGTCTGGTTCAAGGGCGGTCCGCAGCGTAACGTGCCGTGGTGGAAGCTGTGGGATTGAGTTCACGGTAGCTCTGCGCCAAGCCGCCAAAAAAGACCAACATAAGCTGGAAACCCGCGCCTGGCGCGGCTTTCCAGCCTACCCCCGGAACTTCACCGCCAGAACAGCATGCCTGAGACCAGCGGGGGAATCAGTACGATAGGCACAATCAGTACGATAAGCACAATCGGCACCATCAACACAATCAGGCCGGCTTGATGTTCTCGTCCCGAATGTAATCGCGAATCACCGATGCGATGTCGGCATCGGCCTGAAAACCCATCGCCAGCGCACGCTCGGTCCGAAAGCGGATCGGCCAGGTTTGCACGATGGCCTGGATGCGCGCCTCGGGCTTCCATTTCACACGTTCGGCCACCTTCGCCCCGGCGATGGCCCCCATCGCCTCGACCATCTCTTTAACGCTGGCGGTGATGCCCGGAAGATTGACCACACGCCGGCTGCCCCAACTTGCGGACGGAAGATCATGTGCGCGGATGAAATTTTGCACCACCTTGCCCGGGGACAATAGCCACACGCCGGTGTCCTGATCGACCGGGCACTCCGACACCTGGCCGTTGAGCGGCTCGCGGATGATGCCGCTGGCAAACGACGAAGCGGCAAGATTGGGCTTGCCCGGACGCACGACTATGGTCGGCAGACGCAGCGAGCGGCCATCGATGAAACCCTTACGACTGTAATCGGTGACCAGATACTCGCTGATCACCTTTTGCGCACCGTAAGAGGTCTGCGGATTGGGCGTGGTGCTGTCATCAAGCACATCGGGCATATCGCCGCCGAAGGCTGCGACAGAGCTGGCAAGCACAAAGCGCGGCGGGCGCGCGAGTTTGCGGCAGGCCTCAAGCAACACACGACAGCCGTCAAGGTTGACCTTCATGCCAAGATCAAAATCCGCCTCGGCACCGCCGCTGACTACAGCGGCAAGATGGAACACCGAAGCGGTGTCCTTGTCGAGGGCCGCCTCGATCGCCGCCGGCGAACTGACATCGCCAACGACGCATTTAATGCGCGCATCCGCCACTGGCGGGAAGGCCGTGTCGAACAGGGTGACCTGGGTCACCTTTTGCGGCTTGCCCTCGCCGTCCGCCAACTGCCCCCCGGCGAGTATTGCCCTAGCGATACGATAGCCGATGAAGCCGCCCCCACCCGTGATGAATACTTTCATGCCACGCCCCCCTTGCCTTGTTTGTTTTTTGGTATGCCACACTGCCGCCGCGTTGGACCGCAGCAGATGCACGTACATTCGCACATACATTCGCACATACATTCGACCCGGCATTATTCTAATTTCTAATTGACGCTTGCGCCTATCGACTCCAAAAAGTCCACCGCCTCGGCCTCGCTTCGGCTGCGGCGCATCGGCGGCAGGCTGGCCAGTATGGTGCGGCCGTAGGCCTTGCTCGCCAGGCGCGGATCGCAAATGGCCAGCACGCCGCGGTCAGCCTCGTCGCGTATAAGCCGCCCGGCGCCCTGCTTGAGCGCAATGGCCGCGTAGGGCAGCTGGTACTCCATGAACGCGTTACGCCCGGCCTTGGTCACCACCTCTAGGCGGGCCGCGAGCACCGGATCATCGGGCGGCGCGAAGGGCAGCTTGTCAATCACCACCAGCGAGAGCGCCTCGCCGCGCACATCGACGCCCTCCCAGAAACTCGCGCTACCAACCAAGACCGCATTACCAAGGCGCCGGAAGCGCGCCAGCAACTCAGTCCGCGAACCCTCGCCCTGCAGCAACAGCGGATAGTCCAACCCCTCGGCGGCAAGCCGGCTGCGCAACAGTTCATGGGCAAGCCGCATACCGCGCAAGGTTGTGAACAACATAAAGGCGCGGCCGCGGCTGGCGCGCAGCAAGGGCAGCGCCGCGTTCACCACTGCTTCAGTATGCTCGCGTGAATTGGGTTCGGGCAGCCCGGCCGGAAGGTATAACAGCGCGTTGTTGGCGTAATCGAAGGGACTACCCCAGCAGCCGGTCTTCGCCGACTCCAGGCCCAGTTGCGCGCAGTAGTGATCGAATTTTCCGTTCACGGCCAGCGTTGCCGAGGTGAACACCCAGGCACGCGGCCGCCCCGTCAGCTGGGCGCGGAAAATCTCCGCGATAGACAAGGGCGTCGCATGCAGCGCCAGCGCCTGGCTGTAAGCCTCGACCCAGCGCACCATCTCGCCCTCGTCGTGGCGCAGCCAGCGCGTCAGGCGCGCGGCCAGCTCCGCCGCCCGCTGCCAGCAATTCTCCAGGCCCTCGCCGCGCTCGGCCTGGCTCTCGAGTGTGGCCGCCAGCGCCTGCAACGCATCGATCAGGGATTTCATCACCACCTCAAATCCGGCGCGATCAGCAATGCTCTTGTACGGCAGGCGCGTGTTGGATTCGGGAAGGGCCAGCCGCAGGTCACGGCCGGCTTTTTCGACGCGACGGATCAGCTCGGGCAACACCGTCACATCGCGTGCCACGCTCAAGGCCTCGACCTGCGTATCGCGGCACAAATCTGTTATCTGCCCGGTCGAAACGGTCTCGCCAAAAAACAGCGTCGCCGTATCTGGCAGCTGGTGTGCCTCGTCAAAGATCACCGTATTGCAGGCGGGCAGCAACTCGGCCATACCCTCATCGCGCAACACCACATCGGCAAAAAACAAATGGTGGTTGACTACCACCACCTCGGCATTAAGCGCCTCGCGCCGCGCCGCCAGGACGAAGCACTCCTTGTGATTGGGACAAGATTGCCCGAGGCAGTTTTCGCGCGTAGACGTGGCATAAGCCCAGGCCGGCGAATCCTCGGCGACTTCGGCCAGTTCGCCCCGGTCGCCACTGGAGGATGCACGCGCAAAATGCTCTATCAGCCGCAAGTCGCGCGCCGCCTCGCGCGTCGGAAGGCGCGCCTCCTTGAGATTATTTGCCAGATGATAGTGGCAGACGTAATTGGCACGCCCCTTGAGCAGCGCGATGGTGACCGGCACGCCAAGGGCGTCGCGCACCGCAGGCAAATCGCGGGTGAACAACTGATCCTGCAGGGTCTTGGTTCCGGTCGAGATAATGACCTTGCCGCCCGAGAGCAGCGCTGGAACAAGATAAGAGACCGTCTTACCGGTACCGGTACCGGCCTCGGCCACCAGCACCGCGTTGTCGCGAATGGCCTCGGCGATGCAAGCGGCCATTTCCATCTGCTGCGGACGTTGTCGGTAGGAGGCGATGCTGCGGCTAAGCAGGCCATCAGATGCGAACACCTGCTCAAGCGTGGGTACGGTCATATCGCCGGCATGTTATCACCGGTACCGCGCGGCTCATACGAAAAACCCCGGGGAAAACCGCCCCGTCACCCGGCCAAAGCCGCAATAGCTATTTTATTTCCTCGACTCTGACCCAGACACGACGGATGTCGCGGCGTTCGCCGCTTGATCCATACAGGATACCCGCGCCCTGGCGCGACTCATCCTGACTGACACCGCCAAGCTCAAACCATTCGCCCAGCCGCCCGCTGGCCGTGGTGGTAATGCGCTGGCTATTGATACTGCCCGGACCGGCGCCGGCGAGTGTTTCACGTCGCGGACTGATTTCAAGCTGCACCATGTCACCCGACAGTCGTGGCACGACCTCGAAACCGGTACTCGCGTCCCGGTAAGTGGTGGTTTCTGACACCACCCCGCCCTGATTGGCGCCGGTAACAGATCCGATCGTACTGCGCGTGGTCACCGGCACCGACTGGCCGACGTTGATGGTCGCCGGGTAGCCCTCCAGCACCTGCAGGCGCTGGCTCATGCTCTCGTCGCTGCTATTGCGGTTATCGAACACGCGCGCCCGGATATCAGCGCCACGCTGCGAACTGATGCTGCCGCCAACGCTGGCGCCACGGCCCTGCACATTGTCAGCCGTATCCTGGCGCACCGAAATCATCAAGCGCCGCGGCTGGTTGTCTATGCTGGCGAGCACGCGCCTTATTTCGTCGATGTTGCGGCGGCTGGCGCGCAGGACGATCTGGTTGTGCATACCCGACACCGCCCCACCTGGTTCGAGCAGGGGCCGCAAGATCGGCAACACCTGCTCGGCGTTGCGGTATTTGAGCGTCAGCACCTCCACATCGGCACGCGCCGCGCCGACCGCGCACATGGCAAGGCACGTGGCAACAAACAGCAGGAATGCGAACGGCCGTGAACGATTGGACATGGACATATGAAGGTAGATATCGGCAGAGGACAGGCTAAATCAAGTAACGCCTCAACGATAGAACGAACATACAAACGAACATACGCGCGTCCATTGCGCGCACGCGCGGGTGCCTATGCAAAACAGCGTGTCTTTACAACGCCCTGCGATAAGCCTAAAGTGCTTGAATAATGAGCCTTAACCGTATGTTTTTTTGTGTATTTACGGCGCACATCCTGCTCCTTTCAGGCTGTGCCGGCCTGCTCTTGCCCGAGCCCACGCCAGTAAGGCCCGAAGCGCAGAGTGCAACGCAGGACAATCGGGCACAGGAAACGCCGCAATCGGCATCTGCCGCGCAGGCGGCAGAACGGTCGCCGGAAATGATCTTCCAGGCACTCGCCGCCGCGGACAGGCCTTATCAGCGCGGCGGACAGTCGCATGCCAGCGGCTTCGATTGCAGCGGACTTGTCGCGCACGTTTATCGCGCCGCCTTCGGCTTGACGCTGCCTCACAATACCCGCGCGCAAAGCAAACTCGGTCAGTCTATTGCGCGCGAAGCCTTGCTGCCGGGTGATCTGGTTTTTTACAACACCCAGGGGCAGACCTTCTCCCACGTCGGTATTTACCTGGGCGAAGACAAATTCATTCACGCACCCAAGCCCGGCAGCGCAGTGCGCGTCGAAAGCATGCGCGGAACATACTGGACGCGTCGCTACGATGGCGCACGTCGTATCGCCTCAATCTGAGCGCACCGCGCTCCTGAGCGCGCTTTTCTTTCCATGCCTCAATCGGCTCAGCTTGCGTTTTGCGCAATGCGCGCCCAATTAACGCAACGACGTATTAGAACAACGAGCAATGATCACCACACACGAGCGTCACACATCAAGGGGCTAGCGTCATGCGGTCGCCCGTCGATCGCGAAACCCCAGCCAATAACGGAAACCAAACCATAATTCGACAAATGATAATAATTCCCATTAGCATTGTTATTGAGAATAATTCTTGATAATATAAGCCTGAGATCATAAAAACAACGCTAACCCATTGATAGAATGAACCAAGGAAATTGCATGCACAAGTTACTCCACGGCGCACTGGCGAGCCTGACCGGGCTAGCCTTGTGCTCTCCCGCCCTCGCCCAAGAAAAAGTGCTCAATCTTTATTCATCGCGCCACTACAACACCGATGAGGCGCTTTACGCCAACTTCACCAAAGTGACCGGCATCAAGATCAACCGCATCGAGGCCGGCGAAGATCCATTGATTGAACGCCTCCGCAACGAGGGCGACAAGAGCCCGGCGGATGTGCTGATCACCGTTGACGCCGGCCGTCTCTGGCGCGCCGAGCAGCTGGATTTTTTCCAGCCGCTTAAATCAGCCGTGCTGGAGGCGCGTATTCCGGCCGCCCTGCATCACCCAAACGGTCTATGGTTCGGCTTTTCCGTGCGCGCCCGCGTCATTGCTTATGACAAGTTGAAAATAAAGGCCGGTGAGATCACCACCTACGAAGACCTCGCCAATCCGAAATGGAAAGGCAAGATTTGCGTGCGTTCGGGCAGCCACGTCTACAACCTTTCACTTGGCAGCAGCATGATAGGCGCCATGGGCGAGGCAAGAACCGAGGCGTGGGCGAAGGGTCTGGTGGCCAATTTTGCCCGTACGCCGAAAGGCGGGGACACCGACCAACTCAACGCGGTCGCCGCGGGCGAATGCCAGATCGCACTCGTCAACACCTACTACTACGCGCGCCTCGCCCGGTCGACAAAGCCTGAAGAGCGGGAGGCGGCAGAAAAACTGGGCATCGTCACGCCCAACCAGGCCGCCGGGCAGCGCGGAACACACATCAACATTTCCGGCGCCGGCGTGATGAAGCATGCGCCAAACCGCGACAATGCCCAGAAATTTCTCGAGTATCTCGCCAGCGATGAAGCACAACGCTATTTCGCCGACGGCAACAATGAATGGCCGGCGGTGACGACGACACAAGTGGGCAATCCCGCCCTCAATGCCCTGGGAAAGTTCCGCTACGATGCGCAGAACATCGCCGTATTGGGGCGCAACCAACCGGCGGCACAAAAAGTCTATGATCGGGCCGGCTGGAAGTAATACCCCGTGCGCCGAGGCAAGAAAGACTGACGGCGCCCCTTATCCTGGGGGCGCCATTTTTATTTCGACTGCCGGCCTTTGGCGATGGAGCGCGACAGAACGAGCAGCGGAATGAGGCCCACGGCGACGATCACCAGCGATGCCGCCGCGGCTTCTGGCAAACGCTCATCCGAAGCGTAGTTATAGGCCTGCACCGCAAGCGTGTCGAAATTGAACGGTCGCATGACCAGCGTCGCCGGCAGTTCCTTCATGACATCGACAAACACAATGAGGCCTGCGGTAAGGACGCTGCCACGCAACATGGGCAGGTGAACCTTGAGCATGGTTTCGGCAGGTCGATAGCCGAGGCTTCGCGCGGCATCCTCCATATTGGGTGTGATCTTGGAGAGCCCGGACTCGACGGTTTGCAGCGCAATCGCCATAAATCGCACCGCATACGCGTAGACCAGGGCGAGAATGCCCCCGGTGAGCAGCAGGCCGGTCGAAATTCCGAACGAGGCAAGGGTGTCGACCAGGGCATGATCCAGGCGCGTCACCGGAACCAGAATGCCCACGGCGATCACCGCGCCAGGCAAGGCGTAACCGAGACCGGCCACTCTGTTGGCGCCGCTCACCAACGGGCTTTTGACGATGCGCGCCGCGTATGCCATGACAAGCGCCACCACCACCACCACCACCGCGGCCACACCGGCCAGCGTGAAACTGTTGCCTATCAGCACCCACATGCGCCCGCCATGCTGGCTGTCGCTTTCGCGCATCGCCATGAACAACAGGATGCCTGCAGGCAGGACAAAACCGAGAAGCACCGGCAACGCACATACAAGACCGGCCAACCAGCGCCGGGCACCGGCCAGCACGTAAAGCGACTCGCGCCGCTGTGACGCCGAGGTGTGAAAGCGCGCCCGCCCGCGGTTCCAGCGCTCGAGCAACAGCACGGCAAAAACGAGTGCAAGCAGCAGCGTCGACAACTGGCCCGCCGCTACGCGATCACCAAGGGACAGCCACGCATGGTAGATGCCGGTGGTGAAGGTCTGTACGGCAAAGTAAGACACGGTGCCAAAATCAGCCAGCGTCTCCATTAGCGCCAGCGCGACACCGGCGGCGATCGCCGGCCGCGCAAGAGGCAGGGCAATGGCAAAAAAACTGCGCACGGGACCGTAACCGAGCAAACGGCCGGCCTCCAGCGCGGACAATGAGCGCTCGAGAAACGTTGCCCGCGACAACAGGTAGACGTAGGGATAAAGCGCCAGAGAGAACATCGCGATGGCGCCGGGCAGTGAACGCACCTCCGGAAACCAGTATTCGCCGGCCTGCCAACCGATTGCGGATCGCAGCGCCGACTGCAGCGGCCCGGAGAACTGCAGGAAGTCGGTGTACGCATAAGCGAGCACATAGGCCGGTGCCGCGAGCGGCAGAACCAGCATCCACTCCAGCGCACGCCGCCCCGGAAAGCGGCAGGCGGTGACCAACCAGGCGGTCCCCACACCGAGGACGCTCACGCCCAGGCCCACCCCCAGCACCAGCACCACAGTGTTGCCAACATAACCGGGCAACACCGTGGATGCCAGATGCGCCCACGTACCCTGATCGTGCAGGAACACGCTGGCGACCACGACCGCAATGGGGACGCAAACGAGGAGCGCGGCAATGATCGCCATCCAGCCCAATAGCCCGGGCGAGCCTAGCCAGACCAATGCCCTGACTATCACAATGCGAACCGGAATTCGCTTGGGGACAGCGGCGGCAGGAGCAGGGACAGTCATGGCTTCATTTTATCAAGAATGATTCTTGTTTCTATGCTTCTATGGCTATCTTAAGGATTTATAATAACTTCATGACAGCAACACACAGCAAAGTTCTGGAACTCAAAGACGTTCACCAGTCCTACGGCGACCATGCCGTCGTCAAGGGCCTGTCCTTCGCGCTCGACCGCGGCGCCATAGGATGCCTTCTAGGTCCCAGCGGGTGTGGGAAAACGACTGTTCTGCGCTGCGTCGCCGGCTTCGAATCCATTAGCGACGGTGAAATACGCATCAACGGTGCGCGCATGAGCGGCCAGGGCGCGCTCGTGCCACCGGAGCGCCGCCACATCGGCATGGTCTTCCAAGACTATGCCCTGTTCCCCCACCTGTCTGTTGCACAAAACATCGCATTCGGCTTGCGCACCCTGTCACGCGACGAGCGTGACAGCCAGGTAGCCAAGCTCATCGACGTGGTCGGACTGGCGGGCATGGCCGCCAGCTTCCCACACGAATTATCCGGCGGGCAGCAACAGCGCGTTGCCCTGGCCCGCGCCCTGGCGCCGCAACCGGACCTGCTCTTACTCGATGAACCCTTCTCTAACCTGGACACCGAGTTGCGGCAGCGCCTTTCACTGGAGGTGCGCGAAATCATCAAGCGCAGCAACACCACCGCCTTGCTGGTGACGCACGACCAGCACGAAGCCTTCGCCATCGCCGATGAGATCGGCATCATGCATCAGGGTGAAATCGAGCAGTGGGACAGCGCCTACAATCTTTATCACCGCCCGGAGAGCCGCTTTATCGCCGACTTCGTCGGCCAGGGCGTATTCGTTCCGGGTGAAGTGTTGAGCGGGCGGCAAGTGCGGATCGAACTTGGCGTGCTCGACGGCGTGATCCCGGGTGCTTGCGGAGAAAGTTGCGCAAGCTGCGGCAAGGGCTGCAATGTCGACGTGCTGCTGCGCCCGGATGACATCATTCACGATGATGCGAGCAAGGTCCAGGCCGAGGTCTTGCACAAAGCGTTTCGCGGCGCGGACATCCTCTACACGCTCAAACTGGCAAGCGGCCAGACCGTATTGGCGCTTGTCCCAAGCCACCACAACCATTCACTGGGCGAGAAGATCGGCATACGCCTCGACGTTGACCATGTCGTGACATTCCAGACCACACCCGCACACCAAGCTAGCCCGTAGCCAGGTCAAAGATCACCGGAACATCGACGGAAAACTCCTTGCCGCGCAACGCCGGCGGAATTTGCGTCAGCGGCTTGGCCTTCTTGATCATGTCGAGCGCCGTGTCATCGAGCAAAGAGAAGCCGGCAGACGTTTTTATGGCCGCGCTCTGGATCATGCCATTGGCGCCGATGACCAGGCGGATCTCAACCCTGCCGGTCCAGCCGTTCTGCATCGCCTGCGCGGGATAGCGCTTGTAACGCTTGGCCGCACCTATCAGCGCGAGACGGTACTGGTCGCGAGACCCGGCCTCATCGGCATCGCTGGCGCGCTCCGCCCCAAGCGGCGCGCCGGGAGCCGCCAAGGCCTGCTGCGCTGGCGCAGCCGGTGCCGCGGCAGCCACTGCTGAGGGGGGCGTGGGCGCACTTGGTACACTTGGCGCACTGACCGCTGCCGGCGTGCTGGGCGCAAGGGGAGCGGCCTCAGCCTTTGTAGCCACCGGGGATGGTTTGCTCTGCACCGGGACCGGGGTCACCGGCTGCGGCTTTGCCTGCGCTGGTGGCGGGGGGGAAGGTTCAGGCGGGCGCGCAGGCTCCGCAATCTTGGCGGCGCTCGCCGGCGCGAGCTTTGCAGTCAGCACCTTGGCCGGAGCCAGTGCCGGCTTGCCTTCACGCAAACCGGGAAAACCCGCAAGGACGGCAATATGCA
>Ga0114978_10003700_pt1 | contig 12485 bp, 10 predicted proteins | sample S_140212_EF_Meta_FD_87027 | JGI IMG/M metagenome (GOLD analysis project Ga0114978, IMG submission 87027) | Freshwater microbial communities from Lake Simoncouche, Canada to study carbon cycling - S_140212_EF_MetaG | ecosystem: Environmental > Aquatic > Freshwater > Lake | place: Lake...
GTGCAAGATGGGACGACGATGAAGACAAAATGGTACTTAAAATGTATCAGGTCAGTGCAGGCGGAAACTATCACATTAGAGCAGGTATAGGAAATACAGCACCAGAAGGCACTCTACACGTCACAGCATCTGCTATCACAGCAGCCGCGCCAAGTCAAGGTTGGCCAAATTACACCATTCCTGATCAAGATACCAACACAAGAATCGTTGGAATATTTGACACAGCAGGCAACGGCAGTGTGGCCACAGCAGGATACGGTCCCACAGTAGTTTTAAGACTTGGCGCATACTACGATAGTCGCGCAGTTATAACACCAATAGGTGCAGGCGGCGCCAGTCCCAGCGACCAATCAACAGGCGCAGGCAAAGATCTTATGGTCAAGGGCGGCCAATCTGATAACACCAACGGCAGGCTAGGCGGTAGATTATTCCTAAATGGCGGTGCTGGTTATAATGGCGGCGCATTTGGAGCTCGTGGTTATGAAGGACAAGTCCGTATACAGAATCAAGGCGGAAACACATTTATTGGAGCCGCAATCAGCAATACCGGCTCAGCAGGCAACAACATGTTGTACTTGCCATTTGAATATGATGGTAGTGGGCAATATGCTCCACAACGTGCATCCGGCATGCTACACATTGGATCATTTACACATCGTGCAGGCAATAGGTATTTAGATATCAAGCTAAACCAAGGCGGCAGCATGTTCATGTTTCATATATACGGTTATCTATATAACTCTGCAAACATCAACACATGGATTGGCGGATACAGCTACCTCAATAACAGTATTTTAAATCTCTATACGCAAAACTTAGGAAACTGCTCAGCAACAGTTTATAGAACTACAACCAATAACTACCTCTGTGTAAAAATAGACAGGGGCAACAATGGATACAGTGAAGGTAAGGTCAATGTATTTTATCATGCCTGGAGTCAGGGTGAAATGGAAGGCATGGCAGTGACCAGTTATGCACAAAACGATTCAGCGAGTAACTATTATACATCATGATTGAAGAAAACGAAAACGTCAACGAAGATTTTACACCCGCTCCTGCACCTAAGTTTGTTGAGATTCAACACGAGGATGGCAGTGTAGAGTTTCGTGCAGAAAATATAGATGAACTAAATGCTGTAGGTGCAGAATATGACGCAAAAGCCACTAGATTTGAACTAACTGAAGAACAGCTAGCAGAATCAATTCTAAGTCAGCAAAAATATGACGCAAGGGAATACTTAAAATCAACAGATTGGTATGCGGCACGATTAGCAGAAACAGCCGCACCTATTCCAGAAGCAGTATTAGAAAAAAGATCAGCGGCCAGACTGCTACTTTCAACATAAGTTAAATATAAAATATGGCACGTTATAATTCAGCACAAGCATCAAACTCGATAAGTGGCGCAACCACGATTGGTAGTCCCTATAGCGGCTCTTTTACCAACTTGACTGGCTCAGCACCTTACACAGTAACACTGCCTAACCCTGTGACATTTCCCGGAACTAATCAGACTTTTTATAATGTTACCAGTGGCACAGTTACACTGAGCACTCCAAGTGGTGCATTTAATGGCACCGGCGGAAGCAGTGCGGCCACTATTCTTGTTTATGCAGGTAACGTGCTAAGTGTAACCAGCGATGGTACCAACTACATTGTTATAAGTGAAGACGGATCAGCACTGGTAGCAACGTCAGGAACATTCAGCGGAGTTCTAACAGTGCAGGCATCGGGTGGAGTCAGTATTGCTCCCAGTTCAGCAGGCACTATAGACAATGTCTCCATTGGTAGTAGTTCTAGATCAAGCGGTGCATTTACCACACTGACTGCAAACGGTGCGCTGACCACCACTGCCAACATTTCTAGTTCTAGCACAACAACCGGAAGTTTGGTTGTAACTGGCGGTATCGGAGTGACTGGAAGCATATATGCTGGCAGCACTGTGAGCGCCACAAGTCTAACAGCCACTAATGTGACCGGCACACTACAAACTGCCGCACAACCCAACATTACCAGTGTGGGTAGTTTAACAGCAACTGGCCTTACAGTTGATTCTGGAACACTCTACGTTGACATAACTAATGATCGTGTTGGCGTTGGCACTACAGGGCCTCAAACAGTATTAGAATTAGCCACTACTGCCACAGTTAACAGTAGTCCGTATAGTCAGATCAAACATTTAACATTGAGTCGCCAAGAAAACACTAGATACAATGCCTACGCAGGCTTTGGCGATCAGTTCGGGGGTAATACATTTGGTTGGAGATTTGGCACAGTAAACAACAGCACTGATTACCCAACATTGTACATGGTAAACGGCAATGTAGGTGTTGGGGTTGCGTCTTCCCCAGTAACTAAATTACAAGTTAACACCAATATCAGCATGGCCAGTAGTGGATCTGTTACTGACATATTATCACTGACTGATAACAACGGCGTTAGTAACGGAGTAACCGGCGCACGTATTGGGCTGACTATTTCAGCACAGAGCGATATATCAGATCGCCGCATTGGTATCTATGCCACATCTAATTCTGCCAACTTCAACGTGCCAGACGTAACATTTTGGGCTAGCGGCCAAGGTGTAGCATATAGAGAACTGGTGCGTTTTAGCGCACAAAATGGCAACGTGGGTATCAACACTGGTGCTAATCCAGCTGGAAAACTACACATAGTAAACTCAAGTGTTGGCGGCATAGGTAGTGTACCATCAGGCACAAGTGCATTAATAGACAGTGGTAGTTTTAACTATCTAACATTTAGAAACACAGCAGACAATGCAACCAATGCTGGCATAGCATTTCAAGACAACAACATAGGCGGATACTTGGTGTTCCGTAACTATGATGTTAATAACTCTAGTATTAGCGATAGAATGTTCCTTGCAGGTTATCAAGGAGTTAACATTCAATATGGTACAGCAGATAGTATAGATGTCAACGCAAGAACCAACGTTGCTAAATTTGACTCAACTGGCCTATCAGTAGTTTCAGGTAGCCTAACAGTTAGTGACCTTAACTTTAATCTTGGATCAGAATTTCAAAGCGTTTCACGATCATATACTGCTCCAGGCAGTGGCCCCAGAGAAATATTTAGAGTACCATCGAGTTGGTTATGTACCAACGGCATATTTTCACTAAGTGCAACACGCGGCAGTTTTGTACACGGCAGTATGTGGTCGTGGACTACTACTCACAACGGTTCAGGACAAGGAACGTTAACTATGTTAAGTTCTGGAAACTACACCAACATTACAGTTTATTTAGATGTTGAAAGTGGTGGCGGAGCAGTTATTAGTGCAGACTGGGGCGCACAAGAAGGCTTTCAAGTAACTATTTTAAAAATGTCCGGTGGCGCTATTAGTTTTGCTAGTAACGGAACGGACTGGTCTAGCCCAGAAGCTGGTAGAACCAGATACAGTAAAGCAACTCTTGCCAATGGATTTAAGGCACAAAACGGTGCATTTGACGGCTCACTGAGCAAAGGTTCTGGAAGTTTTAGAATTGATCACCCCCTACCAGAGTTAACTGAAACACATGCTCTAGTACACAGTTTCATTGAAGGTCCGCAAGCTGACTTAATATATAGAGGTCGAGTTGATCTAGTAGCAGGTCATGCCGAAGTAAATATTGACACTGCGGCTGATATGACTGGGGGAACATTTCAAGCACTCTGCAGAGATGTACAGTGTTTTACCACTAATGAATCAGACTGGACAGCAGTACGTGGCTCAGTTACCGGTAATATTTTAACTATTGAAGCAGAATCTAACTCAGCTACATCATCAGTGAGCTGGTTGGTCATTGGTGAACGCAAAGATAAACACATGTACGACACTGAATGGACTGATGACTCTGGTAAGGTAATAGTAGAACCTTTGAAGAATCCTGTGCAAACAGATTTTCCTCCTTATCCAGAAAGTGTAAATACATCAGAGGATACAAATGGCACGTTATAACTCATCATCAGCAACCACAACGATCAATGGCACTGCCACGGTGACCAGTCCCTACAGTGGTGCGTTTACTGGACTTACCGGTACTGCACCTTATACTGTGACACTACCGCCTCCCACACTGTATCCCGGAACTAGTCAGACATTTTATAACTCCACAGCGGGCACAGTTACTTTAAGTACACCCAGTGGCCTATTTGGTGGATTGGGAGCCAGCGGCGCAGGCACACTGGCCATGCCCACTAACACAGTGACCACAATAACCAGCGATGGCACAAACTATATTGTGCTGAGTGAAGACGGATCAGCACTGGTAGCAACTACAGGTTCATTTACTGGCGATGTTGGAATGAACGGTGCCACAGTCAGTATCACTTCAGGAGTACTAACACTTAATCCCAGCACATCGGGCACAATAAACAATGTCTCCATTGGCGGCACAACCAGAGCCGCTGGTTCGTTTGTTGCATTAAACGCCAACGGACAAGTAAACTTTACAAGTAACACAGCAAGTTCAAGCACTACTACTGGCACACTGGTAGTCACAGGTGGTATTGGTGCAACAGGTACCATATACGCTGGCGGATTTAACGGTAATCTAACTGGCAATGTAACTGGTAACTTAACTGGCACTGTACAAACTGCCGCACAACCAAATATCACAAGTCTTGGCACATTAACTGGATTGACAGTAAATGGCAGACTGCAAAACGCAGGAAATTTAAAGACCTATAGTGTGGCAACTGGCAACCAAGGCGCTGTTAATGCAGTTTACGAGATCATGAAGGTAAGTCGTGACAACTTAAACTGGAGTTCAAATACTGTTTATGAAATTACGGTCTATAGCACTTACTATCCAGCAGGCGGATATACAAAATATCTGTTATCTTATGGATATTTTAATGACGGCTCTCTAGTCTGCACATATGCAGGCGGCAGCGGAATGTTGAGAGTGTACCTAGGCTCAGAAGTCACAGTCAATGCAAACCTGCAATATAAACCCGTATTTGTTGATCTTCCTCCATACATGCAGTGTTCTATTGAAGTTAGGTACAGCACCTCTGAAGTGCTATCTCTAGGAGCAATCAACGGATCTGCCCAAGTATTTTTTAGCAATATTATGACTGCCAGCGGCGGCACCGGCGCATTTTACAATGGTAATACACATCTAGTACCCAACGGAGGTAATGTTGGTATTGGAACTACATCACCGGGCTCAATATTAGAAGTTAGAACAACAACACCAATCGTTACGTTAAGTCCGTCTAATTACACCAATCAATATCAAACAACTTTGGGCACTAGATCTGGTGCTGAAGCATTTTTAATATTTGGTAATAATAGTTTGAATGAAATTAGAGCAGGAAGGACCAATACGGGTGGGTATTTGGACTTCTACACTAATAATACTCTAGCTCAAACATCTGCATCGGACGGTAAACTTGTAATGCGTATGGATGCAAGTGGCTCGTTATTACTGGCCACAACAACTGACCCAACGTATGGCTCTTTCCCTCGTCCTACCTTATCAATAAAACAGTTGAATGATTCAGGTACAGGGTACACCGCAATTCAAATTGAGGCCGCTGGGGATCAGTCAGTACTTGGTCTTGGTTATAACGGTGATGTTTTTGCATTCAATACGTCATACCGAGCTACAGGGGCTTACCGAGGTATATCTTTTGGCACTTCAAATCAAGAAAGAATGCGTATATCCGCCAGTGGAGTTGTTACTATCGGCGGCAATCGTGTGCTCAAAGCCAACGACACAGCCATGTGGAACGGTAGCGCAGAAGCTACTTCTTGTGCTACCATTATAAGCAACAACGCCGACTATGTAAGATTCAATGATAGATATAACGGTGACAGTAGTGTGTTTGAAGTAGTTACTAGCTCACCATACGGTATTAGAATTAAAAAAGCAGGGTGGATTTATTATTATTACGATCAAGATATTATTACGGCAGGCACCACCGGCTATGCAACAATAAGATCTAGTAAGAATGGCAGTGTTTTACAGTATCAGTTGATCATAAATACCGGCGGACAATGGGATGCTATCATTATTGGCGGAGTAGTAGAGATGGCTGCTAATGATGTACTAAACTTTTTTATTGGAAACGCAGATGTGACCTCTTTAGATTCCGGCACATGGAGTAACTGTAGTATAATTTGGCATGGAATTGGGAGTTAAATATGACAGTTAAAAAAACGTGGCGTATTGAAAGATTAGAAACAACAGGCGAAGATGCTGTGGTCACACGAGCCCATTGGGAATGTACTGGCACAGACGGTGAATTTAGTGGAAGAGTATTTAAACTGATAGAGTTGGGCGAACCTGATCTTGAAAACTTTACTGCTTATACAGCATTGACAGAACAACAGATTATTGCATGGGTGCATGAAAAAATGACCCCGGAGATTGTTGCCTACTGGGAAACTGTAGTTGACATACAGATAGAAAAACAAAAAAGACCAAAGCCTATAGATTTAGACTTACCTTGGAAATGATAAATGGCACGTTATAACTCAGCACTAGCATCAACAACAATAAGTGGCACAGCCACTGTTGGTAGTCCTTACGGCGGCGCATTTACAGAGTTTACTGGCACTGCACCTTACACAGTGACGCTTCCAAGTCCTGTGGCATTTCCAGGAGCCAATCAGACATTTTACAATGCAACTAGTCCTAGCGGTACTGTTACACTGAGTACACCAGCGGGTATTTTTACTGGCACAGGCGGATCAAATGCCAGTACTGTGCTATGCTTTGCAGGTAACGTATTATCAGTAACCAGTGATGGCACCAACTATGTGGTTATATCAGAAGACGGCTCAGCATTGACTGCAACCACTGGCTCATTTAGTGGCGATGTTACAATGAATGGTAGTGGAGCCTTGGTATCACTGACTCCTCAAAATGTAACTATAACACCATCGTCGATCAGCAATATCAACAACATGAACATTGGTGCTACTACTAGAGGTAGTGGTGCATTTACCAGTCTGGCTGCCAATGCCGCAGTAGCATTTACCGCCAACACAGCCAGCACAACAACTGGTACCGGCTCATTAGTAGTCACCGGCGGAGTTGGAGTTAGCGGACAAGTTACAGCAACATCCATATCAGCAACCAACTTGACTGGTACACTACAAACTGCCGCTCAGGCCAATATCACCAGTACTGGGGATTTAACTACTCCGTCGCTGACTACTGCATTGCTGACTATTTCTAAATCTTTGGCATCCACTACAACTGCCCAGCAAATGCTGGTTATCAATACCGATTACGGAAGTGCCATCGGCACTGGGTTTGGCGGCGCTATTGTGTTCCGTGGCAGAACACCTGGAAATATATTACAAGACAATGCACAAATTTTAGCATACAATGAAGATGCTAATGATAACGGTTATGCTTTGGGATTTTTTACAAGACCCAATGTGGCCTCTGGCCTACAGCAACGTGTGACAATTTTACGTGGCGGAACTGTGGGCATTGGCACAACTTCTCCTCAGTACAAATTACATGTAGCAGGAGCAACAACTTATTCTGCTACAGATGACGCCGCCACAGTATTAAAAGTAGCGTCTACAACTAGCCGTTATCCAACATTTCCAGGCGAAGCAACAGCGATTGCAATAACTAAAACCGGCGAAAAGTTTTGATGGAGAATGTTAAGTCACTATGTTGCCGATACATATAGTGGCATGGATTTTCATCTTCAAGTGTCGGCAGATGCCACACCAACATGGTCGACTAAATTGTATGTTGCTGGACAAACTGGCAACGTTGGTATTGGCACTACAGATTTCTCAGCAGGTTACACATTCAATGTGGCAAAACGTGCTCGCTTTAACGGCATGATGCTGGGTAACGGTGACGGCAGTAATGCGGCCGATAACAGAATTGGATTAGATTGGGCAAGTGGTAGTTATGCACAAATTGTTGCTCAACAAAACGTTCCACTGTATCTAGGTGTAGGCGGCGCAACTAAAGTAGCGTTAGACAGTGGCGGGCATTGGCTACCACTTACTAATGATAGTCAAAACTTAGGTAGTGCTACCCAAGCCTGGGGTAATATTTTTACAAACGACTTGCACTTGTGCAATGAGACCAAAGTTAACGGTAATGACGTAGATGGTACTACTGGTAACTGGACCATACAAGAAGGTGCAGAAGATCTTTATATTATCAACAACAAAACAGGCAAAAAGTATGCCTTTGCATTAAGGGAAATTGAATAATGGGAATTTATAATAGTAATAGTAAAGGTCACTATCCTTATAGTTTTCAAATTGAACCCTACTATAACGGTGCACCAATAACTAGTCAAAATCAAGTGGTATTGAATCCACGATTTAGCAATGTCACCACAGCTGATAACTTTAGCTATAGTGTTGATGCAGATTACTCACCTGCAGGTTGCTATGCAGATTTAACACTGTCATTTACTGGAATGACTGGCTGGTATAGTTATTTGTCAGGTCACGGGGGGCCCGGTAACGATTTAAATCATCCTGGTAGTACAGGTAGTTGGGCAGATGCCGCAAAACCATTTTATCAAAGACAAGACGGAACAAGTATGACGCCAAAGTTCAGTCTTTGGATGATGTTACACGTGGGTCAAAGCCCCCACCCCGGTGTTGGAACAGCTGAAACATATTTTAGTATGATGACTAATGCCAACGGAGACTATGGTGGCGGCGCATACTATTATTACCCAGGTAACGTACCGACACCTACTAGTCCAAGAGAATATTTTAATGGCAGTAGAAAAATTCGTGTAGCAGGCGACAACTACGGAAACGGTGCTTATCGTGGGTGGACCTGTATTGCAAATCAGCAACCAGTAAGTCAATATATTAGCAGTATTAACGCAACGTCATTACGTGTTATTAACCTGGGTAGACAAACTACACAAAACACTGCGGAGTTGAGAATTGCAGGGTTTCAAGTTATATATCATGTGTTACCTGGACCTGCTGCCAACTACGGCAATTTAGATGTTTAATAAGGAATCACATATATGAAAATAGTTTACCCAAGTGGCGCAGTTGGAGTACATATTCCTTATCAGTACTCTGATTTTAAAACTAAAGAACAGTTTGATCTTCGCCGTAATGTCTATCAGAAAAATGAACAAACTGAAGAATACGAACTAGTAGGTCAAGATGATTGCTCAATAGAGTGGGAACTTGACGATATTAGATATATTGCTGGCGAATACATTAGACATTACTACCCAGAATACAAACAGCTGAACGTTATTAGAACCGGCACTGAAGCAGAACAAACAAAAATGACCACATTCATTGATGCTGTTAGAGCCTGGTCAAACAGTGAAACCCCAGACCCATGGGATGGATCGCTTGAATTAATAACTCCTACGGAATAAGTTAAATACACATATGGCACGTTATAACTCATCATCTGGCAGTACATCAATTAATGGCACAGCTACTATTAGCAGTCCGTTCCAGGGCGCCTTTACTAATCTAACTGGCACAGCACCTTATACTGTAACGCTGCCTAGTCCAGTATTATTTCCCGGAACCAATCAGACATTTTACAACGCCACAGCGGGCACAGTTACACTGAGTACACCCAGTGGTGTTTTTAGTGGTACAGGAGCAAGCGGTACCGGCACCAATACAATTTTTACTGGTAACGTTTTTTCAGTTACTAGCGACGGCACTAACTATGTTGTTATTTCAGAAGATGGAAGCCCACTAATAGCCACTACTGGTAGTTTCAGCAGTGATGTTACTATTACCGGTGCTAGCGCCACAGTTAATATACAGCCCAGCAGTTTGACTCTGTATCCAGGTGCCACTGGCGCAATGGATCGCGTGGCCATCGGAGTTAATACAAGAAGCAGTGGTGCATTTACCACAGTGGCGGCAAACGGACAAGTCTCACTAACAGCCAACACAGCCAGTACAACAACTGGTACTGGATCATTAGTAGTCACCGGCGGCATTGGTGTTAGCGGAAACATATGGAGCGGCGCCACAGTTAATGCCAGCTCAGTGGTAGCAACTGGACTAACTGGTACACTACAAACAGCCGCACAGGCAAACATTACTAGTACCGGCGATTTAACAGTGCCGTCGTTATCTGTTACTAATAATATGGCCATTGGAGCCGCTACAGCTTCATTTGCCACTATAGATACCTATACACAACGAGGTATTGAGATTGTTGGCACTAAGGAAAACGGAACTGCTCCTGTTATAAGACTTAGAGAAACAGGTTCAGGCAAAGGGGCATTTGAAATACGATCAAATCGTCAGGGCGTAACGTCTGGTAACTATCTAGCATTTGGTGAAGACACTAGTACTTTTATGGTAATCAGAGGAGACGATGACGGCGGAAGTACAGGCACTCGAGGCTTTGTAGGTATCGGATCCACATCACCGACAGAAAAATTTCAGATTACCGGTATCGGCGCTAGCGGAAGTACACAAGGTCCACGTATAAATCTACAGTATACAGGAACTTCGGGCGGTGCAGAATCACTCATAAATTTCTTAGATTTTAGAGGTACTACCAATGCCGCAATTGGTAATAATTTAGATGATGATAGCGTAAGTACATATGCGGCTCGTTTAGTATTTAAAACTGCTGTCAGTGGTACACTATATGAACGAATGCGTATTAGCTCTAACGGCAATGTTGGTATTGGATACAATGGCGTAGCGGCAAATAAGTTGGATGTTCGAGGTACATTAGGCATAGGCACAGCAAGCTCATCAACTGACAATGCATTTACTTTTTCGTCAGTTAATAATTCTGCTAACAATCATACTCATACTTTTCAAGGCCCAGCTGCCGGAACCAACGACGATTTAACGTTTAATCTAAGTCGTAGCGGCGGCGCATATGGTAGTTTTGCTGTTGCGTTTCTTGGATCTACTAGATTGTACATTGCTGGCAATTCACTGTCCAACAGTGGTCACGCATACATAGCACCTCCGGCAAACTTAGGAGTTGGATATACTAGTCCATCTGAAAAACTATCAGTCAACGGAAACATAACAGCAGGTAATACTGGACATGAATACAGAGTACTTGGCAGGAATCAGCCTCGCCGCATATACACTGTAAACCCCACTGGCAGTCCGGGCTCTACACAAGCATTTGTTTGGTCAACACTATTTGACACTCTTCAATCAACAACTAGCCATTTTGACAGCGGCATGGCCTACATGCTGTATCTAACCAGTAGTAACGGTGTTCACTCATATTCATGGAAAGCTGATCTTAGAGTTGGCGGCACTGGCTACGGCGGCACTAGCAACAGATACAGAGTATCAAACATGACTGAAGTTCTACCACCGTGGCCGGGTGGCTGTGGCCCCAGTGCATTTTCATCCATAGACAACAGTGGATTTACATATTATTTTAATCCCTGTTATGAATCAGTTTACATTAGTATAATAGAATACGCTTAAGGATAAAAAATGAGTTTAACAATAAAAATAACCGGCATGACAAAACTAGCAAAAAATCCTGACGACATAGACAATGTGGTTATTGGCGCCAACTATGAAATCAGTAAAACAGTCAATGGCCAGACTGCAAAAATAGAAGGTCACGCAAATCTAAACGCATTTAACATTGACCTTGACACATTTATTTCATATGACCAAGTAACTGAAGAAAATGTAATCGAATGGGTTAAACAATCTATTGGTGATAGACTGGCCAGCATTGAAATTTATCTAGACGAACAGATATCACAAGAATTTTCAGTTGCACAGGTCACAGCAATGCCATGGAATTCTTAAAAACTGTAACTACTATAGCAACAGCATTTTCGTCAAAAGTAGAAGCAGAGCGCAGACTAGAAGTTTGTTCAACTTGCGATAAATTTAAAAATAATATCTGTTTAGAATGTAAATGTTATATGCCATTCAAGGTAAAACTTGAGAGTATAACATGCCCAATAGGCAAATGGTAGGAACTAGATCAAGTCAATCAAATCAAATACAGTTTGCAGTTTAGTACGAATAGTCTTTGAACTGAAACTATTACGTAGTCCTTGATGCAGAGGTTTAGGAGCACGATCTATTGTTGCCCAAGCCCATCCTGCATGTTCTTCGCTTAGAGTAGGCACAAATTCAGAATCAATAACGCAGAGATAAGTGTGAAAGTTAAACACAGTGTCATTACTTACAAAAGTCTCAAGAGGAATTGTTTTAAGTATCAGTGGCATAATACCTATTTCTTCAACAACTTCTCGTTGTAAGCCTTGCCAAGCTGACTCACCTTCTACGTTAGTGCCACCAACTAGACCCCATGTGCCGGAGTGTTTGCCTTCTGCTTTTTGTAGCAGTAGGAAACGTCTAGTTGATTTAGCGTAGAATAGTGCGCCACTGCATACAATCTGTTCTTTCATGTATGTACTTATTTTAGATCACTAAGCGCCACGATCCTTTTGAATAGTCACCTTCAAATGCACGAGTCCACTCTAGATCTTCGTACTTGTATTGTACACCAGTGCGAATGTTTGTAGTGTAGATAACAC
>Ga0114978_10003705_pt1 | contig 12477 bp, 12 predicted proteins | sample S_140212_EF_Meta_FD_87027 | JGI IMG/M metagenome (GOLD analysis project Ga0114978, IMG submission 87027) | Freshwater microbial communities from Lake Simoncouche, Canada to study carbon cycling - S_140212_EF_MetaG | ecosystem: Environmental > Aquatic > Freshwater > Lake | place: Lake...
ACGTCCAGCAATTTCGTGCCGCGCTGGGCATGTTTGCCACCGGCGTGACGATCGTTACCGCGCGCGCGCAGGACGGCAGTCTGGTCGGATTGACGGCCAATTCGTTCAATTCAGTCTCGTTGGCGCCGCCGCTGGTGCTTTGGAGCCTGTCTCAAAAAGCCGGCACGATGCCGGTCTTCAGCCAGGGCTCGCATTACGCGATCAACATCCTGGCGGCTGACCAGATGGCGTTGGCGCAGCGCTTTGCCACCCGCGACATCGACCGCTTTGCCGGCGTCAGTTGGCGCGAGGGCGCGGGCGGTGCGCCGGTGCTTGACGGCGTTGCAGCGGTGTTCGAATGCGCCAACCGCAGCCAATACGAGGAGGGCGACCATGTCATCTTTGTCGGCGAGGTCGAAAACTGCAGCCGCCGCGAGGGGGCAATGCCGCTGATCTTCCATGGCGGGCGTTATTACACCGAATTGCCACTCTGACCCCGGTTCAGACCCCGGTTTCGGTCTGCCAAGACTGCTGCGGCATGTGATGATGCGGCCTCATGGCCAATTCAATTGATTCCAATTCGCCGCGCAACAGCCTTTTTGCCCTGGCAGCCATGCTGCTGGCCTGCACCGTCGCACCGCTGCTCGCCTACAACCTGACGCCTTCGGCGACCTTGTTCAATCAGTTGACGTCGGTCGCTGGCTGGGGCTTGGTGCTGGTCTGTCTAGGCCGTTCGCAGCCACGCTGGCAAGGCGGCGCAGTGGTCTGGGCCTTGCTGTTGCTGCTTGCCGCGCCCGGCTTGTCATGGCTTACCGGGCTGCCGATGGCGCTGGCCTTGTCGGGCAGCGCCATGATCAGCGCGGCGCTGCTGGTCTTGCTGGCGGGCCAAGGCCTCGACGACCAGGCGCGGCTCGATTGGTTCGAGATTTTCTGCTGGAGCCTGCTGGCGGCAGGGCTGCTGAGCCTGTGGGTCAGCTTGGTGCAGGTCTTTGCGCCCGACTGGGCCGACGGCCAGATCATCGCGAGGTCGGGTATTCCAGGCCGCGCCGTCGGCAATCTGCGCCAGCCCAACCACCTGGCCAGCTTGTTGATGTGGTCCTGCGTGGCAGCGGTCTATCTGGCCGAAGGCGGGTTCCTGAAAAAAATCGGCGGTGCGATCGCCTTGCCGGCGCTGCTGCTGGGCTTGGTCTTGGCTGTGGTATTGAGTGCCTCGCGCACCGGCATGTTGGCGGTTTTGATCCTGGCTTTCTGGGGTGCGCTCGACCGCAAGCTGAGCCGGGCTTCGAAGCTGAGCCTGCTGGCCACGCCCTTGATGTTGGCCTTGTGCTGGTGGCTGATTTCCTTCTGGGCCAATGCCGGTGGCCATGCCTTCGGCGCCGAGTCACGTCTGGCCGAAGGCGCCGGATCGCCGTCGAGGCTGGCCATCCTCGCCAATGCCTGGGAACTGCTGAAATCCAATCCGCTGACCGGTGTTGGCTGGGGGCAGTTCAATCTGGCCTGGAGCATGAGCCCATTCCCGCAGCGGCCGATCGCCTTTTTTGACCACACGCATAACCTGCCGATGCAGTTGGCGGTCGAACTGGGCCTGCCGCTGAGCCTGGCTGTGCTGGGCTTGCTGGGCTGGGCGCTGTGGACAGCTTTCAGCCTCAAAGCCCAGGGGCAGGACGCGCTGATGCGGCGCTGCGCCTTCATGCTGGTGCTGATGATCGGCTTGCACAGCCTGCTTGAATATCCGCTCTGGTATGCCTATTTCCTGCTGCCAACCGCATTTGCTTTCGGTCTGGCGCTGGGGCGGCCCGGACCGCAGGCAAGGTCATTGGCCCAGGCTTTGCCGCTGGCTGGCCTGCTGATGCTGGCGGGCAGCATTTACAGCGTGGCTGAATACCTGCGCATCGTCGACATCTATGTGGCGAGCGCCAACGCGCCGCCGCTGGAACAGCGCATTGCCGATGGCCAGCGGACGCTGCTGTTTTCGACCCATGCGGATTACGCTGCTGCCACCAGTCTGGCGCCTGGCTTGGCGGCGCTCGAGGCAGCCAAGCGCACCGCGCATAGCCTGATCGACGCCAGGCTGATGGAGTCCTGGGCCAAGTCGCTGCATGCCACCGGCGATGACGAGCGTGCCCGCTATGTGGTGCAGCGCTTGCGCGAATTCCGCAACCCGATCGGTGACGAATTCCTCGCCGGCTGCGCGCAACCGGCCGAGAAGCTCTTTCAATGCGAGATGCCGACGCGCAGCTACAACTGGCGCGAGATGCGCTGAGGCTCAGCCCTTCGGCTTGTTCTTTTCTTCAGCTTCAGCCAAACAAGCTGGCGACGGCTTACCAGTTGCCGGTATTGGGCATAGAAGTCCAGGGCTCGCAAGGCGCGAGCGCCGGGCCAGCTTGCAGCAGTTCGATCGAGATCTGGTCAGGCGAGCGCACGAAAGCCATCCGACCATCGCGTGGCGGCCGGTTGATCAAGACGCCATGGTCGGCCAGGCGCTGGCAACTGGCGTAAATATTCTCGACCGCAAAGGCGAGGTGGCCAAAGTTGCGCCCGCCGGTATAGACCTCGGCGTCCCAGTTGTAGGTCAGCTCGACCTGGGCGTCATGGTCGCCGGGTGCAGCCAGATAAACCAGGGTGAAGCGCCCGGCCTGATGCTCGCTACGGCGCACTTCATCAAGCCCGAGCGCGTCACGGTAGAACTTCAGCGAAGCTTCGAGGTCGGTGACGCGGACCATGGTGTGCAGGTATTTCATCGAGCAGCCTTGCGGGAATTTAGTTGGGACTAGATTGTGCAGCCAATCGGTCAGTAATCGAGCCATTCCAGCGGCGCCACCACTGGCGCACCCTTGATGCGGGCCAGGGTGTCGGTTAAGACGTCAATGTTGTTGTCGAAACTGCCATGGGTGGCGCTGATCTGGCCCAGCTCGCGGGTATTGCGGACCTTCGGCGTATCAACCCGATGCAGCAGCCCATGCTGAGCGGCTAGCGGGTTCCAGGCCGCTTGCCATTGCTGCATGGCGGCCATGCCGCTGCGGTCCCATTGCTCCTTGTCGTTGGCAAAGTCGGGCAGCAGGGCTCGCTCCATGCCCAGCAAAGGCTGCTTGCGCACATCATCGAGAGCGCGTGAAACCAGGTAGAGCAGCGACTTGCCATAGACCGGTTTGCTCTCGCTGGGCAAGCCGTCATTGCGCTCGTTCTTGTCGCTCAGCTGATAGAGGTGCAACTGCGCCAAAGCCAGTACGCCCGAGCGCGAGGCGCCCAGGTAATGTTGAACCGCAAAGCCACTCGAACAGGCGGCGGCGTAGAGGTTGCAGGTCTGCACCTGCATGGGCGCATCGCCGCCCAGCTGATCGAGCAGATGTCCGAGCAGGATCGATCCGGCCGAATGGCCGATCAGGTGCAACTCCAGCGTAAGACCGGCCTGGGTCAGGCGTTCGCGCAGTTCGCGCAATCGGGCCGCGGCGACGCTCAGCAGATGACCTGGCTGGCTGCCGCCGGCGGCGTTCTCGCGCATTTCGCTCCAAAGGCCGCGGCCCAGCGTGCGCCCGGCCGCTTCGATCGCCCGGTCCTTGGCGTCGCCCAGGTCGAGCCAGGCGCCGGCGCGGTCACCCGACAGGCCCAGCAGATGCTGGACCCAATCCTCCATCATGTCGGAGACGGTTTCGCCAACGCCAGTTTTCCAGGTGAAAAACACCGGGTAGACGCCGTTGGCTTCGAAATAGGGCGCCAGCACCCGGATGCGCTGGATCGACTCGGCCTCGGCATTCAAGCCGCCATGGGCGTAGATTGCCAGTTTCAAGGTCTTGCCTTTGGCGCCCTTGATCCATTGCAGCGGGCGCTCGACCAGGATGTCGCGCGCCTGGCCAGCGCTGTCGCTGCGCTGGCGCGTGAAGTCGGTCACCATCAACTGCCCCTCATTGCCTGAAAGCAGCGTGTGGGTATAGGCGCGCTCGGTGCTCCAAGGCTCATAGGGCTTGTGCAGGAATTCATGGTCGATCGGCCAGGGATCATCGGGCGGATTGTTGGTGACACGCGAAGTGCGGGCGAGCCCGCCCATCGAGCGGCCCAGCGACAAGCGATAGGAGGAAGATCGGGCAGCGGCGCTGCTTGTCTGAGTCTGTGCCACGCCGAGCGCCACCGCCCAGGCGTCGGTCGAGTTGGTGACCCAATCTTCATAGCTGAGCACCGCGAATCCGGCAGCACCCCAGTTGCCGCCCCAGGAGTTCTGCACGATGAAGCCGCGCTCGTTGTAGCCGACCAGGGCAAAAGCATGGCCGCCGGTTTGCGCCGGATCCTGCAACGCACCGATGACCGGCAGTTCGGCATGGAGCCTGGGCGCTTTCAAGGGCTTGGCGAGCATCAAGCAGCTCCAGCCGTCATGCACGGTGGCCGCGACATAGACCGCGCCGATCTCCATGATGGCGGCTTGCAGATCGACCACCGACATCTTGTCGATGCGGTAATAGACACCCAGCGGGCGTCGCGTGGCGTCGCTGGCCCAGCCCTCGCTGGGCCGCACGAACGATGGTTTGCCGCTGGCGTCAAGCGAATAGGGCCAGAGTTTTTCGCTGCACACACCATGCTTGTGCCAGCCCTTCAGCGCACCGCGACAGCTCGAGCCGTCATAGTCCTGGCCCGGCCATTCGTCGTAATGCTTGGCCAATTCGTAGAACATGCGGGGGCTGACCGCTGCCATCGCTTCTTTGGCTTCAGCATCAAGGTGGCGGCGCCAGAGCAGGTAGTTGGTCACGCAAGCCAGTCCGAATCCGGTGCAGGCACCCTCGCTGCCCTGATTCAGCACCAGGCCGGCTTTTACATAGCCGGGCAGGAACTGTTTCAGTTCCTCGTCAGCGGGGAAACGCGCGGGCAGCGAACGCAACGGTGCACGATAGGTGAGATCGCGGAAATCGAGCCGGTCGGGCCTGGCATCGAGACTTTGCAGGGGGTTCATGTTGACGCCCTGCACTGCTTGGGCGGCTTGAGGCTTGTTGCGCGTGGCCATCTGCGGACTCCTTGAATGAGGCCCGATCTTGGCGGCGGCTGGCCGGTAGCGCCGCCCCTAGCTCATGGGAGCTTGTGACAAACTCGCGCCAGGAGGTCTTGTCGATGAAAATTTGCATTGTGGGTGCCGGCGCCATTGGCGGCTGGTTCGCCGCCCATGTGGGCCGCTTGCCGGAAGTTCACTTGAGCGCGCTGGCGCGCGGCGCGACCCTGGCTGCTTTGCGCCAGCATGGGCAGCGCATGGACAGCGCAGGGCAGCGCAGCCAGGTGGCGATTGTTGCCAGCGACTCGGCCCTGGATCTGGGTCCGCAGGACCTGGTCATCGTCGCCGTCAAGGGACCTTCCCTGGCAGCGCTGGCGCCTGCGATCAAGGCTTTGCTCGGGCCGCGCACGCAGGTGCTGATGGCAATGAATGGCGTGCCCTGGTGGTTTTTCGACGGCCTCGAAGGTGCTGCCAAGGGGCTGAAGCTGGAAACGGTCGACCCGGGCGGGGTCATCGCAGCCATGATCCCGGTCGAGCGGGTGATCGGCTGCGTCGTCCATGCCAGTTGCTCAACGCCGGAGGCCGGCCTGGTCAAGCATGTGATGGGCATGGGGCTGATCGTCGGCAAGCCAGCGGGTGGCCAGACCGCAGATCTGGTGCAAGTCGGCGATTTGCTCGGCCAGGCCGGGTTCCAGGTCACAGTCTCCGACCGGATCCAGCGCGACATCTGGTTCAAGCTCTGGGGAAATATGACGATCAACCCGATCTCGGCCCTGACCGGCGCCACCTGCGACCGCATCCTCGACGATGAGCTGGTGCTCGCTTTCGTCACCCGGGTGATGCATGAGGCCGCAGCAATCGGCGCGCAGATCGGTTGCGCGGTTGAACAAACACCCGCCCAGCGCCACCTGGTGACCCGCAAATTGGGGGCATTCAAGACTTCGATGCTGCAGGATCTGGAGGCCGGTCGGCCTCTGGAACTGGCCGCGCTGGTCGGAGCGGTGCGCGAGATCGGCCTGCATCTCGGGCTGCCAACGCCAAATACCGATGCGATTCTGGGCTTGACAAGGCTGATGGCGCAGACCCGATCGCTTGCCGCACCCGGGGCGCAGCAGGATTTTTCTTAAACAACTTGTCACAAACGCGCTAAGGGTGCAAACTGGATTTGCCGATCAACTAAAAAGCTGCGATTCAGCGAACCCGCCAGACCCAGACAGATCCCACCCTCGTTCTTTGGATTTCCTCCCCGTATTTTTTTGAATCTCCCTTTGAAAGGAGGCTTTATGAATCTGACAATCAGTGGCCACCATTTGGAAGTGACGCCGGCATTACGCGAATACGTGATTGCCAAGCTGGATCGGGTGACCCGCCATTTTGACCAGGTCGTTGACATCAACGTCCTGCTCACGGTGGAGAAGCAAAAGGAAAAGGAACGCCGGCAGAAGGCCGAAGTGACGGTCCATGTCAAAGGACGCGACATCTTTGTCGAGCATTCAGCCGAAGATCTTTATGCGGCGATCGACCAGCTGATGGACAAGCTGGATCGCCAGGTCTGTCGCCACAAGGATAGGGTGCAGGAGCATCACCACGCTTCGGCCAAACGTCTGGAGACTTTGGCGCCTTGAAATTCGAGGCAAGCGATTGAAGTCAGGGCGGCCTCGGCCGCCTTTTTACTGGGCGACCGGTTTCAGAAGGCGCGCAGCCCCTGGTGACGTCGAGTAATCTGGGCTGAAGTTATGTTGCTGCACCGCAGCATTTTCGTGATTTATGCACTTGACAGCCAAAGCTTGCGCCGCCGGAGGGTGGGAACTTTCTATAATCTCCATCCCAGACACCGACCGAGCGTCCCGCCCAAGGCTTGTGCAGCCGTAATCGACGCTTTGATTCAATGAATCGTCTCGCCGCTATCCTGCCTGCCAGCAATGTTCTGGTCAATGTGGACGCATCCAGTAAAAAGCGCATCTTCGAACAGGCGGGCTTGCTGTTCGAGAACAACCATTCGATTTCTCGAGCCACGGTTGCGGACAATCTGTTCACGCGCGAACGCCTCGGTTCTACCGGGCTGGGTCATGGCGTTGCGATTCCGCATGGCCGCATCAAGGGTCTGAAGACTCCGCTCGCAGCGGTGCTGCGGGTCCAGCAACCGATCGGTTTTGATGCGCCCGACGAGGAAGCGGTCAGCCTGTTGATCTTTTTGCTGGTGCCCGAAGCCGCAACTCAGCGGCATCTGGAAATTCTGTCCGAGATCGCCGAGATGCTGTCCGATCGCGAGCTTCGCGACCGGCTCAAGTCCGAGCCTGACGCAGCCCTGGTGCACAGCCTGATCGCCGCCTGGCATCCGCTCAAATCAATCGCCTGAGACACCGGTCACCGCCAATGAAACCCACCTCGATCAGTGCTGACCGACTTTTTGAAGAGCATCGCCAGGTGCTGCGCTGGGAGTGGGTTGCCGGTCATGCCCATCCCGAACGCCCGTTTGATGAAGCTGCAGTGCGCGATGCGCAATCGGCCGCCGATCTGGTGGGCTACCTGAATTACATCCATCCGTACCGGGTTCAGATCGTTGGCGCTCGGGAAATCGCCTACCTGAGCCAGGTGTCGGACGAAGCACAGGAGCGGCGGATTTCGCGCATCGTCACGCTGGAGCCACCGGTGCTGATCGTCGCCGATGGTCAGCAACCATTGCCCCGCCTGGTCGCGATGTGCGATCGTGCCGAGATTCCCTTGTTCGTCACCGCTGAATCGGCCGGGCATGTGATCGACGTCGTGCGAACCTACCTGGCGCAGTTGTTCGCCAATCGCACGACGCGCCATGGCGTGTTCATGGACATCCTTGGCCTGGGCGTGTTGCTGACCGGTGAATCAGGCCTGGGCAAGAGTGAACTGGGACTGGAGTTGATTTCGCGCGGCCATGGGTTGGTGGCTGATGATGCGGTCGACCTGTTCCGCATTTCCCAGCTCGCCATCGAGGGTCGCTGCCCCGAGCTGTTGATGAATTTGCTCGAAGTCCGCGGCATCGGCCTGCTGGACATCCGGGCGATCTTCGGCGAGACCGCTGTGCGCCGCAAAATGCGGCTCAAGCTGATCGTTCACCTGGTACGCAAGGAAACGATGGAGCGTGAGTTCGAACGCATGCCCTATGAACCCTTGTACGAAGATGTGCTGAGCACGCCAGTGCGCAAGGTGGTGATCGCGGTTGATGCAGGCCGCAATCTGGCCGTGCTGGTGGAAGCTGCCGTACGCAACACGATCCTGCAGTTGCGCGGCATCGACACCTACCGCGAGTTCGTCGAACGCCACCAACGCGCGATTGAGAACGGTCAGTTGGACGACAACTAACCGTTTTCAGACCCGTCAGGGCTTGCGCGGGCAGTCCGGCTTGATGCAGGCGGCATAGAGCGAAAGAGCATGTTCTTGCAACTCGAACCCCCGCTCCTTGGCGATAGCATGCTGGCGGGCCTCAATCTCGGCGTCATAGAACTCTTCGACCCGACCGCAAGTCAGACAGACCAGGTGGTCATGGTGATGGCCCTCGTTGAGTTCGAAGACTGACTTGCCCGACTCGAAATGGTTGCGTGACAGCAAGCCCGCCTGCTCGAATTGGGTCAGCACGCGATAAACCGTCGCCAGACCGATGTCGGCGCCCTCGGAAAGCAAGGCCTTGTAGACATCCTCGGCAGTCATATGGCGCAACAAGGTCTTCTGAAAAAGCTCCAGAATCTTGATGCGCGGTAGCGTTGCCTTGAGGCCGCTGTTCTTGATCTCTTCGGTCCGGGTCATGGCTTGTCGAGGTCGGCACCACCCCCCATGGGCCTGCCGCTAGAATCGGTACATCATAGCCAGCTCTGGCCTTGGTCACAGCCTCGACTCTCAAAGCCCCAACCATGCGTCTGAATCAATCTATTGCCTCTCCCGATCGCCTGAGTCGGCTTGCCTTGACTTTTGCCGTCAGCATGGTCGTCAGCGCCTGTTCAAATTTGCCATCGCTGAATTCGCTGCCCTCGGTGGCCGGCGACAAGGTGCTGGGCCTGGTGACACCGTACCGGATGGAAATCGTCCAGGGCAATGTGCTGACCAAGGAGTTGGTGTCACGTGTCAAACCCGGCATGACCCGCGTCCAGGTGCGCGATATGCTCGGCTCGCCGCTGTTGACCGACATCTTTCATGACAATCGGTGGGACTATGTCTTCACCATCCGTCGTCAAGGCGCAGAGCCGCAGCGGCGCCATGTGGTGGCCTGGTTTGAAGAAGAAAAGTTGAAATCCATCGAGGTACCGGCCGATTTGCCGACCGAAAACGAATTTGTCACCGCGATCAATACCAGGAAAGATGGCGGAGTCCTGCCCAAGCTAGAACTCAGCGAAGCCGAGCGCAAGGCTTTGCCGGTCCCTGCCAAGCAGGCTGCCCCAACGCCAGAGAGCCTGGGTCCGCAGCGCAGTTATCCACCGCTGGAGCCCCGGCAATGAGTTCAACCGTGCCGCTGCGAGTTGCCATCGCCGGCAGTTCGGGCCGCATGGGTCGCATGCTGATCGAAGCGGTGATGGAGGCAGCAGATTGCCGTTTGGCGGGCGCTCTCGACCAGCCTGGCAACCCGGCGCTGGGGCAGGACGCGAGCGCCTTTCTGGGCCATGCCAGCGGTGTCTTGATCACCGACGATCTGCACAAGGGCCTGTCTGATGCCGATGTGCTGATCGACTTCACCCGGCCCGAGGGCACGCTGATGCATCTGGCGGTCTGCCAGCAACTCGGCGTCAAAGCCGTCATCGGCACGACCGGATTCACGGCGCAACAAAAGGCCTTGATCGGCGTTCATGCCGGCCATGTCGGCATCATGATGGCGCCGAATATGAGCGTTGGTGTCAATGTCGTGCTGCGCCTGCTCGACAGCGCCGCACGCGCTCTGAACGCGGGCTATGACATCGAAGTCATTGAAGCCCATCACCGCCACAAAGTCGACGCGCCCAGCGGCACGGCGCTGCAGATGGGCGAAGTGCTGGCCCGGGCGCTGGGCCGCGATTTGAAGGACTGCGCGGTGTTTGGTCGCGAGGGCGTCACCGGTGCGCGCGATCCTTCAACGATAGGCTTTGCCGCCATACGCGGTGGCGACATCGTCGGCGACCACACGGTGCTGTTCGCCGGCATTGGCGAGCGAATCGAGATCACCCACAAGTCCAGCAGCCGCGTCACCTATGCACAGGGCAGCTTGCGCGCAGCGCGCTTCCTCGCCTTGCAGGGTCCGGGTCTGTACGACATGAATGATGTGCTGGGCGTATGACAGGATTCAGCGAATTCGCCAACCAGACTGACGCGGTAGGCCGCGCGGTAGCCATGCTGCTGCTGCTGATGTCGGTCAGCGCCTGGGTCGTCATCCTCTGGAAGGGCTGGGTCCTGCGGCGGGCAAGACGCAGCATTGTGCGTGCCTTGGCCGCCTTCTGGGGCGCTTCGGAACTGGTAGCCGCGCGCCTGGCGCTCGAGCAGTTCGATACTGAAACTTTGCTGCTGCCCTTGCTGGATGCCGCATCGGCGAAGTCAGCTGAAGCGACGCTCGACGCTGCCGGTCGGCTTGAATCGCGGCTGACAAGGCGTTTGCGCGATGCCTTGCACCAGGTCTTGCAACGGCTGCAATTCGGCCAGGTATTGCTGGCATCGATCGGCAGCACGGCACCCTTCGTCGGCCTCTTCGGCACGGTCTGGGGCATCTATCACGCGTTGTTGAGCATATCGGCCGCCGGCAATATGAGCATGGACAAGGTCTCGGGCCCGGTCGGTGAAGCATTGATCATGACAGCTGCTGGCCTGGCGGTGGCGATCCCCGCGGTGCTGGCCTATAACGTCTTCGGCAAGCTGGTTGGCAACTGCGAGGCCGAGCTTGAAGGCTTTGCCCACGACTTGCGCGAGATGATGGCCAGCCAAGCCGATCCGGGCTGAGTCAGCATGGCATTCGGCCGCCTGGAACGCAGAGATTCGCCCAAACCGATGGGCGAAATCAATATGACGCCGCTGATTGACGTGATGTTGGTGTTGCTGGTGATTTTCATGATCGCAGCGCCTCTGATGACTTCTTCGCTGCGCCTGGAACTGCCCGCAAGCGAAGCGGCCACGCCGTCTGAAACGCTGGAATTCATCGCTGTCTCGATGGCGCCTGACGGTTCGCTCTACCTCGGTGAAGACCGGCTCGAAGTCGAAGCCTTCAGGCAACGCATCACCGATCTCGCGCGCGCCAACCCCGCCATGGAAGTGCAGTTGCGCGCTGATCAAAACGTACCTTATGGCCATGTCGCCGAACTGATCGGCTGGTGTCAGGCGGCAGGACTGAGCCGGATTGCCTTTGTCGCCGAGGCCAAGCCCTAGCCTTTTTACCCCGACTTCTACAATCGGGGTCCCCGCACCGAAGCAATCATGAACGAAAAGTACAACCCCTCCGAGGTCGAACAAGCCGCCCGCGACCATTGGCAAGCGATCGATGCCTATCGCGTCGTCGAGGATCTCGATCGCCCCAAGTATTACGCCTGCTCGATGCTGCCTTATCCGAGCGGCAAGCTGCACATGGGCCATGTGCGCAACTACACGATCAACGACATGCTGGCGCGCCAATTGCGAATGCAGGGTTACAACGTGCTGATGCCGATGGGCTGGGATGCCTTCGGCCTGCCGGCCGAAAATGCGGCGATGAAGAACGGCGTGCCACCGGCCAAGTGGACCTACGACAACATCGCCTATATGAAGACGCAGATGCAGGCAATGGGTCTGGCGATCGACTGGTCGCGCGAAATTGCCACTTGCACGCCGGAATATTACAAATGGAACCAATGGTTGTTCCTGAAGATGCTGGCCGCCGGCATTGCCGAGCGCCGCACGCAGGTCGTCAACTGGGATCCGGTCGACCAGACTGTGTTGGCCAATGAACAAGTGGTTGACGGCAAGGGTTGGCGCAGTGGTGCGGTGATCGAGAAGCGCGAGATCCCTGGCTATTACCTGAACATTACCCAATACGCTGAAGAGTTGCTTTCGGCTGTGGCCGATCCGGCCGACAAGAGCTATCTGAGCGGTTGGCCCGAGCGGGTGCGCTTGATGCAGGAGAACTGGATCGGCAAGAGCGAGGGCCTGCGCTTCGCATTTCCGCATCAGATCCGCAGTGCTGATGGCGAGTTGATCCAGCGTGGCCTGCTGCATGTCTTCACGACCCGCGCCGACACCATCATGGGTGTGACCTTCTGCGCGGTGGCGCCCGAACATCCGCTGGCCTTGCACGCGGCGCGGGGCAATGCTGAATTGAGCGCTTTTATCGAAGCCTGCCAGCATGGCGGCACGACGGAAGCCGAACTCGCGACGCAGGAGAAGAAGGGCATGCGCACCGGGCTGTTCGTCAGTCATCCGCTGACCGGCGCGGCAGTTGAAGTCTGGGTCGGCAACTATGTGCTGATCAGCTATGGCGATGGCGCGGTGATGGGCGTGCCTGCCCATGATGAGCGCGATTTCGAATTTGCCAAGAAATATGGTCTGGCGATCGAGCAGGTCGTGGCCGC
>Ga0114978_10003707_pt1 | contig 12472 bp, 7 predicted proteins | sample S_140212_EF_Meta_FD_87027 | JGI IMG/M metagenome (GOLD analysis project Ga0114978, IMG submission 87027) | Freshwater microbial communities from Lake Simoncouche, Canada to study carbon cycling - S_140212_EF_MetaG | ecosystem: Environmental > Aquatic > Freshwater > Lake | place: Lake...
AACAGGCAGGCATTCGTCAAGTGAAACCCCACGCACAAGACATAGGCCACAATGCGGGTTCGACGCCAAAGCAGCAGTGGAACGATCGCCAGGTCAAATAGCAGACCTCCCCAAGTGAAAATTTCGAGTGAAACTTCTGAGGTCAAAAGCGGCTTCAGTCCGGGCAGCCAGTCCATGGATGTCAGATGCGTCCTCATCGGTTCACCAGCAAACCAGTCGGAATGCAGTTTCGATATTCCACCAAAAAAATAGGGAAGTGCAATGTGAAACCGGAGAAACCACACCGACCATTTCGGCACCGTGTCCGAGCGAGAAACGAGCCCGAATCGCGCATCGAGCGAAGCGCACCGATTCAAAGGCAATAGCACCATCACCCAACTCAGCAGAGTCAATAGGTAGTAGTGATTCTGATAGTTAGTTTGATCGAGCAGGAAGAAATACGTAAAACCAATCGCGAACAGCGTCGTCGTGATTCGGTAGAACAAACCTGCGGCGATAAGGAGCGCCAGGATTAAGAGGCCGACGAAATGCCAGATCATTGCATCCCCCGGCCAGGGACGAATGAAGTCAAACAGGTAGTAAGTGAAATGCAATCGAGGCACGACGTACAATTCGCGGATCCGCCCGGTTCGCAAATCGTCAAAACACCACCACGCCGCAATCAGACCAAAACCGATTCGAAATACAATCGAACTCGCAGCGTCGACGGGTTCCATCAATTTGATCAATATCCAGTCGATGCCGCTTCGTTCCACACCAACCGGTCTCGCGAACTCACACATCCCATCACTGGGCGCCGAAAACGGATCGAGAACGTTAGCAAGTACCTCCTGCCGACGATCGCTGGGATTGGCATCACCTTCAGCGACCCCACAAGTGTCTCGATGACTATTCTCGATCAACGAGTCAGTTTCAGGAATATGTGTAGATGACATTCTCGACCAGCCGAACAACAATCGACTCAAAATGACGGAAAATCGAACACCACTCTTCGGGCTTGATGACATCAACTTTTCAATGACTTTCTTCTTTTTCCAGTCTCTCTTGTTGCTCCTTGGCCGATTGCTCGGCGGCAGCGTCATCCTTGAGTTCTTGAAGTTGTTTGGCGGTAATATTTGGTCGGCTCGTATTGGACTTCAACGGCAATACAATTTTGAATTCGTTATCAGCCCCCTTGATCACTTCAACCTTCGTCGCAACTTTTCTGGGGTCGGTTTCGCATTTGCAGGTAAACTTCGGAAATTCTACAGGGTCAGGGCTGGCGACAATGACGTTGTGGAAACCAACGACCGCTCCATCCCCCTTGTTGTAGGTCGAGACGACGAACGTGCCATCCTCCTCGGCGGTTGCTAAGCCAACTTTACCCGCTTCTAAACTCTTTCCTGAGGCGACCGGACCGAACGTGATTCGAACATTTCCAATCGGTTGCCCATCACAAATCACCTCGCCCGACACCTTAGCGGTGGGGAATGTCTTCAACCCGTCACCGCAGCCTGAAATCATCAGGCTGAGGAAAGCAAAGAATAAAAAAAAACGCATCACAGCCCCTGTAATTTCACGTGAGTCAATCCACCAAAACCTGAGCGTTACAAAATCACAGGGAACAAGAAACGAAGCCGGCCAGTTCATCAACTCACCGGCTCCATTTCTGCTCTGCAATTCTGGAATTCTCACCGAAAAAACGTCTATGTGTCGAGAACAGAATTAAGATACTGCTATTCGCGCACTCACGAAATTCAACTGATTAATTTCGATCAGTTACTACCCATGTCGATCACCAAGCCGTCACTGATGGAATGCATTCGGCTATACGTGATGATGTCCATGTTCTCGGTCAAGAATCGAACCGATCCATCTCCGAAAAGAAACTGGGCGCCACCGATGTGAAAACTGAAGGCGCAATCGTCACTTCTGGCACCAGCCATCGAGTTTGGCTTCACAAATCCGTTGATCGGATCTTCAAACGACTCTCCTTCGTAGCGAATCGATTCGTCTGTGTTAACCGACCCGAGCCAAGTCGGCCAGTCTTCCACTCGTGTGGCTGTACCCGTTCCTGCGGTAAACTGAGCATACGACACGTTGGTGGTCACATAAGACGATTCCGCGACAAAGCAGGTTTGGCTGAGACCGTCGGTGATGTCACGGAACAGCCGTCCGCCATCGCTTTCAAATTGCTTTGAAAGCATCCCGGACCCGTCGAAATCACCACCTCCATTCCCTTTGTAATCCATGGTTCCGTAACCCGTCATGGCGAGGTCCTGTGGGGGCAATGCACCAAATCTATCCATACCAGGAACCGTAAACACCGCCGGAACAATTCGAGGCAACGTGGACGACGGACATTTAAACGCCGAAATCAACGTATCACCACCAGGGATGATAGTTCCGTATTTCTGGAAATGACCTCGCATGACACCAATTCTGGGGAGCGTGGGGTACGGGGCGCAGAGCGTATGCGAAATGTTCGTGGCCGCAAGATACGCATCAATCTTATTGTACAATGGCGCCTGGTCGATGTAAGGCAGAATTGAAAGCGTCCACGCGAGACCATCGTCGTTACAAGTCCCCATTCCGCCGAAATTCCCCGGGGGCAACCGTCCGAATGTACTCTCGTAATTGTGCAGAGCCAATCCAATCTGTTTCAGGTTATTCTTGCACTGGGTTCGGCGAGCGGCTTCACGAGCCTGCTGCACCGCAGGAAGCAAGAGAGCGATCAAAACCGCAATAATTGCGATGACCACCAGCAATTCGATGAGGGTAAATCCCCCACGGCGTTTACGAAACGTCAACATTTTGGTCCCTTTTTAAGAACAGATCAGAAATGAACAGATTAATTAACGTTAACTAATCGTGTACGATTCAAAGTAAAACAACTCGCCATCGCGAGTTTTAATAATGAAGCAACTGTTTCTCGATACGGCAACCTTCTGGACTCGCGAATCACATCGCAAGACCCGAGTCGCGAATGAAACGACTATTATAGTTATTGTAATCGGGTGAATGAAGTTTTGATGAACGAAAAGTGAATAACCCTTGAAATCGAAATGAGTTTGACTCCCTCGAAGTCGTCTCACAGAGAATCACGTTCGCATCACGAACTCGCACAAGAAATTTTGAATTCAGATGTTTCATCGAGCCACATCAACAAGACATCACTGATTCATGACCTGTCGACATGGATTTCGATGCGGTCAATGTCCACGACGAATCTCGCATGAGGAACAAGTACTCCGTAACACGCAACCAGGGTGAATTATGTGGGAACAGATGCTCGCGGTGTGTGCGTCCAGATTTCAACGGGATGTTTTCTCGTTCCGAATGCACTAGTCACTGACGGAGGTTCGGCACACCGCTCCTCACAAAAAATTGAGTGATGGGTGAGTCGTTCAACGGACTTTTGAGAGTCACTTGGTCGTCGAATGCCTCGGTCATTCCCTTCAGGTCAGCATGGATGGTTAGCCTGTAACCGCTCTTCGCTTCCCATGGGAAGAGTTCGTCGGCATCCAGAGGCTCCCAGTCAGCAGCGATTCGGCGGTTGGCACAAATGAACTCGGGAGGGTCAAAGTTGGCCAGAGTTCGTGAAAACAACAGGCCCGAATGGGAAGCGATTTGCTCCAAGGGATCGTGCTCAAGATACCAGCGAAATTTGGGTGAAAAGTGAAATCTCTGGTCGATGCGCCCCTTAATCGCCAGTTCAATCAGTGGATTTTGCGGATCATTCGTTCGCACTTTGGCGCTCTGTCGAAAATCTTCAATTGGGGGCTTGATGTTCCAAGTTAACTCCACCGCCACCTCCTCGCCGCTCAGGATCAAATCGTCACGACTCACTTTGGCCACGGTGCAATCGCAGGACGTTTCGCTGTCCCGGACAACAATTTGCAACGGGGCCTCTCCTATGTTGCGAATCCGGAATGTATGCGACCCTTCGACGTTTTGTTCCATCGTGCCAAAATCGAATTCTCGTGCTTCAATCATCGCCTGAGGATAGGGACCCGTCTCCGCCACAATAGGATTCGGCTTTTCCCCCGGATTAACAAGTCGATCAACGATTGGATTCGAAGTCGCTGAACTTGATCCCGGTTTTGACCGGATTGGTTCTTGCTGCAGGTACCAGAAGGCTCCTGCGAGACTGGCCACGATCGAAACGGGAATCCAAACGAGTTGTCGCATGAAAAAAGCCCCTTTCGCAATTCGTCTACTCGAATCACATCCCACGTCGTTTAACGAGCCGAAGGGAGCGAACTGATGCGAACGAGTTGCGTTTCCGTCCGCACGAATAAGCTTCCGTCGCTGAAGGCAGGCGTTGTTTGAACTGTTTCACCCAACTCGTTTACGGCGAGGATCTCAAATTCAGAGTTATTCCGGATGACCGTGCAGGTACCCGAGTCTTCAAAGAAATAGATCCGATCCGCCACGGAAATCGGCGAACTGTAGACCGAACCCAGTTTCCGTCCTGTATGGAGGGTTTCCCCCGACAGTGGGGCCAGACAGGTGTAGATCCCACTATCGTTCATAATGTGCAAGTAATCGCCTACGAGAAGCGGCGACGGGACGTACGGCATTGACCGTTCGTTCCGCCAGGCAAGATGTGTCCCTAACACATCCCCTTCGCCTCCAAGGCGCACTGCCATCATCCGCTTTTCTGGTGAGCCGCCGAAGCTGAAGACAAGACCATGACCGACACAGGGGGTGCAAACAAACTTTTGAGTCGGTCCCTCTGCGAACCAGATTCGTGTACCGTTCTTAGGATCCAGCGCAAGAGTTTGCGATGATCCCGTGAGGATCAACTGGTCCCGACCGCCGACTTTCGTCAGCACGGGGGTCGAAAACGAACGCAGATTCACATCCGGTCGGTATCGCCATGATTCCTCACCATCACTGCAACGTAACGCGACGACAAACGCATCACCGTCCTGCTGACCGTTGACGATCACACATTCTCCGAACAGAACTGGACACGCCGCAAATCCATGGGTTGAATGAAAAGTGCCCAGACTTCTGTTCCAGACCTCGCGACCATCAAAGTCTACGGCCGCGAGAACAAGACCTTTGTCATCAACGAACGATGCAAACACATACTTGCCATCGCTAACTGGAGTGCTCGACGCGGTGGAGTTAAAGCGGTGCATCGTTCCGCCCGGCCCTCGATGCACGATCACATTCCAGAGCAATTTTCCTGATTCGGCATCAAAACTTAAGACTCGGCGAGATTCATCCGTCGCATCTCCCGTCGTCAGAAACACGCGTTTCCCAACGACGATCGGTGACGAGAGTCCCGTCCCAGGGACTGCTGTTTTCCAAGAAATATTCTCACTCGCTGACCAGTGTAACGGAGCGGTTGCTTCCCGGCTAATTCCATCTCCACGAGGTCCCCGCCATCCCGACCAATCGTCGGCGCAAGCGATTTCGACAAACATCAGCGCAATCAGTCCAACGCAGAATATCAAATTGGTCTTCACGTCTTCTGGTCTTTCGCTAGGCAGATCGAATGATTTAAAAATTGTTACACACCGTTTGTCTCGTCAACGCTGAGTGTCGGATGAACTTTTGTCGCTTCCAACGGCCGCAGGTTGAGCCACATTCTTTTTGACCGCATTTTCGTGTGTAGAAACTAAACGTCGCAGCGATTCGGCGGTGACCTTCAGCTTCGATAGAGATTCTTCCGTCGCTTTCACCGCCGCTTCTGTCGAGGCGAGCGCTTCGCGAGCATCCGCAAGTTCCCGTTCTGATTCATTCAATACGACTGAATGGATCGGTGACCTTGTGCGTGGCTTGCGAACCGCTACTGGGGGTTCGACGCGGGCAATGCTGTTCGCGATTGGCAATTCGAATTTACCAATCGATTCCCCCTGTTCGACACTCCATTTCGATACGTTTCCCGCCGCATCACCCGTGATGACTGTGGTGCCGGCTGCGTTTGTCGCCAATTTCACAACTTCGTCATCGGCCGACCATTTGCATTTCAATTTTCCCCCATCGTCGAAGGCTGCAATCTGTTTAGCACGTCCACCCGCCAGGATCAGGTTTTGTTTCGTCCAAACAGTTGAAAGGACTCCGCCGACCCCAGCGTTCCAATGATTCAGAGTCGATCCGTCATGCATGTTCCAAATGCGAAGAAATCCATCCTGTCCACCGGACAAAAGTTTTTCAGAATCATCGGCCCAGGTAACAGAATTGACTGCTCCAGTGTGACCGCGAAGCGAGAAGAACGGTTTTCCCGTTTGTGCCTCCCAGACTTGCACTGCACCGAATCGATCGCCACTGGCAAGAAGCAGTCCGTCGGGGCTGAAGCTCATCGAAAGAATCCAGTCTGTATGCTTGCGAAGTGTCGAGACAAGTTCCCCCCCAGCCGTCCGGTAGATATTGACGACACGTCCAGGTCCGCCCATCGCGATCAAGCTACGATCGGCGTTGACATCAAACGCAAGAACGATGTCCGATTCGTTGCCGATTTCGAACAGTCGTCGCCCGGTTGCGACTTCAAACACCACCACTTTTCCGGATTCCGCGCCAATCCCACCACCTGCGAGCAGCCACGCACCATCGGGTGAAAATCGCAACGAAAAGATCGCCCCTTCCGGAAACGGGAATGCTGCGACAGGCGATGTTACCATCTCTTCGAAAAGTAAAACCTGCTTCACACCCGGCACGGCGACACGGCCATCCTGAGGACTGACCGCAAGTGCGGTGATCGAGGTCCGTCGGGGGAGCGGCACAATGTTCGTTTTTCCGTCCACGGGAATGTTCGTTTTTCCGTCCACGGGAATGTTCGTTTTTCCGTCCACGGGACTGACCGGAGGATTTGTTAATGACTTCGCCTCGGGCGTACCTTTTGTCGAAACGGCAGCGACCGATTTCGCACGTTCCTTCATTCCCCCTTCGATCCAGTTCCGAATGAGATCCAGTTCCCGTTGTGGAATTTTGGCCTTACCCGGGGGCATACGAGGCGTTTCGAGATGAGCGGAAAGAGTGTAAAGCAAACTCTCATCCGGCTTGCCTGGAATCGCTACCGGCCCGGACGATGAACCCGCATTGATACCTTCGATAGATGATAGATTGAGATCGCCCCGTTCGCGTTCGAGCCCATGGCAACTGACACAATGCTTCTTAAACACGGGTTGCACCTGATCGTAAGCGATCAAAGGTTCCGAGTTGCCCACCGGTTGCGCCATCAATAACGACGGCTGAATTGAGATCGACACCGCCAATATAACCAGGCGCGACAGCAGGTTGATAAGATTTTTCACAGGACGACTCTCAGAAAAAACAAGAAACAGTAGATCTCAACGGAACTAATGATTGAAGACAAACTCGTTTGAATTCAGCAGAGCCCAGAACAGATCCGTCAGTCCGCTCAGTGCATCCGTTGATTTGCCAAGCTTCTCTTGAATGGCCGCGACTTCTCGTTGAGTCGGGGAACGTGATAAACACCGTTCATACAGTTCCGCCGCGACCAACATGGGATCCTTGCGATCCTGCAACAATGTCTCAATGACCTGACCTTCGTCGATCTTTCCGGAGGTCGTTTCCCCGTTGAGCAGGTGGAGTGCCTGCGATAGCGTTGGAGTCGTTTTGACTTCACAAGTACAAGCCGTTTGCCGAGTCGAGCGGCCAAACGTTGTCAGAAAATAGTTCTGCACTCGACCATCGGCGAGTTGCACAGCGCGACTTCCGGCTGGCAAGTTGGGAAACCGATCCTGCGTGCCGGTGACTTGATTCAGACAGTCGAGCAGCACTTCAGCACGCATCCGCCGGATTCGACCATGAGAAAAGTGACGCTCGTCAAATTCGTTGGACTGATTCCGATGAGTCGACAATTGGTATGTGCGAGAACCACAGATGTCTCGAACAAGTTTCCGGATATCAAAGTCATACTCGGCAAGTCGGTCTCCCAGAGCATTAAACAGGGCTGGATTCGAAGGAGGGTTACTGACCCGAATGTCATCAACGGGTTCAACGATCCCGATTCCGAAGAAATGGGCCCAAATAATATTTGCGGTGTTCCTCGCAAAATCCCCGTTCTTTTTTGACGTCAGCCATTCGGCCAGCGATCGTCGAACATCATCGCTGGCAGCAAGAACTGGTCCCTCGGTTCCCAAAAACTTCGGATTCACCACTTGACCACTGACCGGATGACGCATTTCCCCGACACCCGCGTTAAAGATCGTCAGCTCTCGGGGGTCCTGAGCCTGCTTGTAACCAATCTGACTGAAGAACGAGGCGAATCCGTAATAGTCATCCATCGTCCAGCGATCGAAAGGATGATTGTGGCATTGAGCACATTGAATGCGAGTCCCGAGAAACACCTGAGCCACGTTTTCGGCAAGCAATTGTGGTGTGGTTTCGGTTTGGTAGTAGCTGGTCGCGGGGTTCTCAAACGTGCCGCCGGTCGAGGGGATCATTTCCTGAACGATACGATCGATCGTGACTCCCGAACGAACTCGCTCGCGAAGCCAACGGTCATAGAGCAGCAGTCCCTTGGAACTGACGCCGTTCGTGGAACGTACCTGCAAGGTTTCGGCCCATTTCATCACCCAGAGATCAAGAAATTCGTCGCGAGCGATGAGCGAGTCGATCAATCGTTCGCGTTTTCCCGGCAAAGTGTCGTTGATAAAACTGCGGCGTTCTTCGACGCCGGGCAACAGTCCAATCAAATCGATGTAAACTCGCCGCATGAACGTTTCGTCGTCACAGAGACCCGATGGGCTCAAATGCATCTCACGCCAATTCGCGTAGATGTGCTCGTCGATGTAATTGTTTGGCAAACTTTCGGAAAATTGGAAATCGGTCCCTGGACGAACGACAACCGCGGTTCCTTCGGTGAACTGGTCAAATCGTGCCATGATGAACGCCGTCCCCGACCCATTACCCGAGATGACTCCGTCGGAAGAGACTTTTGCCGCCGAATCGTTGTTGCTGATGAAGACCGAAAGATCGGTCACGTCTCGATCTGTCCCGTCACTATAATGAGCCATAACAAGCAACTTTTGCTCATTCGCTTTCTGACGAAACACAGCGCGTTTGGGATACACTTCGATTCGAACCGGTCGCGGAGTCTCTTCAGGATCGCTGACCGCACCGGCGCTCAACCAACTAATCAATGTGCGGTAGTGACTACTGTCAGGTTCGATACATTGACCGCCGGTGTGATTGACCTCTCCGATCGCTTTCTGGATCAGCAGACAATCAGCGGGGCTGGCGAGGTTAATTCTTCGACCACTGATTTCCCGCGTGATTCGGTAGTGGTCGCCCGCAGGATCATAGCCGAACAGACTCAGTCGAAACCCATCCTTTCCAGATGCCGATCCATGACACTTTCCCGTATTACAACCTGCTTTTGTCAAAATCGGCAAAACATCGGTTCGAAATCGTAGTTTTACCGGGTCATCGAAGTGGGTAACCTCAATCGGTATTTCACACGAATTCCCCTCGTATTTGATTCGCAGCAGAGTTTTTCCGTTGGAAATCGGCTCGACATAGCCTTGGTTCAGGTGGACAATTCCTGCTTGAGCGAATTCCTTGCTCGCCAAGTCCGATACGTCCTGTGTACTCCCGTCAGGGAGTCGCAGTTGAACCACAATGTCCTGCGAATCAAGTCGATGGCCCAACGAGATACGCTCTGGATATGCCACAAAGGTGGACTGAGCCCGGGGTGGTGGAGTGACCAATTCACTCGCAGATTCACCCGCAGCAACGCATCGCACCATGGCAATTGCTGACAGCAGGCAGATCACGTCTTTTCGGCCTATGGACATGGTAAAAAAACTCACTCTGATAGGAATTCGATCAAAACATCAGATTCACGAAGATGGACAACGAGGTCCAGGATTCATTTGTGGAACGGATCTTCACGATCCACTTGCCCGACCATTTCACTTCTTCGTCGGGATGACAGATCGCTGCGACTTGCGAAGAACGTCCAATGGGCTGAGTGGACGACCTTGTTCATCGGTTACCAGCCCGCCAGGCGCAGTAATTTTGAGGACTCCCCCTCGTCCGACGCAGTAAGAGACGGTCTGTCCGTCGATCTTTCCCGTCAACCGGCAGACCAGGCTGTTGAACTCGCCTACCGGTGCGGTCGCGTCTAACTGGATCTCAAACTTTGCGGATGCCTCTTTCGCAGTGATTTTGACGGGACTCGCTTGAACGCGGTTGGGAAGCCCTTCCAGTGTCGCCTCAAGTTGTTGGGGAACATCTCCGGATCGTGTGATCGAACAAATCACTTGAATCGTCGTTCCTTGTTCACCTGCAACCTGTCCGATCTCACCCGTGAGGGGGGACTCTGCAATCACCAGGTCGACCAGTTGTGTCGCGACAGGAACGTCAATCTTCTTGCTTCCCCGACGACCTCGACGTTGCGGAGGATTGGCACCTGGATCAGTCATTCCGGTTTCTCGCGCCGTCGCTGCGGCGGCTCGTCCCTCAGCACAAACTTGCCACGTCCGTGCGCTGGCTTGAGGAAACGCATGTGCAATATAGACGCTGCTCGTCTTGTCGGCTGGGATCGTCACCTTCACCGGGCCATCGACCCAGGGTGGAAGGAAAGGGAACGTGATATCGATCGGATCGGTGAAATCTTTCAATCGATTGACACTGACCGTCAACTCAATCGTGCCGTCCTGGACCAGGGATGACTTCGGAGTCTCTAATTGAATGGTAAACGGTGCTGGCTCGATGACGGCGATCGCAAGTCGGTCAACGGAAACGGACTGATACAGGCGATCTGCGGACGCATTCACCAAGTCCACGACTTGTTCGAACTCGCCATTCACTGTCGAGCCGTCAGCGTCACCCGTTGCGAAGATCCGAACCAGGTTTCCACCGATGGGGGCATCGTCTGCCGCCTCAATCACGACCGGAACCAGAAAGCCATCGCTGGGAACGGTCGCAAAAAAGCTGCCGATCCCGGTTGGCAAGCTCTGCGGTGAGAGCCGGACATCGCTGGTGACGCCATGCCGTTGGACAGCAAGGAACGTCATCACCCGATTCCCACGCGGCACGGAAATCGCCTGACGCTCTTGGGAGACCCGGTCCGGTCGCGGCAAGAATGCAACAAGACCTGGATGCGGAAGACTTGCTTCAACGCGATAGATAAAGTTCGCCCCCCCAGCTCCCCGCTGATCGGCGATGCGGAAAAAATACTCGCCAGTTCGTGGTGCCTGAAATACGAGTCGACTGTCATGCGAACCGTAGTCGTCATTCGCCGCGAGAACTGTACCGTCAACCTCCAGAATCGAGATGATTGTGTCGACTGGCGAGCCGATGCGATCGGCAAACGAGTCGAACTGGATTTTCTGGCCTTCGCTCATTCGAAATCGAAAGCAATCGACATCTCCCGTCTCTTGCAGAATTCCATTGAATGCGATGGGCAAGTCGACGGCAGCAATCGAGACAAGAGCCGGATTCTCGTTCGGTTCTGTTTCGATCTGATTCTCGAACGGAGAAACTCGGAATGGAATCGATGTCGGCGACGAAATACCACGGTCCTCTGCACCACGGTCCTCTGCGAACAGGCCGAACTCAGTCTGTGGCGAACTGGGTAGCGTGACCCGCCGAGTCATCGGACCGAGCGCGTCCCCTTCAAATCGAACATCGAGTTGTTTTCCAACTGGCCCGCCTGCGGGAAAAACGGATGCAGGTCGAGGAAACGTGCCGATGTGCAGAACATAACGACTGGCCTCATCCCCCTCCAGATTCACTTCTCGGACTTGAACGCAGTAATCCCCGTCGTTTTGGGCGACGAGGGACAGGAACGGATCCTGACCGAACAACGCGGTGTCATCAACCGTTTTGATCGGCTGACCGTCTGGTCCAAACACGGTCAATACCGTATCTACCAAGCTCGCCCCAAGCCGTACGGCCTCAACTTCCGCCGCCAATCGATCACCGCGACGGAGTTTCACTTTGAAGCAGTCCAAATCATTCTTGTCCAAATAGCCGGTAACCGTCACGTTTACAGGAATCCGCGTCGCCTCGGCCGGCGTATCGTTTGACTCGGCTTCCGGTACCACTTGCAACGAAGTGATCCGGAACAACTTGAGCTCCGTAATTCCATTGGGTGTGAGCACTCGAAACGGATGATTTCCCAGGGGACAGTCAGCCGATGCGTGTAAAGTGACAGCAAGCTCGTTGTCGCTCGCGGCCTTCAACTCGACGCAACTGACCCCCGGCGAATACAGCAGCACATCCTTCGCGTCGGACAGCCCCGCCCCCACGATCTTCAAAGAAAAATCTGTGCCGCGCTGCCCGACCGCAGGAACGACGGATTCCATCGAAGGGCCGGCGGCCAAGGAGCACACCGCCGATCCTGACAGAACAAAAATGACGATCATCGCAATTCGCATCATGAGTTCCCGAGTTGACCGCTTCTAGTGATCATCGAACAAACCTGTCCCCGATTGAGTACACACACGGAGTCAATCGGATCTCCACAACAAGGATCGTCAACCGTCACACCAACGCTCGTTGCTCG
>Ga0114978_10003710_pt1 | contig 12467 bp, 7 predicted proteins | sample S_140212_EF_Meta_FD_87027 | JGI IMG/M metagenome (GOLD analysis project Ga0114978, IMG submission 87027) | Freshwater microbial communities from Lake Simoncouche, Canada to study carbon cycling - S_140212_EF_MetaG | ecosystem: Environmental > Aquatic > Freshwater > Lake | place: Lake...
CCCCTTCGACCAGTAATCCTCGAGCTTGACCCGGTCGACGACGAGCGTGTCGTTGAGCCACACGCTCACCTTCTCTCCCACCATGCGGATGAAGAACGTGTTCCACTCGCCCGGCTTCTTGTCAGCGAGCACCAGCGGCATGTTGCGCCACTGGCGGTTGTTCCACAGGCCGCCTGAGCCGAGATTGCGGCCGTTGGTGAACTGGGCCACCCACTCCTGCGGAGAAGATGGGGCAGGCTTCCCCGACTCGACGCGCGGATCCCACGGATCCCAGATCTGGATCTGTGGCGTGCCGCGGAGATAGATCCCGGAATCGGCCCCGGGCGGGATCTTCCAATCGACCAACAGTTCGAAGTCGCCGTGATCCTTGGCCGTGCAGAGGCTGTCCCCTTTGCCGTCGTAGTGAAGCACACCATCGACGACGCTCCAGTGGGCCTTCATCGTCGCATCGGCCTTGGCCTGCGCTTCCTCTTTCGCAGCGCCTGCGAGTGCCCGGCGGGCATTGGCGTCGCCGTGGCTGAGCCCCTTCCAGCCGGAGAGATCGCGGCCGTTGAAGAGCGCCTCGAAGCCGGGGGGAGGAACGTTGTCCTTCGCGGCGCGGAGGCTCGGAGGCGCGGGGGAATAGTCGGCAACGCGGAGGTTACGGAACTCGACCCGGTCGTCGTGGCCGGCGAGGACGATGTGGCCGCGCCGGTTGTGCTTGCCGGGATGGGGAGAGCCGTCGATGACCGCCATGTCGTCGAGGTAGGCATCGACGATCACGGTGCCGTTGAGGATCACCATCACATGATCCTCGATGGCGATGATCGTCTCGGTGTTCCACTCGCCGACCGGCTTCGACGCGCCGGTCCGCGCCGGCGCGATGCCATAGACGGAGCCGTGCACCTGCCAGGGCTTGAGCCAGGTGAGATGCTGCTTTCCGGCGCCTGCGATCTCCGCGTCGTGCCCGTAGAGCGGCCCGTCGTGATCGAGGATCTGGATCTCGAGGCCGTCGCGCGAAGGATAGCCATCCCTCGGCACCCGGATCCCGATGCCGTTGTTGCCGCTGGCTTCGAGGCGAAACTCGAACGTCAGCGCGAAGTCGCCGTACTCGACCTCCGTCTCGAGCGTCTTGCCCCCCTTCTTGCAGACGAGGACGCCATCCACGATTGCATAGCCGGCGGTGTCGCCGCGCCAGCCGGCGAGATCTTTCCCGTTGAAGATCGGCTGCCAGGTCGCCGTTGCGAGGATCCCCTCGGCATGCTCGGCTGCCGCGACGAAAGGATCGGCCTGGCCCCCCTGCGGCGCCTGGGCAGAAGCGGAAGGGAGTGTGACGGCTTGCTGAAGCAGCAAGCAGAAGAGCCCGACGCGAACGACGGCGCTGGAGAGGTTCATCACGTGGCCCCGGTGGATCGAGTAAAGCGGTGCGTTCAGAAAATAAGAGAGGTATCTGCCAGGAACGAAACGTGAAAGTGGAGGGAGCACCGCCACTTCCCGGGGACAGCGGACAGTCTCACGCGGAAAACGACTCTTTCAGCCGGGCGAGGCTCGCCGGTACGGCCACGGCCGGATCGGCCTTCCCTTCAAACTCCAGCGACACCCAGCCCTCGTAGCGGTGGCGGCGGAGCATCGCGGCGACGGCCTTGTAATCGATGTCGAGCGAATACCACTTGCCGCCGCCGTCGTACGTCTTCGCCTGCACGAGGCAGCAGCGCGGCGCGAGCTTCTCCATCTGCGCCGGGGAATCGTCGAGGAAGTTGCCGGTGTCGAGCGTCACCCGGAGCCAAGGGGAGTCGATCGCTTCGACGATCCGCATCACGCCCTCGGCGGTCCGCCCCAGCCCCCAATGATTTTCCAAGCCGAGCACGACGCCGCACTCCTCGGCTCGGGGCAGGAGGCGCTTGATCGATTCGATCACCCAGCCGAAGCCTTCTTCGTCGGTGTGGCCGGGGAGGTTCGGCTCGATCCCCTTGTTGGCCATGAGTTCGTCGAAGTTCTTCGACGTTCCCCATCGGCCGGTGTTGATCCGCATCGTTGGGATGCCGAGCCGGTAGGCGGTGTCGATCGAGTTGAGTGTCTTTGCGATGTTGTCGTCGCGGAGGGCCTTGTCGGGATTCACGAAGCCCTGGTGCGTCGAGAAGCCCATCAGGGCGAGGCCGTGGGCATGAGCCTGGGATTTGAGCCGCTGGAGGCGGGCGTTGGATTGATCGTCTCCTAGCTGTACCTGGAGGATCTCGACGCCATCGAATCCCATCCGCGCCGCCTGGTCGATGCAAGCCTCGATCGGCGCAGGCTCCGCGCGGAACTGCCAGAAGGAGTAGGTCGAGACACCAAACCGCACCGGGCGAAGGGGCGCGGCCGGCGGGGCGTCGTCGGCGGCGAACGCTCGGGGCGCGGCGGCCAGTGACAGCGAGGCGGCGGCGGCGGTGAGGAAGGTGCGGCGATCGGTGTGGGCCGGCATGGGAGTTTCCTTTCGGGGAATGGACGAAAGCGTAGGCCTGTGGGAGAACGGGCGTCAACGATTCTCCCTGCTTTCCTTTCTCGCTTCCGGAGGCCCCATGCTCGTCGAACGGGTGAAGTACGTGATCTGGGCCGCCGACATGGATCGGGCCGTGCGCTTCTACTGCACGCTCTTCGGCGGCAAGCTCCTCAAGCAAAACTCCGTCATCGCCGAGGTGGAGATCCTCGGGAGCGTGATCGGCATTCATTCCGGCGGCGAAGGGAAGCGGACCTGGACGGGGCTCTCCTTCCAGGTGCCCGATGTCTGCATTGGCGCCCACGAAGTGGTCGCTGCCGGTGGAACCCTGACGAAGGAGCCGGAGCCGGAGGATGGCCAACCTCCCCACCTGGCGATGTGCATCGACCCGGAGGGGAACGAGTTCATGCTGTCGCGGAAGCGCGGCGGCTGAGGACGGCGTGGGTGCTCGGTCGCTGGTGTGGCGAAGCCGTGGGTGGCGTGCCTGTGGGGGGTCCGTCGGCCGGGGCGGCAAAAGTCTCGTCGCTCGCACACGCGGTGCCACGCCACGCGGGCCGTTCCGAATCACCGAGTCGCGTGCTGCTTCGCTCCTCGAGCGTTCGCCGACCCCGGCCTCGTCCTCTGTGTTGGCATTTCAACGCATCGTGCAACGCATCGTGCAACGCATCGTGCAACGCATCGTGCAACGCTGGGCACTGCCAGCGAGGGGTCGCCCGTGCTCCGAGAGCCGGCGTAGCCGACAAGCGCAGCCCCGGAGGGCGAAGCGCAGGCGGGTCCGAGCGAGTGGAGGCCATGGATGGCCGGAACGAGCGTCCGGCGACGGGGCACGGGCGACCCCGAAGCAACGTTTGGCTAAGCCCTACCCCGAAGCAACGTTTGGCTAAGCCCTACCCCGAAGCAACGTTTGGCTAAGCCCGACCCCGAAGCGATACGACTGTCACTCACTCCGGAGATACGCGAGCAGATCGCGGATCTCGTCGCGCGAAAGGGTGTCGAGGAGCCCCTCAGGCATGAAGGAGACTTTCGACGGCGCTGATGATTCGAGGTCGTGGATGTCAAAACGCACCTCGCTGCCGCCGGGGTCGTTGGGATCGGTGGCAACCATCACCGTGGCGCCGGCCATGTTGACCGTTCGGCCGGTGAAGGTCTTGCCATCAGACATCACATACTGCTGAAGGGCATACTGTTCATTGATCACCCGGCTCGGCTCGAGGATGTTTTCGAGGAGATCTCGCGTTGAATAGCGGCGGGCGGCCGTCGTCAGATCGGGGCCGGCCCGTCCTCCTTCCCCCTGGAAGCTGTGGCAGGCAATGCAGGCGGCCGCGGCGTAGAGCTTGCGGCCGTTGTTCGCATCGCCGCGGTGGACCGCCTCGGTAGCAGCGGGGCTTTCGAGGTCGGCGACGAGGTCTTCGAGCTTCCACTTCTGGACAAACGCCCGCGATGTCGCCGGGATGACGGAGGTCGGCTTCCGCGCTGTCTCGATCCGCGCCGCATGGACAGCCTGCTCTTCTGGAGGGAGCATGGTGATCACTTGGTGGAGCAGCGAATCGCGGACGGCCCGGGCCGTGAAGCCTCCCTTCCAGTTCGGCACTCGATCGAGCGCGAGGTGCAAGAACCGTTCGCGGAGCACCGGCGTCCAGGCGGCAAAGGGCGCCGAGGCGACGAGGGCACGGACGTAGTTCACCTGTTCTTCCTGGGTGCGGGCGGCCTCGAGGAGATCGAGCGTGGGGGGAATGAATGACGGGCTCTTGAGGGCTGCGCAGAGAGCCACGATCCCTTCGTTGACGCGCCGGTCGGGGGAGGGGAGTGCTGGCTCGAGGGTTGCGATGAGCTTCGCTGCCGCCTCCGGTGGGAACATTCCGTGGCGCGAGGCGGAGATCGTGAGGATCCGCAGATACCACGCCTGTTCGTCGGGAGAGAGCGCGGGGAAATCGAAGCGGGCGAGGCCTCGGAGGATCTCCGGCTGGAGGCTTTTGTCGCCGGCAGTAACGCGGGCAAGGGACATGAGGGCCTGGAGCCCAGTCCGCGGCGAGGATTCGGCGAGAGCCCGGGCTCTCCAGGTGTCGACCGGCTGCCATTCGAGGGCGGCGCGGGCGGCGGCCCGGATCGCCCGATCGGCGTGGCCGAGGTTCGGCCAAGCGGCGGCGACGGCGGCGGGGTCGGCCTGACCGTGAAAACGTTCGAGGCTGATCCGCAGGTTGCGAAGCGCCGTCGTGGCGTCGTCGGGCGCGGGGGGGCTCGTGGCCGCCGGGGAAGCGCTGGTGGCGGTCACCCGATAGAGCCCCGACTGCGTGCCACGGCCGCCGGTAACAAAGTAGAGAGCGTGGTCGGTGGGGGAGACGGCGACATCGGCGATCGGGAGACCTTGCGCGCTCAAGAACGGCTCGGCCTCGGCGGTGTGGGTGGCGCCGTCGGGCTCGAGGTGAATCGCGAACATCCGTCCGTAGCTCCAATCGCAGACGAAGAGGGCCTCGCGGTAGCGCGACGGAAAGGCGGTGTCGTGGCCGAAGCAGATCCCGGTGGGGGAGCCGGGGCCGATGTCGAGGATCGGCGGCTGGATCTCCTCCCAGTCGGGCTTCCAGCTCCAGAGCATCTCGCCGGCCCGTCCTCCCCAGCCGCTGTCGCTGCCACTGAGGATCTGGCGGATGGCGGTGGGGCGGTAGTTCGGGAGCCCGAAGTCGTTTTCCAGATCGCTGTCGAAGGTGAACAGATCGCCTTGGTGGTCGAAGGCGAGGTCGTAGCAGTTGCGGAGGCCCATGCAGACGACTTCAAGGTTCTTCCCGTCGAGATCGGCCCGGGCCACCCAGCCGCCGCAGAGGGGAGCGGCGGTGAACGGATATTCCCAGCTGTCGCGGTTCCAGAGTTTCGGGGTGCGGATACGGTCACCGGGAAGGCCGTTGCGGTCGCCGCTGACGAGATAGATCGACCGGCCGTCAGGCGCGGGGATGACGGCGTGGTAGCTGTGCTCGTACCAGTTGGCTGCGTCGCCTGAGGCGCGAGGAAACTCGATGAGCGTCTCGGCGGTGTCGAGCCGATCGTCGCTGTCGCTATCGCGAATGCGGAGGAGGAGATCGGGGCGGAAGCGATCGGGGTTGTGGTCGCCGTGTTGGACCGAATAGAGCGCCCCGTCGATGAAGGCCATCCCCTGGGAATGCCCCCAGACATCGGAGACGACCTCCACGACCGGTTCGGCAGCGGAGCCGATCGGCGGCGGCGTAATCCGGAACAGCCGCGGGCCTTGGTCGGAGGCATAGATCCGGCCACGCGAGTCAAAACAAAACGCCACCCACGATCCGAGTTCGCGTGGCACCGACAGGAGCCGCTCGACTTCAAATCCGTCGTGGATCTCGATCTTCTCTGCCGGGGTCGCCTCCTCGGCGGCGCCGATCGCCGAATTGGCGAGGCAGGCAAGCAACCCAAGCAGGCACAAGACGCGTGGCATGGCGGAGATCCCGAAGATATTCGCTGAAGACTTCCATCCCGGAGAACGGAGGGGCGTGAGTATACTTCCGCCCCATGGATGGAGCGGCTGGCGACGTGCGGAGAATCAGGGATGAAACGCTGGGTCGAGGAGCTTGCTGCGACGGAGTTTCCCAAAGGCCGCCACTCTCAGGGAGGGCAGGACGGGGTCCTTCGGGTGATCTTCGAGGCGATCGGCACGGTGAACACGCCGCCGCTGGCGGTCGAGTTCGGGTTTGACAGTGATTCGCTCGCCGGAGGTTTTGGGTCGAACGTCGCCAATCTCGTCCTCCATCATGGATGGCGGGCGGTCCTCCTCGACGGCGGTCATGCAAACGCCGCCATCAATCTCCACCGGGAGTTTCTCACCTCCGCGAACATCGTCGAGGTGTTCACGCGGCACGGGGTGGCGCCTGAGCCCGATTACGTGTCGATCGATCTCGACTCGACCGACCTGTGGGTGTTCCGGGCGCTCCTGAAGAGCTTCCGGGCGCGGGTGTTCACCGTCGAATACAACTCCCACTTCCCGCTCGACGCAGCGATCACCTTTCCCGACGACCCAGACGAGCGTTGGCAGCAGGACCGGGGCTACGGTGCCTCGCTGAAATGCCTCGTTCTGGCCGCGGAGGAGGCGGGCTATTCACTCGTGACGGTGGTGCCGAAGCTCGACGCCGTTTTTGTCCGCAATGATCTCCTCGACGACGGCTCCGGCCGGCTCGCTCCCGCGTTCGAGACCTGGCGGCCGGCCACATCGCTCCGGTTCCACGCGCCACTTCGTGACCCGTCGCGGATCGGCATCTTCCTCGACTACGAAGTTTTCCGCCGCACCGGCGGCGACCTCACCGCGAGCCGGGCGGCGGCGCGGGGGGTGTGTGAGCAGTGCCTCCTCGGCGGCGAAGTAAAACGCGGCCCGGTGCGCCGCTTCCTCCGCGCGTGCAAACGTGCCCTTGGCCGGCTCGTCGGGAAGGGGTGACGGCTGGGGCTGGAGGAGCCTACGGCTCGAACGCTATGATTTCCAGCAGCTCCTGCCGCTCCCCCCTCCCGGAAAGTCTGCCCCGCCATGGACATCCCCCGCCATTTCCGTTTGGCGATTCTGTTGCTTCTGCCTGTCATCGAAGGCCTGAACGGCAGCTTCTCGACCCTGGCTGAGGAGCCTGCCGCTGCCGAGGAAGCAAAACGTGCTGAGCCGCTGTTTCACGACAGCCACTTCCATCTCTCGAACTACGTTCACGAGGGGATCGACACGTCCCGGCTCCTTGAACTGATGGACGACGAGGTGGGGCGGGTGGCGCTGTTTGGCATTCCGCTCATGCAGAAGTGGGATTACTTCGTCAATGGCCGCCGCCGTCCCGGCTACTACCTCGAGTCGGACGCCGAGATGTACTATTACAGTTTTATCGACGCCCTCATCGCCCGACAGTACCTCCGGCTCCCGGAGAAGGATCGGCAGCGATTCGATCCGTTCATCGTCGGTTTCAATCCGACCGATATGAACGGCAAGCAGCACATCGAGAACGTCCTCAAGACCTTCCCTGGGGTGTTCGTGGGGATCGGCGAGTTTTCGATCCACAAGGAACTCGTGTCGTCGAAGGTGGCGGGACACGTGGCGAGTGTGAAAAACCCGGCCGTCGACGAGATCCTCGATCTTGCGGGCGACACCGGGCTGCTCGTGATCCTTCACTGCGACATCAACGAGATGCGGGCCGTCGGCGAGGAGCCCGCGCATGCCGCCGACCTCCGCGAACTCTTCGCGCGGCATCCGCGGACGAGCATCATCCACGCCCATACGGGGCTGGGCCGGTTCGTCGGCCCGACTCCCGGCCATGTCGCCCTCCTCGATGAGATGTGCCGCGACCACTCACTCGACCACGTCGTGTTCGACATCTCGTGGGACGAAGTGGCGAAGTGGGTCGTCAAGGACGAGGAGACCGTGAGGGCCTGGGCTGATCTCATCAACAAGTATCCGACCCGGTTCCTCTTCGGTACCGACGCGGTTGCGCCGAAGAGCCAGGAGGCCTACCTCAAGACCTATCACGACTACGACCCGCTCTGGAAGCTCCTCACTCCCGAGGCCTCGAAGGCGGTCCGGCTGGGGAATTACGAGCGGCTCGTCGATACGGCGCGGAGGAAGGTGCGAGCCTGGGAAGCCGAGAACCTCGGCGAGGAGGACTCCGACGCGGCTCCCGCAACGATCCCGATCCGTCCGGCGGAACCGGCTCGGAAGGCAGCTGGCATCAGCGTCGCCCCTGCAGGGCTCGCAGAGGCAGGGCGATAGGCGCTAAAAGGTGCCAGCCGACCGTCTCGACTCCAATCCAGGGTAGATTCGGTGGTTAGCAGATCACCCACCTTCTCCAGTATTGGTGGCTGGCACCTTTTTAGGATTGCTCATGCTCGTCAGCATCTTCAACGACGTCATCGGCCCGGTGATGCGCGGGCCGTCGAGCTCGCACTGTGCTGCCGCCCTGCGGATCGGCAGGCTGGCTCGCGATCTGATGGAGGGCCAGTTCGACGACTGCCTCGTCGAGTTTGACCGGGCAGGTTCGCTCCCCACCACGCATGACAGCCAGGGCTCTGACATGGGGCTGTTTGGCGGTCTGCTCGGCTGGGAGGCGACCGATGAACGCCTCCCCGGCTCGATGCAGACCCTCGCCGACAGCGGCGTACGGATCCGCATCGAGACGATCGACGCCGGCGACCCTCATCCCAACACCTACCGGCTCACGCTCTCGGGACCGCAGGGCTCGATCTCCCTCCACGCCATCTCCACCGGCGGCGGGATGATCGAGGTGATCGCGCTCGATGGCTTCGACGTTAGCCTCGGCGGAGATGCCTTCACGACCCTTCTCTGGGCGCAGGGTGGGGCGCAGGGGACAGCGACTGCCCTCCGCGACGAACTCGCTCTCCGAGAGGAGGTCGATGCCGTGTGCGTCCACAGTCGCCCTGAAGACGCGATCACGGTTGTCGAGATCCGCTCGATGGCGGCGCTTCCCGCACCGCTCGTCGCCGAAGTTCGCCATCGCCCCGGTGTGATGCGCGTCCGTGAACTCGCGCCGGTGCTCCCCATTCTCTCGCGACACGACGCGGCCGTTCCCTTCTCCACGGCCGCCGAACTGCTCGCCCGCGATGGGGCCGGCGCGAGGGCGCTTTGGCAATTGGGAATCGAGTATGAGATGGCCCGCGGCGGCCTCGATGCGGCGACGGTGGAAGCGATGATGGTGGACATCGTCCGCATTCTGCGGCGCTCGATCGCCGCAGGGATCGCCGGCACGAGCTATGCCGACCGGGTCCTCGGGTGGCAGTCGGGGGGATTTGATGAAGCCCTCCGCCAGGGAAGGCTCCTCGACGGAGGCGCGCTCAACCGGGCCATTCTTTATGTGACGGCGCTGATGGAAGTGAAAAGCTCGATGGGGGTGATTGTCGCCATGCCGACCGCGGGCGCGTGCGCGGCGCTTCCCGGCGTCGTCATCGCCCTGGCCGAGGGAATGGAACTCGGAGAGGTGGAGATGGCCCGGGCGTTTCTCGCCGCCGGGCTCGTCGGGGCCTTCATTGCCACCGCCTGGACGTTTGCCGCCGAGGTGGGGGGCTGCCAGGCCGAAGGGGGCGCTGCCTCGGCGATGGCCGCCGCGGCACTTGTCGGCCTCGCTGGTGGGACGGCCGAGCGGAGCCTCGCTGCGGCGTCGATGGCCCTCCAAAACATGATCGGCCTGATCTGCGACCCGATCGCCAACCGGGTCGAGGCCCCCTGCCTGGGGAAGAATGTCTCCGCCGCGGCCAATGCCCTGGGAAGCGCCAACATGGCCCTGGCGGGCTTCGATCCGGTCATCCCGCTCGATGAAGTGATCGAGACTGCCCGCCGCGTCGCCGGACAGATGCCTCGGGAGCTGCGCTGCACGGCCCTCGGCGGCCTCTCGATCACGCCGACCTCGCTGGCGATTGAAGCCCGCCTCGCCGCCGCCCGCACCGGCTGCGGCAGCGGCGCTTGCGGCTGCCACTGACAGCGTTCAAGACCCGAGTCGTTTTTGTCCAACCACGTTCCCCGGCCGACCCCGCCCCCTCTGAAAGCCCACGATGAAGAAGCCTGCCCGCGGCCCGTCCACTGCTCAACCCCCGCGCACCTCGCGCCCCGCGGCGCGGCCGCCGCATCAGAAGCGGCCGCCAGTGGCGGGTGGGATGCGAGCGGGGGATGGAACGAGGGTGGGGGATGGAACGAGGGTGGGGGTTGGAACGAGGGTTGCTGCCGGGGCGCCGCGGCCGGCTCCGGCGGCGGCAGGCCCGAAGCGGGAAGGGAAGGGGAGGCCGGTAGCCGAGCGTGACGACACGGGCGACGTGGCCGAGGCGCGCCGCCATGCGTCGAAGTTGGAGCAGAAGGTCCACGGCCTGCGGGCCTGCACGGCGCTGTTTGCCAAGCGCCCCGGCGACATCATCCGCGTCTATCTGTCGGTCAATCGCAAGCCGACGTTCAAGGCGCTTCTCGAATACTGTGTTGCCAACCGGCTCGGATTTCAGTTTGTTGACGACGAGAATCTCCAGAAGCTCTCCGGCGGGATTCATCACGAAGGGATCGTGATCCTCGCCCGGGAAGCACCGAGGATCAGCGTCGACGACTGGCTCGCCGGGATCGCGGCGAAAAAGATCAGCGGGCCGTTCCTCTGGCTCGACGGGGTGCAGAATCCCCACAACCTCGGATCGATCCTCCGTTCGGCGGCCCACTTCGGCTGCGGTGGCGTGATCGGCGAGGCAGCCCACCTTCCGCCGCTGTCGGCGGCGTCGCTGCGCGTCGCGGAGGGGGGGGCGGAGAGTGTGGGGCTCGTCGCAGTCGAGGATCCCGTCTCCACGCTCGGAGCCCTCAAGAAACTCGGGGTCAGGATCGTGTCGACGACGAGTCGGGCCGGGACACCGATCGCGGCCGCTGGGCTGTCGCGGGATGTCGTCCTCATCCTCGGGAGCGAAGCGGAAGGAGTATCGCCGCGGCTCGGTCGGCTCGCCGACGTGCAGGTGCGGATTCCGGGGAGCGGGGCGGTGCAGAGCCTCAACGTCGCGGTCGCCTGTGGGATCGTGCTTGCCGAAGCCTGTCGGGGAACAGGGGAGCCAGTGAAGAATCCGCGGAAATGAAACGTGGCGGTGGGGAGGCCGGCGTGGTAAACTCCAAGCCAGCGAAGTGGCAAGGGTGCGATCGGCCACCGCGCGACAGATCGAGTGAGGCTCAGGGGTGAGGCAGTTCAGTGCCCACCAGTCCCAGTTTTGGGAGTCTCTGGAAAGTTGATCTGTCGGCCTGCGGTTCGATCGATGATTCTTCTGACACACACGCCGTGGCCGGCACGAGTTGCCTGGCGGGGTCCCGTGGAAACACCGGACGCCGTCGGCACGAAACAGCCGTTCGACCGCGGTTGAACATCACCTCCTTCGCCCCCCGCGGCCTGTTTCGTGCCGTGGGAACCGCTCCCTCCGGGAGCCGGTGGGCTTTTGTGTGTCGGCGTTCCTGGATCACCCCAGCGTGATTCCGTTGCCGCATCCTCAAGGCCTGCACCTGTCGGTCGCGATCGACCGATCCCGGCAAGCGGTGTTTCCAGCGTTCAGCACAGGACCGCTTCCATGCAGAAAGACCATTCCAGGATGACGACGACGACCAAAGACCACGCTCCAGTCAACCATCAGGCCGATCACCAGGCCAAGCCACGCGCGGAGCGGCCCCACCACGACCGCCGCGAGGCTCACGACCAGCACGACAAGAACGACCAGCAGGCGGGCCGCGACGGCGCGGATGTCTCGGCCTTCGCGGCGCTTGGGCTCTCCGAGCCGCTCCTCAAGGCGCTCGCCCACGAGGGCTACACGACGCCGACGCCGATCCAGACCAAGGCGATGCCGCACGTCCTCGCCGGCCGCGACCTCTTCGGCTGTGCCCAGACCGGCACCGGCAAGACGGCGGCCTTCGCGCTGCCGCTCATCGAGCGGCTCATGAACGACCGCCGCCACGCCGCGCCGAAGCATTGCCGGATCCTCGTTCTCGCGCCGACGCGCGAGCTCGCCGGGCAGATCCACGACAGCTTCAAGGCCTACGGCCGCCACGCCCATCTCAAGAGCGCGGTGATCTACGGCGGCGTCAACCAAAACCCCCAGGCCAGTGCCGTGGCCCGTGGCGTCGACGTCCTCGTGGCGACGCCGGGGCGGCTCCTCGATCTCATCGGGCAGCGGCTCGTCGAGATCAAGACGGTCGAGTATCTCGTCCTCGACGAGGCCGATCGGATGCTCGACATGGGGTTCATTCATGACGTCCGTCGGATCGTCGGCATGCTGCCCCGGCAGCGGCAGACGCTCTTCTTCTCGGCGACGCTTCCGACGGAGGTCCGTGACCTGGCCGGCACGATGCTCCGCGATCCGCTCGAGGTGAAGACGACCCCGCAGGCGACCCCCGCTGAGACGGTGGCCCAGTCGGTGTTCCACATCCCGCAGAAGCAGAAGCGATCGCTTCTCGTCCATCTCCTCCAGACCGGCGGGATGGGGCGGGTGATCGTGTTCACGCGGACGAAGCGCGGCGCCAACAAGCTCGCTCAGG
>Ga0114978_10003711_pt1 | contig 12466 bp, 8 predicted proteins | sample S_140212_EF_Meta_FD_87027 | JGI IMG/M metagenome (GOLD analysis project Ga0114978, IMG submission 87027) | Freshwater microbial communities from Lake Simoncouche, Canada to study carbon cycling - S_140212_EF_MetaG | ecosystem: Environmental > Aquatic > Freshwater > Lake | place: Lake...
CCGTTCGGGAGGTGTAGAATCGTATTTTGTATCTGCACCCGTTTGACTTTGTTGCTCCTTTGCTCTTTTCATAATACTTGCTACACTATTCGGGTCAGATAAGACTTTGGGGTCGCCTGCGTCGGGCGTGATTACTGGAATTTGAGTTGTTGCATTCATCTTACTTATATGCGGGAAATTTGAAAGATTTTTTTTCAGAATTCTATATAGACATAGAAATGGAGAGAAGAAACATTAATGAAGCCGTCGCGGAAGCAGAAGGAAGAGCCCTGGATTTTTCCCCTAGTGAGAGAGTCGTCTATGTAAAAACAATGATTGCATATGTGGAAGAACTCCAAACGAAAGGCAAGACACTTGATGAAATTAAAGTAGAAGTTCCCGAATTCATCGAAAAGTACAAGTATCTGTTTGAAATGATCACTAAGGAGGGAGGCTATGACAAGCAGAATTTGAAGACAATGTTGGTTCTCTTAGAAAAAATGAAGGAACACGAGGATGATAAAGGGCTGTCACAACACCAAGCTTCTGTCATAATCGGAAAGAAGTTAAGTGATAAATACATCCATGTAGATGATGTTCAGCAGTGAATATATCCAAATTCCTTGTATTTGTTTATCATAGAATTCAAATATGTCGGAACACGAAATGTGCTACACCATTTCTGAGCATTATGAATATGTTTATTCCATGAAAATTCACTAAGATTATTGTCTATATACCGAAATGAATCAACAATTATTTTTGTTTGATTTTCTGTAAATAATTTTAAATGATTCTCTAGATACTCTTTTTCTTCTGGTGTCCAGTTGACAGTCTCGACAATCGGATACTCACCGCGTTCGCGAATACTTGTTTCCATAGAAACAAGTACTTGAAGAACTTCAGGTATACAACGCTTAAATCCACGACAGATGAGATACCGTTCGCTATTACAAGGACGGCTCGTGGCTGGCTTATATAGAATCCAGTCCTTGAAACAATAACTGATTTGCCGAATAAGAAAATGTGTCGGTTCACCGAAGATATCAAACAGTTTCATCACAAACAGCCCATCTGTTTGAAGGCACTGAAGACCAATAAGTGCAGATGAAATAAGAAGTGGATAGACATCCTTCTCCTGTGTAGAATAATCTTGACTGAAATCAAATCCTCCGTCGGCTGTATAAAGCATAACCTTCGGTGTACAGATTTCTACAAAAGATTGCTGATTTGCCGTTTTGTAAATATCACCTGTTCCGTCTCTTCCATAATGAATTGTAATTTCCGAATGCTTTTGTAAAAATGTGTGAGCGCGTCTCCAGCCAGGAATATTACTTCCATTAGGTTTGAGTGTCATGGCAGTCGCCTTTGAGACCTTCTTACGATTTGTCTCAGATCTATCCAAGAATGCTTCAATAAATCCGCCGGGTCCTTCTGCCACATGAGCTGAACGTAGTGCATTAATTGTCTTTGGTAAACGATCATAGAACTGGGAAATTTCTAGCATTTCAATCATCTTAAAATAAGAACGACTGAGAGGTTTCTGTAAGGCAAGTGAAGGCGGGAAAAAAGGCGCCTCATTTGTGTAGACGAGTTCATAGGGATTACTGAGTTTTTTAACTTTTTCCCATGTGTGATTTTCTTCATAGGGTGTAATTTTCTGCTTGAGGATATTAAGATCCTCATGTTCCTTTTCTCTCCATTCTTTTGTCCATGTTATTTGATTTTGATTTTGTAAGACCGCGGGTAATTGAAAGACGAGCCCTACCCAAGGCGGCTTTTCAGTTAGTGGTTCCATACCTTACTTTAATGTTTGGCGTTTAGCCCTTTTACGCCTTGTTGTCCTTGTCTTTGACTTACGTGAACCGCCACCCATGTGTTTTAAATTTCTTTCGAATACAGCTAGAGCATCAATTGACTTGCGATTCATTTTGCGTTTTTCTTTATTTAGTTCTTCAAGAGAACGAAACATGACTTCAAATAATTCACCCTTTCTATTTGCTTTCATTGTAGCAATTGCATCATTAATAGGTTTTTTTTCATCTGTCGATACATTGTATGTATACACAGTATACTCAGACTGTTGAAGTACTCTTAATTTAGTCCTATCCAAATCATATCCTACTTCCTCGCCAAATTCACGTACAGCCGTATCAAGTGGGGTTTCAGTACCCTTAGCACCACCTTTCGGAAATCCGAATTTATCATTAACTCTTCTGATACTATAGCGCCCTGCACGATCTGCTGTAGTTTCATTATCAATTACATACTGTGTCTCTTTATTCTTTATCCAATCTTCATCTAGTTTTGCAAACTCATCGTCATTTGGCGTACCAATAGGAATATCTTTTTTATTCTCGTAGCCAGATTCATATGCGCTTACAATGTAAAAAATACCGTTATCTTTATAATAAGCTAAGACGAGCGCACCTGGCATGTATCCTCTACTCAGGCTCAATAATTTGTAGATCCATGTCGGGTTCCTCAATGAAGACTCCAGCTGGAGGCATCGTAATATTCATCTTCAGTTGCGTTGAACTACACAGGTCAGTGTCTGTCTCATAGATCTCGGCGTCAATCTGCTCATCTGTAGGCGCCTCCTCTTCATCCTCCTCGCCGTCGCCCTCCTTCAGTGGCGGTAGACCCTCCATCAAACGAATGAGTGCCGACTCGTCCAAGAGGATCTGCGCAAATGACGTGCCTCCGCGAATCGGCTGCCCCATCATGATGTTCGCCGAAACACCCGTGATCGGGTCAATCTCGCCGAACTGCGCCGCCTTCAAGAGAATCTTCTCTGTCTCCTCGAAGGACGCCTTGGCTAGCGGACCGATGTCATTCTTGTTAATGCCATAGCGGTCAGCGGACATGAGACGACCAGTGCGCGTCATCACGTCGACGAGAAGACCAATATGACGATAATTTACACCAGCCTCCTCAAAGAGATCAGTAATTTCATTCAGTAAGGTCATTCTTGTCGCCTCAACACCCAGATTCTCGTAGATATCGTGCGGGTGCGTAGAGAGTACACGACGACCATCGACTGCAGGGTGATTCATGACCTCCAAGAAGTTTGTACCGTCCGTCTCCAAAATATACTGCGATACCTGCTTGTACTCACCATTGACTTCCTCGACATACTCCTCCTCCTTTCTGAAGTTGACCGACTTGATTCCAGGAAGTCCGCGAACAACAATGCTGTTCAATAGACGATTCTGGAACTTCTTCAGGTTAGCAAGGTCATCCATGATATCATCGCCCGACGGATTCAAGCGGATTCTCATGATGAGCTTCGTGCTGTTAAAGTCCGAGTAGACCGTGTTAATCTCCTTTTGGAAGCGGTTATCCAAAACGAATGCGATATCATCCATTGTAATATTCTTGTTGAACATCCGCTCTCTATCAAGTTCAAGACGGAGCATCCACTTACTCCACTTCTCAACCTGTTCTTCACCGTCGTCACCCATCTCAAACATCTTGTAGAACTTGATGATATCTCTGTCATATGCGAGGACAGTTGCTTCATCCTTCGGGTCATGGTAGATCGCCGCCTTAACTGTGATGTCGCGCAACAAGGTTAGCTCCAAGTCTTGCGCAACCTCGCGCGCCTTGTCCTTGATACTGCGGAATTCAGGCTTCAAGAAGACCGTGAGCGCAATCGCCTTAGGATTGTGCGTAACCTTCAATAGTTCTTCCAAGCGGGGAACACCACGCGTCATATTGCTCTTTGCAGCTACACCAGCCAAGTGGAAAGTGTTCAGTGTCATCTGGGTCGACGGTTCGCCAATACTTTGCGCCGCGATGATACCTACAAGCTCACCAGGCTGTGCCCAGCTCTGCCAATTCTTCATTACGAGCATCTCGCACAACGTGTCGAACGCCAGCTTGCTGAAGCGCTCCTTCATGATCAACTTATGCGGAGCACAATGAAAGCGGAGAAGCGCTTTCCAGATACCGTGATATGTCTGAGTTCTCTGGAAGACGCGCTCAATGCCGTCCAATACATAGGTAGGCACCAGGTCAGTCCGATCCGTCGGCTTCAGACCAAACTTAACCTTCAAATTCAGGAGGAGACGCTCAATGTTGACCGGCGCGAACAAGTTCGTGTCCATCTTACCGCGCGCCACGCCCTCTACAAGCATCTTTCTGTCCTGGAGAACCTTTGCAACAAAGGCAGCCATGACTTCAGGATCAGGATTGACTTGTAAACCTTCCATGTAAACACCCGTCATGTCAGCGCCATCCATCGTGAACTCGCGCCTGATGTCCATCTCGGTCATCTTCGCTAAACCAATTGACACGGACTCAATCTTCGTTGCGTTGACTCCATCCTCACCATAATGGAACTGTACAATGTTGCCGCGCGCATCACGTACCGTTCCATCATACTGTGTCGTCAAGTCCTCCATCGCCTTGATCAAGCGGCGCTGGATATAGCCCGTCGTCGCCGTCTTAACAGCTGTATCAATTAGACCTTCACGACCTGACATCGCGTGGAAGAAGAACTCCTGCGGCGTCAAGCCGCGAATGAAGGACGACTCAACGAAGCCACGTGCCTCCGCGCCGTCATCGTACTTCTTGTAGTGCGGTAGTGTTCTGTCAGTAAAACCATAAGGAATGCGCTTACCTTCAGGCGCCTGCTGCCCTACACACGCCATCATCTGCGCGATGTTGATCGTAGAGCCCTTGGAGCCCGCGCGCACCATGGCTACAAGACGATTCTCATCAGCGAGCGATGACAGACCTGTCTTACCCGCCTCCTCTGTCGCCTTATTCAGCGAGTTGAAAACCTTATTCTCAAATTCCTCCTGGTTCGACTTGCCCGTGTTGTTCTCAAACAAGTCCAAGTGAATCTGTAACATAATATTTTCAACCTCCTTCTTGCGCTTCTTAATGTCCTCCTCGATCTTCTCCTTTGTTTTCTCGTCGGCTACCATGTCGCTAATACCCACGCTAAAACCATCATAGACTAAGAACTGCTCAATCGTGTTCTGTAAGCAATCAATCATGTTGACTGTATCCGTGGGGCTGTAGTCATTAAACGTTACGTGGATGATACCCTTACTCGGCTTGGAATACACGTCCTTATCGAACTGACCCTGGGTAATATCACCCTCGCGGATCTTTACAAAGTTCTCTGGACGCTTATCGTCCTTGTACTGCTTGTTGCCCATCTCCAAGTTAATAGGCGGAATGATCTGTGAAAGAACCTGCTGTCCTGTCCAGCGTCCGTTCAGACCACGTCCCTTCGGGACACGACCCTCGAAACGCTTATTCCACATCATCAAGTTCATAAACTCACGGCGCGTCAGCGCAACTGACGGGCGCGTGATTCTGTACGATCCCACCAGCGTGTCCTGAACAATGCCAATCACGGGAATACCTAAGCGCGGACTGACAATCTGCATGGGCACGGCGGCAATCTCCGTGAGCTCCGTGCTCGCCTCATAGCTCTGTGGAATGTGGGCGTTCATCTCATCGCCATCAAAATCAGCGTTATAAGGAGCCGTGACTGAAACGTTCAAGCGGAATGTATTGAACGGCAGAACCTTCGCCCTGTGCGCCATCATTGACATGCGGTGAAGTGTCGGCTGACGGTTAAAGAGGATTACGTCGCCGTCCATCAAATGGCGGTTTACCGTGTCACCCAAATGTAAAACAATCTCCTTTCTATTCACATGCTTCAAGCTGATCATGCGACCGTCCTTGCGCACAAGTGTCTTTGCACCAGGATACGTATCAGAACCATTCTGAACAAACTTGTACATCTGCTCCCTGTTGAAACGCGTAACCTTGTCAGGAATTGTCAGGTTCATCGCAATCTTCATCGGAACACCGAGTTCGGCGATACTCAAGTTCGGATCAGGTGTAATGACGGAACGCGCAGAGAATTCTACACGCTTGCCCTGGATATTGTAACGAATACGACCCTCCTTTGAGCCGAGGCGCTGCTGAATACTCTTCAGAGGGCGACCGCTACGCTGAGCTGACGGCGCCACACCCGGAATCTGATTGTCGACTAAGGTCGCAATGTGATACTGGAGAACGTTCGTGTATTCATCAATGATGTTCTTGTTAGCATTCGCGTCAATCTTTTGCTTCAATGTAATATTAGTCTTGATGATATCAAACAGCTTGTGTGTCAAGTCATCCTCAGAGCGCTGATTGTTGTCCTGAACAACGCTCGGTCTGACCTGCGGCGGCGGGATGGAAAGAACCGTGCAGATCATCCAGTCGGGGCGACACCAATAGCGAGAAAGCCCGAGGAAATCTACATCCTCGTCTGTAATACGCCGAAAGAGACGAAGTACATACTCCACCTCCAAGATCTGACGCGTCTTCTCGCTCGCCTTCTCCTTACCAGCCATGCCCGCAGCATCAACGGCTCCAGCACCTTCAACATTGTCCCACTCAGCAACAATGCGCGCAATTCCATCACGCACAAACTTGCGCGGCTTTCTGGCGCCGCAACCGTCCTCTGCCTCTTGACCGCAGCGACTGATGTTCGAGCACTTATTCAGCACCTCTCTCCATCGCGCCTCGCCACGTCTCTTCAAGAGATTACTATGAAGTTCTTTATCAATCAACAATCTGCTGCATTGAATACAAACACAGCTTAATACATTTAAAATAATGGGAAAGAACTGAATGTAATAGACGGGGCGCGCAAGCCGATAATGACCAAAATGACCCGGGCAGTTGTGATTTGTCTGCCCACAGGAACGACAAGTCTTTCCGTTGTCAATTACACCCATACGCGGATCAAAGAGACCACCGATCTTCGGCTCACTTCCGTCGTAAGTTACCTGGGTCACAACTTCTACGACTGAGCGACGCTCTATTTCTTCAGGACTGAAAATCCCAAACTGAATTCCAACAATAGGTTCAATTTCGGAGTTTGGGCGTACTAAACCACCAGGCATTTATATCTACCTTCTTACTATCTTTCTAAGTGGGCGACATTTCCTCAATTTTTAATATCCTCCTCAACCATTTCCTTTACAAGCGCCAAAAAACTTGTTGATGATGACCAACCTAGTATTTTACGAGACTTTTCTGTATTTGCTAGCAGAGTTTGGACTTCCGCGGGGCGGAAAAATTCCGGATTTATTTGAACACGAAGGGTTGTACCATCATAACCCTTCTCATCAACACCAGTAGAAACCCATGTAAGATGATGCCCAGGAAACGCAACCTCATATGCGAGTTCCATGAACTCACGGACACTGTGATGCTCCCCCGTACCTAAGACAAAGTCATCGGGTATATCCTGCTGTAAAATACGCCACATACCATCCACATAGTCGCGCGCATGACCCCAATCACGCATAGCATCCAAATTACCAATTTCCAGGACTTCCTTGCGACCGTGATATAAGTCAGACATACCAAGAGTTATCTTACGTGTGACAAAATCCTCACCGCGTCTAGGGCTCTCGTGATTAAAGAGGATACCATTTACAGCAAATAAATTATAACTCTCACGATAGTTTCTGACAATCCAATATGCATACAGTTTTGCCACACTATAAGGAGATCTTGGGTAGAAGGGTGTGTTCTCACTCTGGGGAGACTCGGCAACCTTACCATAGAGTTCACTCGTGCTGGCTTGGTAGAAACGTATCTTTTGAAGTCCTTTTTGATTGCGCATCCACTCCATAATGTACAGCGGAGCAAGGGCATCTACTTGAGCCGTGTATTCTGGCATGGAGAAAGATTCGTGTACATGGCTCTGCGCCGCCAAATTATAAATTTCAAATCGATCATACTCATCTGGCTGCCATATAGATGTAAGAGTATTCCGTAGACTTGCTGAATCTGTCATATCACCCGTATGAATTGTAACGGTATTCAAAATATGTTGTATTCTTGTAAAATTCTTATGATTAGATGAGCGTCGTGAGAATCCATGGACTTTGTACCCCTTCTCGATTAGTTGCTCTGCTAGGTATGACCCATCTTGCCCCGTTATCCCTGTAATAAATGCAAGACGCTTTGTCATAATGTTTATCATTTTGACAATCGCTTTAGATTGTAGCTGTCTTGAAAATGCCAATGCGTTCATTTGAATTCTCGAATGAATCATAACACATCTTTACATTGACTTTTGACAAATCAAGATGCGACGCAAAACAATATATACTGCTCTCCAATAAATGTATCTCTGAGGCATTTTCCAAAAGAACCTTGTAATCAAGAAGTGGCTTATTCACAACTAAATTTGCTTTATAGTAATACTGATGATGAGATTCATAATGATTTTTATTTAAATCAAGAATGAGTACATCAGGTCTTTGTTTAAAAAGCGAATCCCAGATTGGCAATTTCTTATTTTGTGATTCCTGGTGTACGATAAAATACTTGAATGGGCGAACATCATTGTAGAGCGCAAGTGCAGTTTCCGTCGTCGGCACATAAAAATATGTAGTTCTGATTTCTCTAGGTATCTTGAGGTCATCGTAGAAACAGTGGGGAAATTCATAGATGCGTGGATTTGCACTATGGTAGCCGCAGGCAAAGACCTCCATTCCGAGATTGGATTCGATATTTGGTTTTACTGCTGCCTGGAAAGGCTGTAAAACATAATCATCCACGATTGAATAAATCTTGATTGTTGGATCATCATTATACATCTTTTCAACATTGCTTACATATTTTTCTTTACAGACAACGACAACTTCGTCGTAGAATGTTGCGAGATAACGGACAGCACCGCACATCCAGAACATATCACCGAGCCCGAGATGTCCATAGAAAAACGCCTTCTTCTTAGCATACCCCTTCTGCTCTCTGAACCTTGATGAGACCAAGTTATTGAGTTTTGCCTTGACGCGGAAACGGCGATCATTTTCCTTTAGAATTTCTCTGCAAATTTGCCCAGCCTTGATTTCACTGACTTCTTTTTCATGAAAACCTTCCTGTAGATTCCAGATTGTCAGATTAACCTCCTTTAAAATTTTGTAGTGCCAGGGGAAACGGTCAACGTACGTTTGTAGATTCTTGAGAAGCGTGTCTCTTTCTAGAGCGCAATCTGCCCTTCGTTCATCGTGAATTTTGTCGCATTTTATATCTAATATAGTCAGCTTATCAAGAGCTTCACCAACAGATACAGGTATAGTAACCGACATAGATATCTAAATAAATAGTTCTTTAATATACTAGATGGCACATTTTAGAGAAGTTGAAACAAATATATCGCGCGATTATGGCTTGGTTACTGGCGGAAGTTTTGTAAAATTTCATTCAGAAAAAGCAGAAATTGTTATTGCTGAAACAAAGATGTTTGGACCTATGCTTTTTATGGACGGTGTTCTACAACTTGCGACCTTTGACGAATATATTTATCATGAAATGCTCGTACATCCTGTAATGTCTACAATTAATTCACCAAAACGAATCTGTCTTCTTGGTGGAGCAGATGGCTGTGCACTACGCGAAGTGCTGCGCTACAGTTCTGTTGAACACGTCGATCTGGTCGACTGGGATACAAAACTTATTGAGTATTTGAAAGAGAATGGACAGATGTGGCATCAAGGATCTCTCCATGATCCTCGTGTCCATATTCATAATTTAAATGTAACGGATTTTGTATCAACTGTAAACTACGATGTGGTGATTGTAGATTTATTTGATCCTGAATATAAGGATTTTAATGAAAATGAATTTTGGTCATCTCTTCTTCCTATATTGAAGGTGTTTCGTAATAAGGGGGCGTCAATTGTAATTAATGGTGGCGGAATTCTTCCGTGGAAAATTGGAACATTCGAGAGACTTTATACAAGTGTTGCAACACTTTCACAAAAGATAATGATTCCTTATAAAGTTTTCGTTCCTTCTTTTACGGAAGAATGGGGGTTTATTCTTCTTGCTAATAAGATGCCCGCCACGATTGATCATTTGAATTTTCGTTATTGTTCACGCAACACATTTACAAAGGCGTGTATTTGGGAAAAACCCTACAGGGCATTTTTTAAAAATTGAGGCTGTTGTTGGCGTTGACTTAGGTAGAATGTCTATGTCTACTTACTATCGTCTTGAACTTCAGCTGACCGAGCAGGGTCTACAGTATTATAAGAATGAGCAGCGATCAAATGATAATGCTGGGTATGATCTATTTGTAGCAGTTCCTGGTGCGACGACTTATGCTAAGCCTGTTACGCTTCTTGATTTGGGGGCGCGGGCACGTATGGTACGCTGCGATGCGAATGGCGAGGAGGAGGTCCATTATTGGCTTGCGCCGCGGTCTTCCATCTGGAAGTCAGGTGTCACGATGGCTAATAGTATGGGGATCATTGATAGGACGTACCGCGGTATTCTCATGGGCTCTATTACTGCGATTAGCAGTGCGAATCCTGTTGCGATTGAGGCAGGTGTGCGTCTCTTCCAGATTCTCGCGCCTGATATGGGATGGATTAAGGAGGTAAAGATCGTTGAGAGCCTGCCCGCGACGACGCGTGGTGAGGGCGGGTTTGGGTCTACTGGTAAGTAGAGACTTCTGCGACCTTTGGTAAGTAGAGACTTCTGCGACCTTTGGTAAGTAGAAACTCTGTAATTAGTAGAGATGGCGCAAAAAACCAGAAAAAATGGACATCAACTTTTTAATGATAATCCACGCGGTCGTTCGCGCACGACAGGAATAGGGTACGGCAGCGCACTAAAAGCACGCAAATCACTTAAAAAGATTTACAAGAAGCCAAGAGCCTATCAAAAGCAAGTAGCAACCACAATGTATTACAGAGCAAAATATCATAAATATCAGACACCTGGTATGCGTAATGCGATGAAGGTTTATGGCGAATTTTTGAAAAATTGAATTTTCATTTGCCTTTTTTACTCGTACACACGACAAAATGTCTAGCACTATTCCTAACGAGTTTCTCTGCCCGATCAATCTCTCGATCATGAAGGATCCTGCGATTGCACCGGATGGACACACGTATGAGCGCACTGCCATCGCAGAGTGGCTTCAGCATAATAATGTCTCACCATTGACGCGTCAGCAAATGTCTGCAAGTCAGCTCCGCTCAAACCACGCACTGCGCCAGACAATCGAGCACTGGGTTGCCGCGCATCCTCTTGCTACAGCAACTATGGCACCAACCTTCAAGGATGTACCTCTTGAAGTAGTGGCAAAGAAGTACACGATCGGTGCACAGTCCTTTGTACACGTCGAGGTCGCTGCTACCGGTCCTGCCCAGCGTCAGCCCATCGTCTTTATCGCCATCGTTGATAATTCTGGCTCGATGGGTGAGGAGGCGTCTGGTGGCGACGGCGCTGAGTCTTTCGGATTCACCCGCCTTGATCTTGTAAAGCACACGATTAACACGATCGCTGCGATCCTCGGACCGCAGGATCAGATCGCAATCGTCAGCTTCAGCACCTCGGCACGTGTTGTTCTGGCGCCAACGCAGATTGACGACGCCGGTAAGTCAAAGGTCTCTGCCGCTGTAGCCACAATTCAGCCCGATAGCCAGACAAATATCTATGATGGTATTCGTCAGGCGGCTCTAATTGCGAACCAGCCCGAGCTAAGCGGGCGCAACATTGTGGCGGCGCTTCTCACGGATGGATTCCCCAACGTGAATCCGCCGCGTGGTATCTTGGCAACGCTGAAGGCAGCGGCACAGCAGCCAAAGTGGTCTCTCCACACGTTCGGTTTCGGTTACAAGCTTGATAGCAAGCTTCTAACTGAGCTTAGCGAATGGGGGGCGGGCATCTATGGATTCATTCCTGATTGCTCGATGGTCGGTACCGTCTTCATCAACTTCATTGCGAACATGCTGACGACTGCATCTCTCGGTACGACGCTCTATGTTGATGGGCGGCGTCTCTCCTTCACCGGTCCTATTCGGCACGGACAGAGCTGGAGTGAAATGATTCCGTGGAATGACAGCATGAAGCAGATCTCAGTTGATGGCACGACCTATGTAGATATTGAGCTTGCTACTCACAGCGACGACTTCGTCCTTGCATACCATACGTTCCTTGCTACGCTTAAGGAGATGATCGAGACAGGAGGTTCATCTAATCCTCTCTCCTCATTCAGGGACAAGTTCTTGAATACGACTAACGATAAGGTCAAGGGATTCCTCACTGATACTGACCCGAAGCTCAGTTCTGAGGGTCAGGTCTCCATGTCCACGAAGTATTGGTCAAAGTGGGGTGAGCACTATCTGCGTTCGTACTACAGGGCGCAACAGCTCAAGCAGTCGCTGAATTTCAAGGATGCGGGACTCCAGATCTATGGTGGTGATCTCTTCCACTCGATCCAGGATCAGGCGGACACTGCGTTCTGTACGCTGCCAGCCCCGAAGCCGTCTGCAGCGCCTGCGCCGGCGCAGAATTATTATGGTGGCTATGCATCTGCAGTAGCAGCACCAGCAACCATGGCGTCTTTCCACAATCCCAGTGGCGGCTGCTTCGCCGGCACTTGCCAGGTCAAGATGGCATCTGGTCGCTCCAAGGCAATCAAGGATGTAGAGCCTGGTGA
>Ga0114978_10003713_pt1 | contig 12460 bp, 19 predicted proteins | sample S_140212_EF_Meta_FD_87027 | JGI IMG/M metagenome (GOLD analysis project Ga0114978, IMG submission 87027) | Freshwater microbial communities from Lake Simoncouche, Canada to study carbon cycling - S_140212_EF_MetaG | ecosystem: Environmental > Aquatic > Freshwater > Lake | place: Lake...
AGTAGGCGCTCATCTTGGTGCTAAATACCCAGAAAAAGCAACACTAATCGTTGATAAATCAGTAGCTTTAGTTAAAGCAGTATGGGCTAAAGTATCTGGATTAGTGGCTAAAAAATAATGGCTTTCGAATTCGACTTTACTGAGCAAAAGCTAGCAGCAATTCTCACTCGCAACAAGAAAGTGCCTGAGTGGTATGAGGCTATGGCTGTGCAGTTACCTCAATTTGAAGTAACAACGGCACATCGCGTTGCCGCTTTTGTGGCTCAGTGTGCGCATGAATCCGCGGACTTTACAACTCTTCAAGAAAACCTAAACTATTCTGCTGACGCATTGAACAAACTATTTGGTAAGTACTTTGCTGCAGCCGGTAGAGACTCTGCTCCATATCACCGTAAACCTGAAATGATTGCTAATGTAATATATGCAAATCGTATGGGTAACGGAGATACTGCATCAGGTGAAGGTTACAAGTATAGAGGTAGAGGTCCAATTCAACTAACAGGTAAGGCAAACTATCAAGCATTTGCGACTGACTTCTTTGAAGATCCAGAAACAGTGATGAATGACCCTGACCTCGTGACTGATGACATACCTACAGCACTATATTCAGCATTATGGTTTTGGAATAAAAATAAACTAAACCGTGAGGCTGATTCAGGTGATATTAAGTTAATGACTAAGAAAATTAATGGAGGTTATATTGGTTTAGAAGATCGAATCAAGCACTATAACCATGCTATTGAAATTCTTACAACTTAATAATTTTACATTAATTAACTTTTGGGTTATAATAGTAAAATAGCAGCTGTATTAGGGAATGGTCCAAGCAGAAAATTCTATGATCCGTCCAAGGCTTATGCATACCGATTAGGGTGTAATATTCCTTGGACTGATGTAGATGCTACATTAATATCCGACGATAATATAGTTGTCTTATGGCATAAGAACCATGATCTAATTAAAGTACCTACGTATTTTAGTAGAAAAACATGGATGTTTACGGATGAACTTAAAACATTTAGACCATTTATTAAACAGTTTAAATTATTTGCAGGTGTATTTGATCGACACCCAAATGAATCAAGTGGTAATGCGGCAGCAAGAAAATTAATTGATCTTGGTTATAAAGAATTAGATATATATGGATGTGATGCATATTTTACAGCAACACATGGTTACAATTTAAAAAGTTATACTAGAGAATTTATTCCTGGTATAGATATGATAAACAATTCATATAAGTGGAAATTATTTTGGGATGAGTTAATTAAGAAACATCCTGAAGTAAAGTTTAATTTTATTAAGGAATAAACATGTTAAAAAATTATGCAAAAGAATTAATAACAATCGCTTCAGTATTTGGTTTAATTAGCTATACAATTTATGTTGTAGCAGCAGAACCAGTTAAAAAACCAACTGTAGTTAAAGTAGCTCCAGTTCCAGCTAAGAAAGAAGTAGCAAAACCTGTTGGTAAAGAAATTAAGAAACCAATAACTACTAAAGAAATTGTAGTTACACCGGATTCTAAGAAAGATCCTAATCGTAAAAAACCTAAATTAAAGGCTAAATACGCAGATAAGAAATAATTGAAGAACTTTATACATCATGAATTTCCTGAAGTAATACGTATAGATGGCGGTACCCACCGCTTATATCAAACACCTTCAGGTAATAAGTACCCTTCAGTTACATCTGTTGTTGGACATAAATCTAAAGACTCTTTAGAGGCATGGAAAAAACGAGTAGGTGAAGCTGAAGCAGCAAGAGTATCTAAAACTGCTACTGATCGTGGTACAAGGATCCATACATTATGTGAAGACTTTTTGTATGGTAAAGATCCAGTACCAGATATGTTTGACACAGATATGTGGAGAACATTAAGACCAGTTATAGATCGTATAGATAATATACATGCTTTAGAAAGCAAGTTATATTCAGATAGACTAGAAGTTGCGGGAACAGTGGATTGTATTGGTGAGTTTGACGGTGAACTTTCGGTTATAGATTTTAAAACATCTAAAAGACCGAAGAATATAAATAATATAGATAATTATTTTGTACAAGCGACCGCATATTCGGTTATGTTTCAGGAACTATTTGATATTCAGATCCCGAACGTAACTATAATAATAGGAGTAGACGATGAACAACCTCAAATTTTTCACCAGAAGCGTAAGGGCTTCATTAATCAATTAGTTGACTTACGTCAATCTTTTAAACAAATCCATTTACTGTAACTAGTAAAATACTAAGCGCATAAAAAGCTAAGTAATAATCGCAAGGAGAATATCCCCATGAAAAAGACTTTTGCCGCAATATTGGCTATGTGTTACCTGTGTTATTTTAACATAGCACAAACACAACAATTACATAAAGAAATAAAACCACCAAAGAAATTAACTAAGGTGGAAAAACAACAAGTAGAATGTCTAGCACAAAACGTTTATTACGAAGCTGGATATGAATCTACAAAGGGTCAAATCGCAGTAGCAATGGTAACACTTAATCGAGTTCATTCAGGGTTATTCCCGAAATCGATATGTGGTACAATGACTCAAAAGGTAGAGGACACATGTCAGTTTAGCTGGTATTGTGATGACTACAAAAGAGTTAAAGCAGCATCTTATAGGTATACTAAGAATGAGAAACAAGTGTTTGATCATTCAAGATCCGTGGCTTTATATACATATCTAAACTATAAGAATATTAAAGATGTTACTAATGGTGCATTATTTTTCCATACAAAAGCAGTAAAACCTGGATGGAATAATGTAAAAGTAACAACTGTTATCGGGAATCACATTTTTTATAGAAAGAGTTAATCATGGTTAAACTTGCAGGTGAAATGCCTAACATTTTAAGTGGGCTATTAAATAATGTCTACATTAATACAGTCGAAAGCACGTCTAGAATACACGAAGTATATTTAGACTCTGAAATCGAAGAACCATCAAAATATAGAGATCTTATATCTTTATTAATTAATGCTGGACCTAATGATAAGGTTCATCTATTCATTAATTCGAATGGTGGACACCTGGATACCGCAGGAGCTATTATCTCTGGTATCCTATCCTGCCAGGCCGAAGTTACAGCCTTCATCATGGGTGCGTGTCATTCAGCAGCTTCATTGATTACTATGTACTGCCACTCCATACACGTATACGACACTGCCTATATGATGATTCATACAGCCAGCTTTGGTTCATCAGGCAATACACCAACAGTCAAGGCTCATACCGACTTTACTATTAAGCAGTGCGAGAAGCTCATGTTGGATGCTTATGAAGGATTCTTAACTAAGGCTGAAATGGATAAAGTACTTAATGGTATTGAACTCTGGTTTAATGCTGATGAGATCAAACCAAGACTTAAGAAACGGTTTGAGGCTGTCGAACTACAGACTAAAAAAGAACAAGAAAAAAAGAACGAGATAACTGATAAGCCTAAGCCGGCTGTAAAGAAGGCTAAGATTAAGGTTAAAGTTGAAGACGGTGCAATTGAATAAGTGTTTACAATAATTGCAAAACGTGATATAATAGTCTTATATAATAAGAAAGGTATATATGAACGTTGCTCAACACATTAATCATTGTTACAAAACTAACAATAAACTAGAACTTATCCGAGTTAAAGATGCTTTAAACAAGGAGATCTTTGCTTTAGATAAGTTCTTTGAAGAATATCTTGACGTATTTGATGATCAGTTAAATGCTGTATCCGATCAGACTAAACCAGTATGGAAAGCTTATAATGATTACTATAAATCATATGAGAACATTAAACATAATATTAAGATGACTAATCATTATTTAGGTATGATTTAATGGAACAGGTCAAGATCTTTAAGAACACTAATGAATTTGCTCTGTATATTGAGAGTATAGTAGTAGACAAGCGTATATCTCATATGGATGCTGTATTGTTATATTGCCATGAAAATTTCATCGATCCTGAAGATATTAGTTCGATGATTAATAAGAATTTAAAACAAAAAATTGAACTCAATATGATTGAGCAAAATTACCTACCTAAAAAGGGAACTTTGGATATATGAAAGTACTAGACTTTATTAGAAGTAATGCTATTCGACATGATGTAATAAAATATGACGAATCTAGAGCAGCATTTGATTTAAATCCATCAAAGAACACGCGTATGGGTATTTACTTTATATTACATGGTAAAGACATTCTTAAGGTTGGCAAGGCTGACGGTAAAAAAGGTTTGGCTGGTAGAATTCAAGATTACCGATCAAGCGGTAAAGCTCGTCTTCATAGAGATAAAACAGCCATGCTTATACATGAAACTATGACATCTAAAAAATGGAAGGGTGAAACTTTAGAATTCTATATGTATACTTTACCTGAAGTAGAGATGAGTATCTATGATTATAAGATTAAATTATCTGGTGCTAGATCCCTTGAAGAGCAGTTGTCGAGACAGGCTGAAAAAGAAGGACATAGTTTAGCTTTATCGGCGCAGCACTAATGAATGGATTTAAAGCCTTTAGATATTACCTTGCTTTAAAGTTACATTTTAGTTCAGATAAGTTTAACGTATTTGAGAATAGTAACGTAAGAGGTTCCTATGAGACATTTAATGCAAGGAACGATAAACACCTATTTGATAGGTTAGCAAGGAAGTTCTCTACTGATAGAGAGCTTATTCAGTTTATGGTTGCCAATTTTATATATGGTAACCCTAATATGATTTATTCTGGTGAAGAAGCTGATAGCAACTATATCCAATGGAACAAGATTAAAGAGAGTATGACTAAGTCGTTTAGTGATGACTTGGGTACTTTACAATTAGAAGTAGAGAAGAACGGATATACTGCTAATGAGGTATTCAAAAGTGATTTTCCTATTCTTCTTAAGTTATATTTAGGTAAAAGAATAAACCCACAATCTATGGCCATACTATCTATATTAAACAGTAGCGTACAGGAGTGGACAAATAATCAAAATTTATGGATGTTATTTGAATCAGAACTAAGAATCATATATAAGATGAATGGATTCTTTAAGTTTGATAGAACTAAGATTAATAAATTATTTAACGAATTTATGTCAAACCTTGATCAGGTTTGTATAAATAAAAGTGAGTAGATTTTATACTCTATACTACGCAATATATTTTTATATAAGGAAAATACGATGGACATTAATACACTTCGCGCATCGCGCAATCAAGACTTTGGCAAAATCGCTTCAGCCTTCGACTCAGATAACAAACAATCCTATGAAGATAATCGATTCTGGAAACTAGAACGAGATAAAGCTGGTAATGCTACAGCGGTAATCCGTTTCTTACCAAGAGCCGAAGGAGATGAGTTACCTTGGGTTAAGATCTTCTCACATGGCTTTAAAGGCCCTACAGGAAGATGGTATATTGAAGACTCTTTAACATCTATTGGTAAAGACGATCCAGTATCAGAATTAAACTCTAAATTATGGAACTCAGGTTCAGAAGCTAATCAAACAATAGCTCGTAATCAAAAACGTAGATTACATTATGTATCTAATGTTTTGATTGTATCTGATCCAGCTCATCCAGAAAATAATGGTCAAGTTCGCTTATTTAAGTATGGTAAAAAGATCTTTGATAAGATTATGAACAAAGCAAGACCTACATTTGAAGATGAAAAACCAGTTAATGTGTTTGACTTATGGGAAGGTGCTAACTTTAAATTACGTTGCCGTACTTTAGATGGTTATCCTAACTATGATGAATCTACTTTCTCTGATCCAGCACCAGTTAAATCAACTGATGAAGAGATCTTAGCGGTAGTAAATGCACAACATAAGTTGGGTGAATTCTTAGATCCTAAGAACTTTAAAACTTATGAAGAACTCAAAGCTAAGTTAGATTCAGTACTTAGTGGTGATGGTCAAGTTCCTACGGCTGAACAGCTTACACAAGAGCCTTTAGCTACTATGCCTCCACCTGCATTTACATCAGCTCCATCTCCAACATATTCAGCGGCTGCCGCTCCAGCAGCAAAAGCTCCTGAAATTAATGATGAAGACGAAGATGTAATGGATTTCTTTAAGAAAATAGCAGACGAGGAATAAAAACAAAGGGAGCTTCGGCTCCCTTTTTTATTAGAATGATACGTTAGGTACCATTCCTTTATATCTATGTCGGTTTTCATACCATTCTGAAGATCTTGCAGGACGCTTAGCAACACTATTTTGAGTAACTTTATTAATGTTTGTAGGTGCATTAACAAGTGTCTTATCACCCTGTTTACTATATGCATCTTTCATTCCAGCATTTTCAGCTGAACTATTAGCTACTTTATCTGCATTATTAATTGCGGTCTTAATAGCTTTTATGTGTTCATCACCATCACTATTCTGTATCTTTTCATAATCCTTTTCACTTACCTCTTTTCCATTTACTGTATATTTTCCAGTAGTTGAATCATAACGCGCACTGTAGTTATCTTTTTCTTTATAAGACATTGTTTCACTAGATGATGATTTAGTAGATTTTGCAGAATCACCCAATGCTTCTAATTTAGTCTTATCTTTTTGTTTAGCAACTTGGGCTTGAGCAGCTTTATTAGCTTTATGTTCCTTCCACTTTTGATAACCTTTATATCCAAGATAACCTACAGCTCCGACCGCGGCGGCTCCTAGTATAAATGGTGCGGCTGCAGTTAATGCTGCTCCAGTTGCGGCTAGCATACCACCACCAGCGGCGGCAGCTCCTCCTGCTGCGGTTGCTGCTCCTCCTGCAGCGCTTGCTGCTCCACCTAAAGCACTTGCGCCTCTTAATAGTCCAGCGCCTTTGCCTAATAGACCTTTACCACCTTTCATTATAGATGAACCAGCACTTTTTAATCCTTTAGGTAATAAACCTTTCTTCTCTAAGAAACTAGCAGCTTTATCTTTCATTCTAGATAATACCCCACCTTTACTGTCTTCTTTATCTTCTGAATCTTTATCTTTTTTCTTATTATCTTTTTTAACAGAATCAGATCTAGTATTTGCTTCAATTTGCTTTAGTAGATCAGTTTGTTCATCCATTTGGCGTTGATTTTCAGCAGCATTTTCAGCATTAGGTTTTTCTTCAGTAGCTAATCTAGCGGCAGGACCAGCAAATGGGGATAAATCTTCTTTAACTACTTTTTTAGGAGTTACTTCTCGATCAATTTCAGCCTGTCTTACTTTTCTTACAGTTTCATTATCATGCTTCTCACCTCTCATACGAGGATCAAGTTTAATTACTTCATCTGCTGCAGTATTTCTTGCTTCTAACGCTTGTTTACCACCAACTGTACGAGTTATCTCATCTTCAGCAATACCAGCTGCGCGAGCTTTGTTTAATACTGCTTCTTTATCTTGTAAATTACCAGTAGCAGTCTGTGCTTTACCAGATTCTTTTTCATAGTATTCTTTAACTTTTTGTTCGCTAGCTTTTAAAGCCGCAGGACTTGTATCTCTTTTACCAGTAATAGGATCTTTTATTTGGAACTGATCTAAATTCTTCATCTGCGGATTAAGATTTTTCATTTCTTCAGCAGTTTGTTTTCTCTCTTCGCGTTTAGCAAGCGCATTAGCAATAAAACCTTTAGAGTCTTGTTTAACTAAACCAGTAGTCTCAGCAAGGCCTTTCATTGTAGTAAACTTATATCTTAATGAATTAGGATCAAAAGCATTACCTAATCGCTTTCCATCTTGATCTGTTCCACCTCTACCAAATATTTTATCTTTAAATCTTTGGCCAATAGTTCTATAATCTAATTTCTTAGAATCTACTAATTCTTGCGCTCTAGCTGTTGGAGTAACTGGACCTACGCCTTTTGTTAAACTTTTCTCAAATACACCAATTAGTTTTTCAACAACAGATGTTAGTTTCTCTTCTACTTTTATTAGACTATTATCAGATTCAAGTATTTTATTATTAGCATCTTCAGTCTTTTTATTTTGAGTTTCTATACGGGATTTAGCTTGATTATCAGCTATAACTTTTGATTTAGATTCAGTATTAGCAGACGTATTAGACTGAGCAGCTTTATTTGCCGCATTTTGCGCGCGAAGTTGCTCAATAAGTTGTTTCATGGCAGGAGAATTAGGAGATTTCTGAACCATCTCCATTACTTCTGTTTCTGTCATTCCAGCTACGCCGGAAGGTACTTTACTTTTTTTAGCCATTTTGTTTTAGTCTTTGCTTTTCTTCTTCTAAATGTTGAACCAACATGGTAACATATATGTCTTTCTCAAATGGTATTAATGTTTCAATCTCAGTCAAAGAATACTTATGATACTGCATCAGAGAGAAATTCATTTTATAATAATTATAAAGGCTCTCATGACTGAGATTAATTAAAAAAAACTTTCGATTCCCTCTAAAACTTTATCATGATGCTTGCCGCAAACTGGACAGTCGTATTTAACTGGCTGACTCATTTTAGGCATAGTATCAAAAAAGCTTTCAATTTTTGAAAATTGTTCTTGAGTTAAATTATTAAGAAACTCTAGAACTTCTTCTTTGGTTTGTTCTTTGGTATTATATACTTCATCTCCATCATAAATAAACTCTATACATTCTATAACTAGTTTAAATACAGAATCTACATCTCCAGCATTAGCTTTTTCTAATTCACCAATAGCATCTAAACTAGGATACTTCATAACAATGCCGATACTATTAGTTAACTGAATCTTATTAGTATGATCTGGATTAAATTTTACGGCAAACTTAGTAATATCCATACTTACTTTAGTTCTTGCTTTTTCATCAGTACAGTCGTCGCATAGGAACACTAAGTCCACTATTTCGCCAACTGATTTAGATCTGATTTGAGTAAACAAATATTCATAATCAAATATAGCTAAAGTATTAGCATCGATACCTTGAATACAATCCTCAATAATCGATTTTAATGTATTAACCATTACTTTTGGATCCTCAGATTGTTGAGCGATCAGTAATGCTTTTTCTTCCTTAACCAAAAATGGTCTAAACTTAACTTCTTTACCAGTTGACGGTATAACCACGTTATAAAGTGGTAACTGCATTTTAGGCAAACTCATACTATTCTCCTTTATTCATATTCTTAATTAAATTACCCAATTCACTTGTAGATCCCACAAAGATTGCGTTATTATTTGTTACTTGTTTACCTGGTGCTGACTGTCCTTCTGACTGCCTTGGTGCATCCAACTTCTGCTTACGCTCACTTAATGCAAGTAACTGTTCGTTGGTGTCAGCCAACTGTTTCATTAAGTTGCCTACAACTTCAAAGGCTCTAGGATGCTCTGACTGTTTGGCTATCTCTAGCGCATGGTACAGTGCATCCTGTCCTTGATTCAATAGTTTATGTAGATTATTACGAGCTGAATCATAGTCGTAATTAGCATTATCTTCTATTTTATTAGAAGAAGGAACAATCTCTTGTCCTACACTTGCTACTTCACCTTGTTTAAGAGGTTCTACATCAAATATCTTTGATAAATTGTCATCAGATTTCATAATATTACCTTTATGTTACACGATTTTACGTGTTGGTGTTGCTCTAGCTGCAGAAGCAACTGGTGTTTCTGGTTCACTGTAATCCTCTACACTTGGTGGTGCTGGAGGAGTCGGAGCTGATGGTGCTGGCTCTGATCTAGACATTCTAGATGGCATTGGCATCATTGGCGGCGGAACGGCCGCCTCAGACTTTTTTGAAGCTGAGTATGCGTTAGCACCAAAGAAAGCTGCAACTAAAGCTGAGATAGCAACAAAGTACGTAGGAGCAATATTTCCTATAATTGTAGCTGCATCGTCTACATCTAACCATGAAGCGATAACGATTGTTACTGGATATAGTAACATACCCCATAGAGCGAACCATGTCATCTTACGCATAGCATCACGCTGAGCATCTTGATCTTCAAGCTCTCTGCGTTTAAATTCTAGATACATTGATAGTTCTTGACTACTTACATAACCATCACCGTTTGTATCTGCTTCTGCTAATTGCCGGTAAGCATTATCACTTACGCCTCTTTTAATTTCTGCCATCTTTCTCTCCTGTTAAATTTTAGTAGTAAGTATACTTGGAATCACATTATTTGGATTAACTATCTCAGTTGTCACGTCTTGCTGAGAATTATTGCTAGTATCATACCACTTATAATTCATCGATACACTGTATTTCATCACATCTTTTGAACTATAATCTAGTGTTACAGGTTGAAGAATCTTTGGGTATGCTTCATGTAAAGTTACGGTATGAACCGCAGTTTCATTTTCATTTATAGGATGCACTAAAATTTCTATGTCAGTAACATAACTGCTATAATAGTTAAATGACCTTGAAGTTGGGTTTCTTATTAATTGGAACCATTCCTCAAATAAATTCTTAACTCCTAAGTTTGTATCAACATAGAAGGTAAATGTTACATTATCATATATTGCCTCGTATGGCATCTCTCTAATTTCACCCCAAATTCTTTGTTGAGCAGTAGCCATAGTAACACCAGGCATCGTTACCGAATCACATAGGATAAGAGCCTTTCTTGGTTCTCCACCTCTAGCGGACGGAAACGGTATATTAACAGAAAATCTGTTAGATCTAGCCAGACCACCGGTCTTTATCGTTGCTATAAATTCGTTTAACGTTGACATATTATCCTATTGAATCTTCCCAGACTTTAGCTTTACTTGCGCCTACAAACTGTTCTACAGGTAGAAGCATAGCGGTTGCCCAGTCAGGAGCATCAATCTTTCTAAATGTTGACCTAACATGATTTGTTAGATAGTGTTTAATACATGGTTCAGCCCACTTAAACTTAGATACTCCGTTTATAGTTGCCCACGAATATCTAATCCTTGTATTCTCATTTAATTTAGTGTCTGAAGCAAATGTCATTAGCCTATCAAGCAACTGAACCCGAGCCTGATACGGTAGATAATGCATATTTAATCCCATAAATCCACCTGGTACCTTCTTAAAAGGAAATACCATAGGAAACACATCATAGTATGGCAAGTCAGCTTTACCTTTTGGATCATACAGAAACATATATAAACTTCCTGGTACAATCGTACTTTTTACATGAGCTGACTGGCTTTTTAAAACCTTATTTGGTGTGATACTTTTAGCACCTAACAAGCGTGCCTGTTGTTGAAACCAAGTGTTTGACTGCTTAGCAGCTGACTTAAGGTCATATTGATTCTGTTTAAAAATATCGTAAAAAGATGCCATTTAATTATTTATATGCCTAATTCGCGTTCTGTTATAATTACAAACTCATAGCCACGGTCTTTACAGTATTCTGTTGCTGCTTTCCACTTAGCTTGGTTCTTAATGAATGTAACTGATTCAGTTAGGAATCGTTTAGTTTGTCTGCCTGGGTACTCGGGAGGTATAGTTTGCTTCATTGGTTTAACTTCAACTAGATAGGTTCTTAATGTATTATCTCTAGTCTTAACTTTGATCTTAAAGTCAACAAAATATCTATGGATTCTATTGTCGGTTGGGCATCGATAAGGGATAACCGTCTCTTCAGATAACCACTTAACTACCGATGGATTCTTATCGCACCAAGAGGCGAAGCGTGTTTCCCAACTGGATCTCATTATGATATTAGTTGGATCACCTTCGTACTTTTCTGGAAAAACTGGTTTGTACTTTCTTTTATGAAACATTACACGGATATTTATAAATAATAATAAACGTATAGGAATCAACAATGGCAACAAATTTTAACGGTTATGCGCAAGGTGGAGCTAATCCATTTAATGCCGGTGCAATAAATCCTGGACCACCAGGACCTTCTGCCCCAACTGATAAAAAACCATCTGGTTTAGCATACCAAGCTAGAGGTGCAGGTACTAATTTTGCATCAGATAAGTATACGGTTGGCAGTCTTCAGTATCCATCAGATTTAATGGCTGCTAATAATATCTATGGTGGTAACTATGCAATATTCTATATTAATGTTCAAGCCGATTCAAAATTACTTAAAGATACGGCATATGCTACAGTGAGTGATCCTTCAGCCATTCCTCCTAGACAACGTGGAGATGCAGTTGCTTTAAATACGAGTGCCGCTGGAGCAGTTGTAGGTAATGCAGTTTTTGGTGGTGCATTTGGTAGTTTAGCAAAAGCAATTGGTATTGAAGGTGCTGGAGCCGGTCCTGGTGCAGGTTTAGGTTTAGCTGCTGGAGCTGCAGTTGCAACACAAGCTGCAGGATTTAGCCGTGCTACTAAACGATTAAAACAAGTAATAGCACTTTATATGCCAGAAGATTTAAACATTAAATATAGTATGGACTGGACAGAAGAAGAAACGGCCATGGCCTCAGCTATGTATGCTGGTGCCGACAATATTGCTAGTATATTTGATTCAGGCAGAAAGAGTTCTATTGGTCAAGCTGCTTTGACAGCAGCTACTACTGCTGCACTTAAAACACCAGGACTTGGAGATTATACATCAGCACAAACTGGTCTTGCCAC
>Ga0114978_10003716_pt1 | contig 12449 bp, 24 predicted proteins | sample S_140212_EF_Meta_FD_87027 | JGI IMG/M metagenome (GOLD analysis project Ga0114978, IMG submission 87027) | Freshwater microbial communities from Lake Simoncouche, Canada to study carbon cycling - S_140212_EF_MetaG | ecosystem: Environmental > Aquatic > Freshwater > Lake | place: Lake...
AAGATTGAATCAATTATCCCAACAAAAAACGGACATCATTTAATCACCAAAAAATTTGATGTTATGAAATTCAAGGAGAAATATCCCGATATTGACATTGCTAAAAAAAATCCCACTCTCTTATATTACCCAAACTCATTAAATTAAATTAAACATATGACAACATTAATAATTTTAGGAACAATAGTAGTAACTATTTTAGTAATAATACTATTAAGTTTTATAATAACACATAATCACAGGAAATCTGAATTCAAGGATTGGAAAATTGGAGACCAACTTATTCTTAAATCAACTAGCTCAGAATATAGAGAAATTGAAAAGCTAGGTCAAACATTATGTAAGGTTGTTGGTTGGAATGCCGATAATCTTTATTTATCAATTGGCGATACCGTTCATAAACGTAGTTGGGATTGTTTTGAGTCAAATAAGTCAGCTATTTGGAGACGTAATTATAATGAATGTAAAACCGCAATGGGCGTTGACCCAGGATTTTCACCTGAGATTGGTGAATCCGTAACATCATCTGGTAAAAAAATTCACGGAAAACCTATTGAACTACTAAGTGAGGTTGAGTGTTCGGTTTTTCTTAAAATGGCAATTGAGGAGGAGGATTATGATAGTGCAGAACTTCTTAGAAAAAGAATAGAAAGTTTTAGATAAAATATATGAAAATAATAATCATTATAATTACCGTCTTAATGACATCTTGTATGAATAACCAAAAAGTTATTGACATACCAACACAATATTTAATTGATTCAATATCGTATCATCCACCAAGTTTGGATAATACATTACAGGTTTCACCTTATTGGAAAATACATCTTAATGGGACTGATGTTTGGATTAAATCCAACATAGGTTATAACTATAAAAAAGGTGATACAATTACGGTAATTGTTCGTCAAATGGTTAAATGATTTTAACCTAACTCTGCAATTAAAACTTTAGGATTTACTCCCATTGCAGCTGCGGTACATAATCTTGTATTACCAGCAACCAAATGGTATCTGTCACCAAACTTTAATATAAGTGGTGGATTGTATTTGTTATTTAAAATTGCGTTCTTTAATTTTAATGGAGAGGTTTTATTATATTGTTTAGCAAGAGCAATGACCTTGTTAATTTCCCCCTTATGAATTTGATTAGATTCGGTATTCTCAAGTTTAGACCATATGTCATTAGTTAGAATAGTTTCACTTGAACGATTAAACAGATTTACAACATCCTTAACCGATGTTTCAATATTCTCATCTCTATTTAAATCTTGAACAGCTCTTTCAACTTCATCTATTTCATCGTTAATATTTTTATTTCTATCGTTAAAAAAACTATCAACTTCGTCAAGTAACTCATGAAATTCTTGGAAAGTTGCAAACTTAACATAGTTCTGTAAATCTTTTAAGTTATTAAAATCTAAATAATCAATTAATTCAGGATAATGTTTTACCTTATTAAAAAATTCTTCCACCATATTTGAACTATCAGATATCTCAGATATTAATTCTTTGATTCTATTTAATTCCTCGTTTAAGGTCATTTGTGATGCAGGCTTATTTATTTTCATCGTAAAGTATTTTTGAATATTTTGGAAATTCCTTTTCAAATTTCTTAACAAAAATCCCAGATAAAACATTTGCCATATTTTCTTCAGGACCTCCGATATCTTGTATTTTTTCATCATCTTTAAGACCCATTTTCTGATGTTGATACTCGTGTACCCATTCATGCCCTATAGTTCGTATAACGTCAATTAATAACCTTCCAGTGGTTAATATAAATATCTCATTGTTGGGCATCCTAACACCTGTGGTCATTGGAACATCTCTCTTGGAAAGGAAGTTAAGATAAACATCATCACGAAGCGAAAGTTGTGTTTGTAAAAACTTAACAAACTCCTTGACGGCGCTAACGCTATCAGGAGTTAAAGTTTTAGTAATACCTTTGAAATGTGTTTTCATTATTGATAAATATACCAATATGATACTATTGTAAAAATAAAGGGTTAAAGAAAAAAGTTCAAATAAAAAGTAGTGAAGGAATTTTAAAAAAATTGATTTTTAAAAGGTGACCATTTGATTTTTAAGTGTTGAGTGCCTATCAAAATCGTGTATCGTTGGTTTCTGACCATAGTAAGATAACAAAAGTTATCGGATACTTAATATAATCCCTTTCTTCTTTTAACCCAATGTCGTTAAATAATGGTTGTTGCGTTGTGAGCATCCAACTCATCTTGAAGTTTTTCAATTTGAAGTTCCATATCGTGAATCAACACATCTTTAGTTATGATGTTAATTTCAACGGTATTAATAATAGGAGTTTCTGAACGTAATCCATATCTGTCAGTCCTTCTACCTTCGGAACAATCCAAGTTTTTTAATTTTATGATTCTTGTTTTTAATTCAGACATCATAAAGATTTTATTATAAACTTCGGAATTCGCTTTATGAATTTTTGTTTTTAATTCAACCAATTCATTACTCATTGCAATTGCTTTATTCAAAGCCTCAAATGCTGAATATGGTCTTACATTACCTTCTTCAACTGAATTGTAACGATTAGCTTTTTCAAATTCTTCATTCATTTTTGAAGCCAATTTGTTTTTGTACTTAAGTGCTTGTTTAATGTTCATAATCTTTCTTTTTATAATAATAGTAATTTATTTTGTATTTGTCAAACTTATAACTCAACTCCGTCCCTAAATTCTTGTATTTTTTTAATTTTAAAAATTGTACCATCAGAACCGTCTAATTCTAAAACAATATTCTTAGTTGTTACAATGTGTGGTCTTAAATACTCAACACAATTTTTTGTATCAATCACACGGGTCTCACCGTATGACTTAACTTCTCCCTTATTTACACTACCATTTTTTGTAAAATGTATGTATTTATCTCCTGACTTAAACATATTTTAATTATATTCTTCCCACTCTGTTAATATGAATTCTAACGTAACCGCTCTAATATTTTTATATCTATCTCTGTAAACCTTCGCACATAATCCACCACTTGATGATGAATAGAATGGTGATGGATTACGTTTTACATCTGTTTTAAGTTGTTCAATTGCCATCTCAATCCTATCTAAGGCGGACTTCTTAAGTTTTTCAATAGTAGGAACCTCTGGGTCATAAAGACCCCAACCCCAATTAAGATGTTTCATAACACGATGACACCTATTGAAGTTAAAATTTTCAATAACATCGTCAACTAACTTTTGTTCTTTACTGTGTAGTCTCATGACCAATTTTCTTTAAAATGTATCTATGACCTGAATCAGAGTTTACTTCAAAACGATTTCTCATTTCTTCTGCCTCATCAATAGTATCAAATTCCATAACTTCACTTTCGCCATTTAAAAGGATAACAGGAAGTTCCTTATCCCTCATTTGTTCTTTAACTAATTTTATAATAATGTAACTCATAATTCAATTATAATAAAAAATCCCCAACAATCAAAGTCGGGGATTCTTTTTTTTAAATTTTCAAGGTTTAAGGTTATTTTTTAACTTTCAAGTGTCGGCCAAATATTTATTTTATATGAAGAAATGTAATAGATGTAATCTTGAAAAACAACCGTTTGATTTTAATAAAAACTTATCAGCAAAAGATGGGTTAAGACATTATTGTCGTGAATGTCAAAAACAAATGGCATTGAATTATTTTGAAAAAAAAGGTGACGAATTAAAGGCGAAAAAGAAACTTTGGAAACTCAATAATCAAGATAAAGTTAAAGAATCTGCCAAAAAAACTTATATCAAATACGCCAAAATTGAAAGTAAAAAATCCGCAGAACAATATAGAAATGACCCGATTTATAGATTAAAACAACTATTAAGAAAAAGATTAAGAGATATATTACGTAGTAAACAAATAGATAAAAAAGTTCATACCCTTGATATTCTTGGTTGTTCACCATTGTATTTAAAAGAACATTTGGAGTGTCAATTCAAAGAGGGGATGTCTTGGGATAATCAAGGTAAGTGGCACATTGACCATATTATACCATTGTCTTCAGGTAATACTGAAGAAGAAATTATTAAACTGTGTCATTACACTAACTTACAACCTTTATGGGCAATTGATAATATGAAAAAAGGGAGTAAACTCCCTATTTAAAACATTGAGTTAACCATTTTTTCAGTCATCCCATTCCATTTTTTGATTTGGTTCTTTGGGATGGTTATCTCCATCTCACCTATTTCTTCAACTCTCTTTAAGTAATCCTCACGGAAACGAGTGACTTCAGATTTATCCTTGAGATATTCTATTTTCATATGTTTCGCACAGGTTTTACCAACATTTGATAACATTGAATACTCATCCGTTAAATCTCTCATGCAACAAAGACAAACCTTACCACGTTTAATAGTCATTTTACCAGCAAAAGTAACTGATTTTGGATTAACAGATAACAAACGAGTAATATCAATTAAAGTCGGGTTGAATTCTAATCCATAGGTTTCTTTTAATTGCTGTCCAATTTTACGTCCAATAATTAAAGTTTCACCTGGAGTACTCCAATTCATTTGGATTGTTCTTTCGTTAGATTCTTTCTCAAGAATTCTAACAACTGCGGCGTCTTGGTTAGGGGTTAACTTACCATACTTAGTAATAGTGTCTTTCATTTTTGCAATAAAAGTGTTAGTTCCTGTGTAATTTTGAACTTTTTCAATTGTAGTTGTCATATCTTTATCTTTTTGAGAATTCAAAGATACGCATTAATTCCGAACTGCCAAACTTTTTTTAATATTCCACCCAATTTTTTTTATAATCCTTATTTGTTGAACAAAACCGAGCATATTCGTTGATTTGTGGAGACCCCGTATTATAGTAACCACAAATTATTCCCCAATCATCATATTGTTTATGTAGTTTATTCAAAAGTTTCATAGATATTTGAACATTCAAATCAATGTTATGTAATAATTCTTTTTGGGTAATCGTCTTACCTGTGATGTAATTAGCGGTTGATGGCATTATTTGCATTGGACCTTTGGCGCCAGCGTATGATGTCAATTTTCCGTGATAATCCCAATCAAATGGCCCTTGATATCTTGTTTCAAGGAAGGCAATATTATAAGCAATATGTTTGGGTATTTTATATTGTCTTGAATATTTTTCAATTGATGTATAAACTTGCAAACTGAATGGTGAGTTGGCCTTACCACCTATATCTTCAAGTTTATACCCATCACTGGCATTAGTTTTAGTTACCAAACTCATAGCTCCGAATATTATTCCCAAGAGTCCAATCACACAAAAATATCTAATACCGTTCTGTAACATTAGTTTGTAATTGTTGGTTTAGTGCTTGATGCTTGTCCCCAAATGTTTTTGGCGTACAGGTTAAAAATCATATATCCAATAGAATCTTGGTATACAATATAAGAACCATCCGATTTTTTAATAATCAAAAGGTTATTGTTTTCATCAATTGCAAGTTTTATTTGTTGTTTCTTAACAGACACGACTTGAGTTTGTTTAATGTAACTAGTTTTGATAAAGTCGTAATAGTATCCTATTGATGCTCCACCGATAAAACTAATAGAGATTAGAGTGTAAAACGAAATGTGTTTCAACGCCTTCTTAATTTTTTCTTTTATGTTTTCCATACCTATAAATATAAAAAAAACCCCTCGGTTTATCAAGGGGTTTTCTTTGTTAGTTATTTTCGTTTTTGACGAACGCTTTGTCCGCCCAAGTTTTGGCTCCCATTCTGTCCCAAATATTCATATCACACATATCGGGGAATGATTCTCTCATTGTTCCAACGGTTAATGATTCTAAGAACATTTTATCAATTGAATGCCATTTTCCACCTTTGGTTGTATAAACATTATACCAAGCAACATTTCCGTTTTCGTAAGTATGTTTAACTTGAATGTTAACCAAAGAATTTTTTTTGTATCCACGGATTACTTCAGATGCTGTTCCTTTTGTGTCGTGGATACTAATAAATCCTGCTCTACATTTTCCTGCGATACGGAATTCATATTCTTTACTACTATCTTTCAAATGGTTAGAAACCATTATAGATGTTCTTTTACCTTTAATGGTAGTGTCAAATGAGCCGTAAAATACGTCTCCTGATAAAGTTCCTTCAGTTAATTTGATGATGGTGGTTGTGTTGGTAGTTGTCATAATATATCGTTTTTGTGAGTACAAATATACTAGTTAATTCCGAACTGCCAAACTTTTTTTATTTTTTTTCACATTTTTTTTCATCAACACAGGTTTGACCGAATCCTTCAATGTAATTTAATCTAGAATCTATATGGGTTGTTTCAAGATATGGGCTATCTTTGCCACATATGACACACTTATCATACTTCTCACTATCAATACGACCCAACGAGGTTATAACACCATTCTCATTGATATTCAATAAAACTTTATCATCGTCAAATTTAATACCATCCAAGTCTCTCCTTACTTGCCAATATTTATTCCTAATCATTTCACCCAATACATAGTTATTTGATGTGTTTAGGATTTCCTCATCAGTAATTGTGATTTTAATTGCCATACCCTTAAATATTAATTATGTAATAATAGTAGTGTTATTTTTTATAAAACAAATCTATTTATAGATAAAATGGCAAATGCAATAAAATATAGTTTAAGTGCTCAAACATTAGCACTAAACAAAGGTAATATGTGGATTGGTGTTCGTGATGTCAGTAAATATCCAACATCCTCAACCGATTATTGGAATGGAATAATTCCTCCATCAAGCGGTTATACAGTATACCTTGGTAGGGCAAGTCAAGGTCCAATCATATATACTGTTACAGGTGATACCCAATTAATAAATTTAACGAATACCATTGGTTCCCAAAGTTTTACAACAGTCGCACAATCTTTAAATTGGTATACCACTCAGCCAGATAAGATGGTTGTTAATATTGATTATCCTCCAATTGTAACCAGTGGATTAGTTACGTGTTGGGATTCAGGATTTATTCCATCTTATCCACGTTCAGGTAGTATAATTTATGATATATCAGGAAATGGAAATCACGGAACTTTAGTTAATGGAGTTGTTTATAGCACAACCAATGGAGGAGTATTATCATTTGATGGTGCAGATGACTGGCTTTATAGTACTACACCAGATTTAAGTGTCACAAATTATACGGTAATGGGAGCTTCTCGTTATACGGACTCTCTTGACCCAGAGTTTACAAATCATCAAAGAATGATTACTAGCCCATACAATATTGCTCCTTATACAAATTGGTTAATGGGTAATTGGGCAGCTACTACTACAAATTACTTCGCTGCAGGTTGGGTATCAGCTGTCGGAAGTGGACCTGATGATAAAAATTGGAGAATATATTCAACTACTGGAAATATTGTAGGAGATAGTTATGCTTTATATGTTAATAATTCATTAAGTGCTGGTCCTAATAATGGGGGTTCTTCTGGACCTGGTGGATTCGCTGTTGGCGGTTATGATGTTGGAGGGGAATCTAGTACTGGTGAATTTAGTTTTTTATTAGCATATAATAGAATTCTTTCAGCGGCCGAAATGACTCAAAATTATAATGCATATGCCTCAAGATTTGGACTATAACTAATATTTATTAATATGTCAGACCCATATTTAAATAGAGAATTTATGATATTCAGCGTTTTAGAGCTGAACAAAATTAACTTTAATGAAGTTTTAGAAACTTCAATAGATACCGTTAGAAAATCGGTTGATGAACTGAAAACATTTGTTAAGTGGAAAGGTAATACTCCACCATCTGTTCAAACCTTAACAACAAGTGAAGGACCATACACTTATAATGAAATGCTAACAATTTTAGCAACACCAGAGTGGACCGACCCAAATCCACCAATGTAATTTAAAAATTAAATGCCAAACACAATAAAATATAGTACATCCGCACAAACATTAGCACTTCACAAAGGTAACTTTTGGATTGGGACTGGTGATGTTGGAAAAGGAGATACCGCAACAACTGATTATTGGAATGGAATATCTCCTCCATTAAGTGGATATACAATATACCTTAACAAAGCAAGTCAAGGTCCAAGTATATATGTTCCAACAACTAATGCAAGTTTAATAGAATTAACAAACCGTATTGGTTCCCAAAGTTTTACAACCGTTGCTCAGTGTTTAAATTGGTATAGAACTGAAAATGATAAAATGGTTTTTAATATTGATTATCCTGCAATTCCAACAAGTGGTATTACATTTATATCAGATGTAGGAACTACTCTTTCTTATCCGTTGAATTCCAACCTTGCTTATACTTTTGACCCAACAACTAATAGCGGATATACTTCATATGATGGTGGAGCCGCCTACGTTTCTGAATATGGGGGAGGTTTTCAACTTGATGGAATAGACGATGCCGCATTTTGTACTGCAACAATATCAGGATTTGGATTATTTCTTACCGCAGCATTTACTTGGGTAGTAATTTGTAGAGGTAATAATTCTTCAAATACTTGGTCTAACACTTCAATATCAAATAATAGATACCCTGACGGTGCTGGATTTGCTTTTTCAAATACAACTGGAACCCGTCCTGTTGTATTTTATGTGGGAAGTACAACAAACGCTTTTGCGGTCAATATAGGTACTATAACACCAGCAAATGTAAATATACCTCATATGTACGTTGTATCAAGTAATGGTACTAACTCACATAAAGGATATGTAGATAATGGGTCACCTGTAACTAGTACAACTAGTATTAGTAGAGCCGCAGTTCAGCATGAAGTTTTTGTTGGTGTAAATGGATACATCCCTGGTTCGCAAATGAAAATGGTATCATATGTTAACATAATGTATAATAGACAATTAAGTGATGCAGAGGTTCTTCAATTATATTCAGCATACCAAGGTAGATTTGGATTCTAAAAAAATATAAATAAAATGGATTACACAGACAGAAATTATATGATATTCAACATATCAGAAATAAATAAAATTAACTTTGATGAGGTGTTAGAATCATCCACCCAATGGTTAAGAAAGTCAGTTGATAGTACTAAAACACTTGTTAAATGGGATGGAAATATAATACCAAATTGTGTTCAAACTTTAACCACAAGTGAAGGTCCTTACAATTACGATGAAATAACGAATATTTTAATCACACCAGAGTGGACTGATTATAATACAAAACCTTAATATGGACATAACAAATTTAATATATAAAACAAATAATAATTCAAATAAGTCAACCTTTACATTGACTAAACGTTATCCGTGGTCAAATAGAACAACTAAAATAAAATTTGATTTGATATTATTATCCGCCAAAATGCTTACCGATGATAATGGTACTGAAGTTTCAATTCAATCCACGATTAAAAATGTTTCAGTTGATGGTGAGTTTGATTGGGCAGAATTTGAATTTGTTTTTGAAACTTATGATATACAAGAAGAGGTAAAAGAGTTACTTTTGGAAAAATATAAACTAAATTATTTCGGAGTGTCTGATATAGATGATATTCACCTAAGATACAAATATGAACAATAGATTACAAAAATTAGCAATAAAAATGGAAGGATTATTCCCTGATACGGTAATAACTCCTCAGGATTGTTACGACAAATTCAGACTAATATACACACAACAAAAAGATTATTTTAACTATTTTGAACCAATAGATATTATAGTGTTAATGTTTTATATTTTTTCATATAAAAAAACAGGTGATTTTAAAATCGCAGATAACCTAATAAGTAGGTTATCATTTGCATCATTATTTAATACTCAAGGAAATGAATATCAAATAACTTGCGAACATTGTGATGGTGATGGTGAAAGTAAGTGTGAAGAATGTTTTGGAGATGGTGAAATAAGATGTAGCGAGTGTGATGGTAATGAATATGAAAGATGTTCTGAATGTAATGGGAAAGGAACCATTAAAGATTCCGAAGGAGATGAAGAAGACTGTACTGAATGTGATGGTGAAGGTAAAATATATTGTAGCAATTGTGATGGAAATGGTACAGAAACATGCAATTACTGTGGTGGTGACGCTACAGTAAATTGTGATGAATGTGATGGAACTGGTGACATTGATAGTGGAGAGTTAGAATATGAATATTATGTAATTTGTACTTGGGACAACTCCATTAGAGACGCTTGTGAATTAAATGCTGGTACAATGAATCCCGCAATGTCAGAATACGATTTTGATAGATTGAGAGATTATTATATTAAATTAGGATATCAAGAAGACCATATAGAATTTCGTACAAGAGTACAACTTAATGAAGTATATTGTACCAACTTTGAAGGCAATACTTTTGACCTACATAAAAGTCACGGAGACAATTATCAGATTTGGATGAACGATGATAATATGGATAAATATAGCCTTTAATAATATGACAAATTTAAAAACATTCCTTAAAACCCTTGAAAAAATAGGTTATCCAAGTACATCTACTTATGCTACCACCGTAGCAAAAATGGTTAATTATCCACTTGGAGCTCATTTTCTTAAAGATTTATTAGATGAAGTTGGAAGCGATAAAACATTTGAATTTGTTGAAAACACATTTTCAAAACTTGGAGCAATGTCATCCCCTGGACTTAAAATAGATTTAAGTAATACGGTTGGTGAGACAGGGTCTTATATGTATTTAATCATTCACAGATTTAATCTCGCTCACAGAGAAGACGATACCCTTGAAGTTTGGGTTAACTATAGTTTTGGTAAACATCAATTAATTCACGATGGTGAAATTGAAACTTTAGATGACATATACAAAGACGTGGGTCTTGGTGAGATGGGAGAATGGGATGATTTATTTAATTCTATTACAGAAGAATGTATTGATTATCTTTTTCTTACAACAGGATTTATAACTCACTTTGATTACCAAATATAAAAAAAGAGAGACCGAAGTCTCTCTCTTAAGGGCTGACCAAAATTCAGTCAACTTCCACCACCATATTTTACAAAATATGGAAAATATTATTCAACACTTACGTCTTTTCTTTTGATAACGGAATTAACAAGTTCCACAACATCATCCGCGCTCATATAAGCTATCACATCATCAGTAGCTTTGGAATAAAAAAACTTTGTCATAAATCTACCAGTTTCTTTATCAAAAATGGCAACTTCAAAAGTATCTTTAAAATCCCCGTAAAGCCCACTACCACCACCAACAATTGAAAATTCAACCTTATCGTTACCAAAACAACTCCGTCTTGCCTCAGTTGTTCCCCTCATAGCCGAATTCATAGGATGTGGTTTAGACCACTTAATTATATCTTTAATTGTTATCATTTTGTTTCTAATGCCTCCATTTTAGATTTGGCAACCAAATGCTCTGCCAAGGTATAAGCATCCACGTTAGTCGTGATAATTGAATTGGTTAAGTGTTTGTAAGGGATATGAACAAAGAACTCAACACCGTTGAAGAAAGTTAAATCGTTTTTTAACTCAATACAACCTTGGACCATCTTCAAAAATAATTTGAATTGAGTTCCGTTTACAAATGTTTCGTTCAACAATACTCCAAATGTTTCGTGTTGAATCTTGATGTTGTGTGATGCCGTGTTCATATCCTTAATAATTTAGAATACAAATATAATGCTTTAATTGGAATAAAAAAATTTATTTTAAATTATTTATTTACAACATTTGGAAATTGTTTTGTCAGTGTATTAACTGCTGTCGCATTAGCACTAATGTCTGACCATTTTGGATTTTTTCTAGCAAACCATTTGTTATTTTCAAACTTATATTCCCATGTTTTATCACCTGGTATTTTAAGTATTGATTCTCCACCTACAGGTGGTGTTGCAGGTGCCACGGGAGCCACAGGAGCAACTGGTGTTTCAGGTGTAACATTAGTTTGTTTTTTACCATCATTTTGCATTAATTGAGGAGCTTGTTGTTCAGGTGTTTCAATTCCAGGAGTTCCCCCTGCATTAGGAGTTTCCGCTGCTGGCGCTACAGGGGCTGGTTGTTTTGCAGGTGTTACGGGGGTTTTACCATCATCAGCACTATCATCCATTTCAGCATTGGTAAAATTATCTTGTTCTGATATTACTCTACCTCTTTCATAACCAAATAGGTTTTTCATTCTACCCAATTCTTCATTAATTATATTTTTCATAATATGTTTTAATATAAATATCCCATACAACAAAAAACCCCCACCTTTTGGGTGAGGGTCTTATTCCTATAATTACTTATAGGACGGGGTTGTTTCATAGTTGGCGTAAAACTCTGAGATTACAAGTTTATGTAAGTGACTTTTGAGATATTATTTGATTCATCTCGTATCCATTCTCTTTTGAAGAATATCACTCATTGTCAATTGGTTAGACCAATCACTCCTTAAGGTAACAACTACTCTTTTATTACTCAACTCTCTTCAATCTTGCGAACTAACTCAGGATTCGACTCCTTAGAGGTCTTTGGTAAAAATACGATTGAACTTGGGGC